>OGZO01000368.1_pt1 | contig 32704 bp, 25 predicted proteins | sample 1576721 | NCBI WGS metagenome assembly OGZO01 (sample SAMEA3541516, study PRJEB24748) | human gut metagenome | biome: human gut; feature: human-associated habitat; material: faeces | place: China | collected 2012 | reverse complement strand
ATTTTTTCTACTCCTTCCATATTCTTTTGTTGCTAAGTTAACACATTTTTTATTAGATATTATCAAGCATACTATTTAATAAAAAATGATTACAATATATTTATAACATATTGTTTAAAAAAATACAATGGTACAATTTTTGATTTTTTTCTTGTTATTTTTTATATACTGCATTTTCGTTCATTTCACAGATTCTTTTTTATTAAATAGTATATATAATAAAAAATACTTTAACAGAAATCAATTCTATTAAAGTATTTTTATTTTAGTATTTTACATTATTTCCAAACTTCTCTTTTAATTTTGTTTTTGAGTATTGAGATAAATTAACATTTTTGAGTAAAATTACCTGAAATTACAGCAACACAAAAATCAGCGTCTGCATTCTGCTTTGCCTGTTGCAAATGATAATAATGACCATTATGGAATGGGTTGTATTCTGCTATTATTCCAACAACTTTACTCATGATGTGCCTCCCTTATTTTTTCTAAGTAGAATTCATTTTCTACTTGATACATTAATTGAAAAATGTGATTTTACATTATGTATAATATCACAAAACGGATTTATTTACAATATAAAAATAGTAGTACTTAGCGAAGTCTTCTTTGTTAAACTTTTGTTTAACAATAGCGATTTACTTCAAGAAATACTACTATAAAATAATTTAAAATTAACATGTTACATATTAACATTATATATTTTTTATCTATTTTTACTTTTGTATTTTAATTATAGTATTCAATTACCTTTTGCTTTGCTTTTGACATTACTTTATCAAAAACTGATATATTTTTTATATCCGAATTATCAGCTCTGCCTAAAAATGCAATGTTGGTTGTTTCTGGCTGATAATATTTATTAATAAATATTTCAATTTTTCCATAACCGCCAATAGTCTTTCCTGATCTAACATTGTTTAAACTTGCAACTTTTGTAATTTCTTTTAAAGTTGCTATATTGTTTCCTTTTGAGTCAATAATTTCTTTTAATGTTGGAGGTAAAACTAACGCATTTGAATTGTTTTTTATATCAAGGGTTACTTGTGTATCTGATGTTTCATCATGTTTTGTTTCTATTACTCCATATGAATTATCATAAAATCCATATATTTTATAATCCCCCGACTTAAAAGTTGAACCTTTTAAAGTAATTATTCCTTCTCTTTTCCCTTCAACTTGTACAAAACTGCTTACTGTTGATTCGTAAATTTTTGTTGCAGTTGCATCACTACTCTCTTTATAGTATACATATATTTTGCAATCCCCATCAGTTATATTACTATTTGTTTTTTGTTCCAATAATTTAGAATATATTTTCGTGACTGGTTTTCCATTTATATAACTTGGTATTACATTTGCAATTTGCAATTCTTTTATCTTATTGTCCAGCTCTTCCATACTAGATGGATTTTCGACAAAACCTTCAGTTTTTAAACCAGTCACACAAATTTCGTTGCCTAAGTCAATATATTCATATTCCTTATCTGATACAGCTTCAACTTTTGTTTTTACTACTTTAGGTCCATATACAATTTCATTTCCATCAGTAAATGTAACTTTTGAATATATTTTATACTCTTTTCCAGATACTTCCTTATAGTTATTTGCATTTGCAATGACTTTGTCTAATCCTGTAAATATATATTCATTTTGTTTTTGAGAATCTGTCCAATTATTACCATCTAAACTAAATTGATATTTACTTGCATTATCTGTACTCATTTTAACTTTTAAACTATCTTCAGTAGTTTCTATAACTTCTAATGTTCCTTTTCTTTTTATATCATTTTTCAATTCTTTAGAAAGTTCATTTAACTCAATTTCTTCTTTTGAACCACTTTGCTCGTATTTTTCTTTTACACCCTTAGCTTGATTTATAACTCCATTCTTTCCAGTTAATATTGCTATACTTACTACTGATAATATTAGCAAGATTACTATTGTTACTACTAGTGCGATTAAAGTTATCGCTTTTTCGTTTGCAACTCTATGTTGCTTTTCTTTCTTCTTTAGCATTTTTCTACTCCTTTCATATTCTTTTGTTGCTAAGTTAACACATTTTTTATTAAATATTATTAAGATATACTATTTAATAAAAAATGAATACAATATATTTATAACATATTACTTTAAAAAATACAATAATACAATTTTTGATTTTTTTCTTGTTATTTTTTATATACTGCATTTTCAGTCATTTCACAGATTCTTTTTTTATTAAATAGTATAAATTAATTTATCAACCTAGTTAATTCTATAATATACTATCAACATCTAAATCTTCCATCTAAAATAGATTCTGATTTTTAGCATACATAAAGAAACACCAAATTCAAGCTCATCCTAACTTAAATTCAGTGTTTCTTCATTTTTTATAATTATATTCTCATATTATTATATTTAATTTAATTCAAAGTATTTATATTATCCGAAAATTCCTCTTCTCTTTACTGGTGGTTGTTCATTCATTGTTTTAGCAAGTTGTTCGAATAAGTCTCTTTGCTCTTTAGTCAATCTTTTTGGAGTTTGTACTTGTACTGTAAATATTAAGTCTCCACAGCTATTTGAGTTGATTCTCTTAAATCCTTTTCCTCTTATTGTGAATTTAGAGCCTGATTGCGTTCCGCTATCAAGATCATACATCATTTCCTCTCCAGTTACTGTTGGTATCTTCAATTTTGCGCCTAATGTTGCTTGTGTAATTGTTATTGGAATTATGCATTCTACGTTGTTTCCATTACGCGTAAATATGCTACTTTTCTTAACTCGTATATCTACATAAATGTCTCCATTTTCTCCACCATTTTTTCCTGGGTCGCCTCTTCCTCTTAATACTAAAGTTTGACCATCTTCCACTCCTGCTGGAATTTCTACTTTGATTGCTACTGTTTTTCTTATTGTTCCTTTTCCTTTGCAAGTTTCGCATGGCTCTTTTATTACTTTTCCTGTAGCTCTGCAGTTTTCACATGGACCAACAGTTTGGAATGATGCAAATCCTCCTATTGATTGATTTTTTCTGACTTGACCTGTTCCATGGCATATTGGGCATGTTTCTACTTTTGTTCCTTTTTTTGCTCCAGTTCCATCACAAATGTCACATTTTACATTTTTGCTTATATTAAATTCTTTTTCAACTCCTGTAAATGATTCTTCAAACGATATGTCAATGCTGCATCTTAGATCTTGACCTTTTTGTGGTGCATTTGCATTTCTGGCACTTGATGCTCGTCTTCCTCCTCCAAATATTGATGATACGAAGTCATCCACAACATCGTCAAAGCCGAAACCACTTGTTGTATATGTGTAACTGCCATTTCCGAATCCTCCAAATCCTCCGAAGCCGCTTCCACCAGCTCCGCCAAATTGTGGGCCATCTGCTGAGCCAAATTGATCATAATTTCTTCTTTTATTTGCATCTGACAATACAGAATATGCCTCACCAATTTCTTTGAACTTTTCTTCCGCTTCTTTTCTGTTGTCTGGATTGGCATCTGGGTGCCATTTTTTTGCTTGCTGTCTATAGGCTTTTTTTATTTCATCATCGGTTGCATTCTTGCTAACACCTAATATTTCATAATAATCTTTTGCCATTTTTTATTTCCTTCTTTTAATAATTGCCTTTATTTAAGATTTATATACACTAATAGATTCGCCCGTAAACGGGCATTCCCATTGGGCGAATCTATTATATTTTATATTCTTTTGTCTTATTTTTATAACTATTAGTAATTATTTATTTTCTTCTTCGCTTTTTGCTTCTGTTGCTCCATTGTCAGTTGTTGAAGAATTATTTGCTTCATTTTGACCATTTGCTCCTGCTTTTGAAGCATTTTGTGCATATAGTTTTTCTGAAATTGAATAGAATACTTGTGTTAAGCTATCTGTTGCTTTCTTTATTTCATCTACATCTTTTCCTTCTAATGCTTTGTTTACTTTGTCTATTTCTGCCTTAGCTTTGTTCTTTTCTTCTGCACTGATTTTATCACCTAATTCATCAAGTGTTTTTTGGCAGTTATATACTAAGCTTTCTGCGTTATTTCTTGCTTCAATTTCTTCTTTTCTCTTCTTATCTTCTGCACTATGTGCTTCTGCATCTTTAACAGCTTTGTCAATTTCTTCATCTGTTAAGTTTGTTGATGCTGTAATTGATACTTGTTGTTCATTTCCTGTTGCCATATCTTTAGCTGATACGTGTACTATACCATTTGCATCTATATCAAATGTTACTTCAATTTGTGGAACTCCACGTGGAGCTGGTGCTATTCCTGTTAATTGGAATCTTCCTAATGTTTTGTTATCAGCTGCCATCTCTCTTTCACCTTGTAATACGTGAACTTCAACGCTTGTCTGTCCATCTGCTGCTGTTGAGAATACTTGTGATTTCTTTGTTGGTATTGTTGTGTTTCTTTCAATTAATTTTGTAAATACTCCACCATAAGTTTCAATTCCTAGTGATAATGGTGTTACATCTAGTAATACTAAATCTTTTACATCTCCTGATAATACACCACCTTGGATAGCTGCACCAATAGCAACACATTCATCTGGGTTTATTCCTTTATCAGGTTCTTTTCCTGTAATCTTTTTAACCATTTCTTGTACACATGGAACTCTTGTTGAACCACCAACTAATAATACTTTGTGTACATCATTTGCTGTTAATCCTGCGTCTTTAAGTGCATTCTCTACTGGTATTCTTGTTGATTCTACTAAGTCATGTATTAATTCTTCAAATTTTGCTCTTGTTAATGTTATATCTAAGTGTTTTGGTCCTGTTGCATCTGCTGTAATGAATGGTAAGTTTATTTGTGTTTGTTGCATTTGTGATAATTCTATCTTAGCTTTTTCAGCAGCTTCCTTTAGTCTTTGCATTGCCATTTTATCTGATGATAAATCAATTCCACTTGTTTTCTTAAATTCTGATACTAGATAATCAATTATTTTATTATCAAAATCATCTCCACCTAAGTGTGTATTTCCGTTTGTTGATAATACCTCAAATACTCCATCACCGATTTCAAGTATTGAAACATCAAATGTTCCACCACCTAAATCATATACCATTATTTTCTGATCTTGATCTTCTTTATCCATTCCAAAAGCAAGTGCTGCTGCTGTTGGCTCGTTTATTATTCTTAGTACTTCTAGTCCTGCTATTTTTCCTGCATCTTTTGTTGCTTGTCTTTGTGAGTCATTAAAATATGCTGGTACTGTTATAACAGCTTGTGTTACAGGGCTTCCTAAATAGCTTTCTGCATCTGCCTTTAATTTTTGTAATATCATTGCAGAAATCTCTTGTGGTGAGAATTTATCTCCATCAATTGATACTTTTTCTGCTGTACCCATTTTTCTCTTTATTGACATGATTGTATGTTCTGGATTTGTAACAGCTTGTCTTTTAGCTATTTGTCCAACTAATCTTTCTCCATCTTTTGAAAATGCTACAACTGATGGTGTAGTTCTATTTCCTTCTGAATTTGGTATAACAACTGGTTCTCCACCTTCCATAACTGCTACGCATGAATTTGTTGTTCCTAAATCAATTCCTATAATTTTTCCCATGATAAAAATCCTCCTTATTAGGCATAATATTAATTTATTATATTATTGCCTTTCTATATAAAATTTAAAAATTAAAAACTAAATTAATTTGCTACTACAACTAATGAATGTCTTAATACTTTGTCTCCTATTGTGTAGCCTTTTCTATATTCTTCTTTGATTGTCTTTGGTCCTAAATTGCTATCTTCAACAAGACTTACTGCTTCATGAAGTGATGGATCAAATGGCTTGCCTATTGATTCTATTTCTTTTACTCCATTTGCCTTTAGTACATCTTGAAATTGCTTTTCTACCATTTCAATACCATTTTTGTATTGTTCATCTTTTGATTCTGCTGCTACTGCTTTTTCTAAATTGTCTAGTACAGGTAATAGTTTCATTACAACATCTCCCATTACACTATTGTACATTCCTAATCTTTCTTTATCACTTCTTTTTTTGAAGTTTTCAAACTCAGCCATTAGTCTTTTAATTCTGTCATCTTTTTCATCAATTTCTTCTTTTTGTTCTTCTATTTTTGCTTGTAATTTTTCTTCAACTGTTTCAGGTTTTTTCTCAAATTTCATATTTGAGTTTTCTTCATTTTGATTACTTGCATTTTCTTTTTTTTCTTCCACGTTCATCATTCCTTTCCAAATGTTTTAATTGTTTTTTCCATCTCCGATGCCTTTATTTAATTCTTTGTTTATATATTTTAATACTGATATTACTTTTGAATAATCCATTCTTGTCGGACCAATTATTCCAATTGTGCCTAAGTCTTTTCCAGCTACTTTATTTCTAAAAGTAACTATGCTAAAGTCTTTTAGTCCATTTTCTTCATTTCCTATATATACGTTAAAATCTGAATCATTATCTAGTATCTCAGATATAAAGTCCCTTCTATCAAGTAATCCGAAAAATCTTTTTGCTAAATCATTGCTTCTGAACTCTGGATTATCTAGTACTTGGTTAGCACCTTTTAAATATACTTTTGATTCATCATTAATTAGTTTACTTATCTGGTCAACTATTGGTTTTATTACATCTACTCTATATGCCATTTCATTCATTATATATTGTTCCATTGGCATATTAATTTCTGAAAGATATTCGCCCTTTAGTTTGTTATTAAATATGATATTTAATGTATCTACTTGTTCTTGATTAATATCTTTATTAAATTTTATGATTGTTTCTTTAATTGTACCTGTTTCAGTTAATATTACTGCCATTAGCATTCTACTACCAAGCAATACAAATTTTATTTCTTGTATTCTTTGCTTTGCAGCATTGGGTTCTATTGATACTGTTGTATAATGTGTAACTTCTGAAATGGTGTTTGTCGCTATCTTTGTAAGCTCTTCCATTTCATCAATTCTACTTTTTAACCTTGAATTTATATATTTTATTTCATTAAGACTTAAATCTTTTTCATTCAAAAGTTTATCTACATAAAATTGATATCCTTTAGTTGATGGCACTCTTCCACTTGATGTATGAGTCTTCTCTAAAAAGCCTTCTTTTTCAAGTTCAGCCATATCATTTCTTACTGTCGCACTACTACAATCTAATCCATATTTACCAATTAAACTCCCTGAGCTTACTGGCTCTATTGTATCAATGTATTCATTTACTATTGCTTGTAAGATACGTTTTTTTCTATCATCTAATTCCAATTCTTATCACCTCGTATTTTACGATGTATGTGAATTTATTAGCACTCTTGCTATTTGATTGCTAACTTCATATATATTATATCCATTTTTAGCAATTGTCAATAGAGATTGCTAATTTATTTTGTGAATTTTTTGTGAACCAGTTAATTTTACTATATTGTAATTGTTTCTCTTGCCATAAATTTTTGATTTACTAATTTATTTAATCGTGCATTTTCTTCACTTAATAGTTCTGGATCTTTGTTTATTATCTCTATTGCAAGTGCTTGCACTTCTTTTAAAGCTTCCATGTCCTGAAATAAATTGGCTATCTTAAATTCTGGCAAACCATGTTGTTTTGTTCCAAAGAAGTCTCCTGACCCTCTTAATTCAAGATCCTTTTCTGCTATTGTAAATCCATTATCAGTTTTAGTCATTATGTCCATTCTCTGTCTGATAAGATCATTTCCGCCATTGCATTTTAATATACAATATGATTCGTATTCGCCTCTTCCAACTCTTCCTCTTAATTGATGTAACTGAGCTAATCCAAATCTTTCTGCATTTTCTATAACCATTAAGCTTGCATTAGGCACATCAACTCCTACTTCTATTACTGTTGTTGATACTAATATATCAATTTCTCCATCCTTGAATCTCATCATAATATCATCTTTTTCTTTTGGTTTCATTTTTCCATGCAAGCATTCTACTTTATATTGTGGAAATATTTCTTCTTGATATCTTTTTGCAAGCTCTGTTGCTGATTCTAGTTTTGGTGCTTCTGGGTCTTCTGATTCTTCAACTAATGGGCATACAATATAGCACTGTCTGCCTTGGTCTATCTCCTTTTTTATAAATCCGTTTACTCTTCCTTCTAAATTTTTTGATACTGCAAATGTTTGTATCTTTTTCCTATTAGGTGGTAATTCGTCAATTATTGATATGTCTAGATCTCCATATAATATTAGTGCAAGTGTTCTTGGTATTGGTGTTGCTGTCATTACTAATACATCTGGATTTTCTCCTTTTGCAACTATTGTACTTCTTTGTTTTACTCCAAATCTGTGTTGCTCATCTGTTACTACTAATCCTAGTTTGTGAAATACTACATTTTCCTCAAGTATCGCATGAGTTCCTACTATTATATCTGCTTCTCCGCTTTCTATCTGTGCTAAAGCTTCTCTTTTCTGCTTTGCAGTCATACCTCCAACAAGACCAACACATTTTATTCCAAATTGTCCTAAGATTTTTTCAAAATTTATTAAATGCTGATTAGCTAATATCATTGTTGGAGCTAAAATTGCTGCCTGATATCCACTTTTTACTGCCTTATATGCTGAAATCATTGCTACTATGGTCTTTCCTGATCCTACATCTCCTTGCAATAATCTATTCATTGGCTTATCTTTTTCCATATCACTATTTATATCTTCTAGCACTCTTAGCTGAGCCTTTGTTAGCTTAAATGGTAATGAATTTATAACATCAGACATATGAACATTTTCGTCATATTTTATTCCTTTTGTTTCTTTATCGTTTTCCCCTCTTAGTTTTAGAAGTCCTAATTGCATTGTAAGTAATTCATCAAATACTAGCCTTTTTCTTGCTCTTCTAAAGTAATTAAAGTCTTTTGGAAAGTGAATCTGTTTAGTTGCTTCATCATAGCTCATTAAATTATATCTATTTACTAAATATTCAGGCATTGTTTCTTCTAGTTTGCCTGCTAATTCAAGTCCATTTTGTATTACTTTTCTTATCGTGCTTGGTTTTACTTCATGAATTAATGGATATACTGGAATTATTTTACTTGTATTGTTGTTTTTGTCTAATGTATCAAATACTGGTGAACTCATTTCATGTGTTCCACCTCTTACTGTCATTTTCCCGTAAAATCTATAAGTATTATCCATTTTTATTTGTTGCTTTACATACGGTTGATTAAACCATGTTAACATACATGAGTCTGTATCATCTCTAACTATTACTTTTTCGATACTTCTTGTTCGGCCTAGCATTCTTAAGTTTACAGTTGTCACCGCACTAGCTTCTATTGTGCATTTTTCTCCATCTTTTACTTCATCTATTTTTTTTATTATGCTTCTATCTTCATAGTCTCTTGGATAATATGTTATTAAGTCTCCTAATGTATATATTCCAAGTTTGTTAAGACTTTTCGCTCTAGCAGGACCTACTCCTTTTACATATTGTATTTCTTTATTTAAATCAGTCATTTTCCTATCTCTTTCTTTTTATTTTGTTTTATTATATTATAGTTTATTTTTCTTTTCAATACATGTTTTTTTGTTTTACATAAAATATTGACTAATTTACATAATTGTATTATAATAAAGTTATTCGCATTTTTTGTTAATAATGAGGTGTATTATATGAAGCAAAAAAATGTAGTTCAACCCAATATTCAGCTGGAGAATTTGAAGGTTTACCTTCGGTTCTTACGAGATGTTCATGAAAAATTGAACTCTCCTGATGAAAGAACGGTAAACAAAGCTCTGGATAGTATTATCTTCTATCCAATACTCCCTAGTGGAGTGGTAGGCCCTAACTTTCGTATGGGGTTAGAAGACCTCAGACGATTCGCCAAGAATGTAAAGAAAGAAAAAGGAGGTGTCGCATTTCTTGCGACTGAAATCGGAGATACTATCTATATCGTACAGAACTATGTAGAGGCTATAGAAGCTTCTACTCAAGTCTAATGGAGGTATGCCAAATCATGCATGAGACTGTTCAGTTTCCATCTGAGCTTACAAGCTTGGAAGCTACCAATGCGAGGAGCGTTTTCGTTTCTGAGCTTATGGCTCATAGAGAAAATGCCTGCTCTATCACCGATGTCCTTTCATCGTGGAATCCCGCTGGATTTTATGCGGCCAGAAAGCTAATCAAAGATTAATATGCCACGTCAAAAGCCGGGTGCACAACTGTGCCTGGCTTTTTTTACATTTTCTTTACATTTTTAATTTTTTTAATTTATTTCTTGTATATTATCTCTTTTTAGCTTATAATATTGGTGTTAATTGTAAATTTATAGGTTTTAATAAACCTAAATCTTTTTTAAGGAGACTTTTATGGACGATTTAAATAATAATGAAAATAATCAAAACAATCAAGCAGGTTACTATCCAAATAATTCTCAGGATCCTTATAGTGCAAATTCTGGATTTGGTCCAGTTAATCCATATATGAATAATCAAGATGGTTCATCTTTTAATCCTTATGGAATGGCTGATTCTAATTCAATGCCACAAAATCCTTATCAAAATTCTGGTGAATTTAATCCATATAGCTTATATAATTCTACTTATCCAGGGGCAGAAAATAATCAGAATCCTGTTCAAACTTCTGATAATTCACAGGATTTAAATTATGCACAGAATCCTAATACAACTGTTGAAAATGATAATGGTACTTTTTCACCATTTGATTTATCTAATGAAAGTTCTGCTGTTCCAGAGCAATCAACTCAAATGCAGAACAATAAATTCAATCATGTAGATGCTTCAAATAATCAAGCTCAGACAGAGCCTATGCAAGAAAATCAAATGCCTCAGGAGCCTGTTCAAGAAAATCAAATGCCTCAAGAGCCTATTCAAGGAAATGCTACTTCTTATGATCCTGCTTACAAAAATATGCAACAACAATTTGTGCAAAATCAAGGACAAATTAGAAATCCAATATTGAGTCAAGGCTTACCAACTGATGACGGAATGAACAATTATCAGCAAAATGGTTCATTTTCAAACAATATCGATTCTTATAATGCACAACCTTCACAAGACTATTCTTTTAATGGTAGTGATTATACTATGGAATTTGTAAAAGCATGGATGGGTAATTTATATGAAAAGGCTCATTCAAAGAAATTTAATTGGCCTGCTGCTATTTTCGGAGGAATCTATTTCCTATACAGAAAGATGTATTTAACTGGTATATTGTTAATAATGTTTAGTTCAATTCTTACATTTTTAATGTTATTCTTATCAGTTAAAGTTGGAGCTGGTTTAATAGCTTTGTTGCCAGTTATAAATATTGTATTGTTATTAGTATATGGATTTGGTTTTTATCCTATGTATAGAAATTTTGTACGTGGAAAACTTAATAAATATAAGCAAACTATTACAGATAATTCACAATTAGTGCAAACAGCTTCATCTAAAGGTGGTACTTCCCCTCTAGCTGTTATATTATGTTGCATTGTTGTTCCAATAATCTCTTCTTTAGTATTAACATTACTTGCAACAGTTGGTTTATTTAATATTTTCAAAAATATTTCTGGTAATATTAGTACTCCAAGCAACATTATATCTGATAATTCAATTATTGAAGATAATACTGATATGAAAAGTTATACATTTTTAAATCAATATACTATTGATTATGATTCATTAACATGGTTCTTTAATCAATCTGATAGTAGTTTAACAAAAGGTGATTATAAATTAACATATTCAGGACAGTCTATTCCTGATTTAAAATCTTCATTTAATGTTGATTCTACTACTCCTGCTGGAAGATCAAGCTTATTAAGTACTTTAATGTCTTCTCTTCAAGCTCAAGCTGCTTCAATGAATTTGACAGTTGATGTTGGTACAAGTAATTTCGTACTTGGTGTAAAAAATTATTATGCATATATAGATGTTGCATCTAATAATACTTTAACTAGATATTATATAATTCTCATTCCTGAAGATGATATACTATTCCAATTCACTTTAGAAACAAATGATACATCTATCGACTATGCTACTAATATTGAAATTGTAAATATGTTAACAAATATTTCAACAGAATCTTCTGATGAAGAAGCAGATGATAATACAATCTCAAATGATACAGTAATTTCTAATGATGTATCTGATATATTATCTAATACTCCAGTTAATGAAGTTATTAGTGCTCGTAATACTATCAGCAATACAAATTCATTATCTGATATGTTAAATTAAGATTATATTTGAAAAAAAGTGGTTGTAATTCCACTTTTTTTCTTTTTGCTTATTGTGAATTGCTTTATTTTGTTGTATAATTGGTAACATATAATTTTAGGAAAAGAGGGATTTTTATGGATTGTACTTTAGTTAAAGATTTGTACAGAGATACAGAAAAATATTTAGAAAAAGATGTCCAAGTTGCTGGATGGGTTAGAACTGTCCGTAATTCTAAAGCTTTTGGATTTATTGAAATGAATGATGGAACCTTCTTTAATAATGTTCAAATTGTTTTTGATGATAAATTGGCTAATTTTAATGATGTATGCAAATTAACTATTAGCTCTTCTATTGTAGTTAATGGTACTGTTGTAAAAAATGATAATGCTAAGCAACCTTTTGAGATTCATGCAAAAAGTGTTGAAATATATAAATTATCTGATAAGGACTACCCTATTCAAAAGAAAAGCACAAGTTTCGAATTTTTAAGAACTATTGCTCATTTACGTCCTAGAACAAATACTTTTAGTGCTGTTTTCAGAGTTCGTAGTTTACTTTCTTATGCCATTCATAAGTTTTTCCAAGAAAGAGGATTTGTTTATGTTCATACTCCTCTTATAACTGGTAGTGACTGTGAGGGTGCTGGAGAAATGTTTCATGTTTCTTCTTTTGACTTAGCTAACGTTCCTAAAGATAAAGATGGAAATGTTGACTTTTCTAAAGATTTCTTTGGCAAGAATGCTCACTTGACTGTTAGTGGTCAACTTGAAGGTGAAACTTATGCCGAAGCTTTTAGAAATATCTATACTTTTGGCCCTACATTTAGAGCTGAAAATTCTAATACGGTAAAGCATGCAGCTGAATTCTGGATGATCGAACCTGAAATGGCTTTTGCTGATTTGACTGATTATCTTGATACTGCTGAAGCAATGATTAAATATATTATTAATTATGTTATGGAAAATGCTCCTGAGGAAATTAACTTTTTCGACAAATTCATAGCTCCTGGTTTAATTGATAAACTTGAAACAACTCTAAATGAACCATTTGGAAGAATTTCCTATACTGATGCTATTAAAGAATTAGAAAAGCATAATGATGAATTTGAGTATAAAGTTTCTTGGGGTGTTGATATTCAAACAGAACATGAAAGATTTTTAAGTGAAAAAGTTTTTGGACGACCTGTATTTGTTACTGATTATCCAAAAGAAATTAAAGCTTTCTATATGAAGCAAAATCCTGATGGAAAAACGGTTGCTGCTTCTGATCTTCTTGTTCCTGGTATTGGTGAACTTATTGGTGGTAGTCAAAGAGAAGAAGATATTACAAAACTAACAACTCGTATGAAGGAATTAAATCTTGACGAAAAAGATTATTGGTGGTATCTTGACTTACGTAAATATGGAAGTGTTCCTCATTCTGGATTTGGTCTTGGATTTGAAAGAATGATGATGTATGTTACAGGTATGCAAAATATTCGTGATGTTATTCCTTATCCACGTACTCCAAAGAATTGTGAATTTTAATTATAATCTAATATAAAAAGCAGAAGCCTGCCGATCAATTATGACCGGCAGGTTTCTGCTTTTACTTGAAGGAATTTACTTTAAGTACTTTCACCTACTTTCTCGTTCAGCAAGTCTTGAGCCTGCTCTTTGGTTGTTTGTAGCATGTCTTTCCATGCTTTGATAGTGTCTTCTGCTTCTTTCACGCTGGATTGAGCATCTTCGTAAGCTTTTTTGGCTTGCTTCAACCTTTCTTCTGCCTCAGCCAATTCTTCCATTTTGAACTGTCTCTTACACTCTTCATGAGACATCCCATCTTGGCACAGTTTAAGTGCACCCAAGGTTTCGTCAATCGAGCCTTTTTCTCTTGCCTGTTCCAGCAGTGTTTCGCATTCTTCCAAGCTTGGACCTTTAGTTTGTGCTTCCGTTTTTTCTTTGGGTTGCACGTTCACTTTTTTCTGAGTCTCACTTTGGGGTATATTGTCCTTAACTTCTTTTTCCTTGGCAGCAAGTGCCGAACTTTCAGCAATTCCACTAATTTCTTGCGTTTTTTGAGTCTTGGCAAGCAGTCTTTCTACTTTTTTGACATGTAACTCAACATACAAATACAATTTAGCCATACTAATTTCATAGCAATGACTTTCGTCTTTGCACAATGCTTTAATGAAATCCACTTCCTCATCAAAGATTCGCCGCATCATACCATGAAAGTTTCTTTCTCCCACGGAATAAGGATCATCTTCGTTGTATTTTTCGGTAAACGTAGATTCATCAATTTTTCTCATTGCTGCTCTTGTAGACACCCGCTCCTGTTCGCTTGCATCATAAATAAAGTAATAATATTTCATTGCAATAAGAATAACAGGAATCCAAGATCCAAATAGTTCTTCTAATACAGTTGCATTCTCTTTTTCAATTTGGTCTTTTAGAAACTGTTGCATTTCATAGAAATCAATGAAGCTTTTTTCTTGTCTCTTTCTGATGACCATTCCTTCTTGAATCGCAGAATACAGGAAATTCTCTTTGCCTCCCCACCTGTTTTCGAAACACTCACTAAATGCTACATCGACAGCATCTTTGAGATCAAATGCTTTCACAATCCTTTTCATCAGATTGATCATGTCGATTTTCACTTCTTGAGGAGCTTCTCCTTTGCCAGTGCCAAAGCACTGAGGGTTAACGGATCCAAAGTTTGTCATTACGAATTGCATAATAAAATCCTCCAGTATTAATTTTTTCAATGTTCTACAAACTCTACCTGAGTCTATTCCTATTATAACATATTATGTAACTCATTGCAAGTTACGTATACTATATAATAGCCAACAACCGCCATGGCGATTGTTACACCATAGCGGTTGTTGGTTTAGGAGTCAGTCCCCTAAATTATAGATGAAATTTTATGCAGATTTTTTCCACTTTCCTCCGTACTCTTTCGGCAACGCTGCTTCAACTTCTTCTTTGTGTTCGAGGAGTTTTGTTACCTCTTCGGGATTCATTCCTGTTTCCTTGCATACATTCTTGATAGCAAGCTCCAAGCGTTTAAACGCTTCGTTGAGGTTGTAAAATTCATCGATCAAAGTGCTGATGTATTCCGGACATTTCTGAATAGCCTCACTTAAATTCCGCTTATAACCTTGAATAGGCTTATAGCGTTCCTCTTTTTTTAGCGGAGACTTCCAAATAATCTTTTTCATTTTTTTCACCTTTTATTCAAAATTCGTCAAAGACGTAATTTATATTATACTCTTATTGTATTTTTATGTCAACATCTTACCATGCTTTTTCGTATAATTCCATAAAATCTTCTTTTGTAACTTCACGTGGATTGCCTGGTTTACATGGATCATTCATTGCTTTATCAGCAAGCATTGGTATGTCTTCTTTTCTTGCTCCGACATCTTTTACTGATTGTGTTATACCTACTTCGCGAGATAATTTTCGTATACATTCGCAGAAAGTTTTTATAACTTCTTCTTTTGTGAAAATTGTTGCATCAATATGGAATGCTTGTGTTAATATCTCTCTAAAGTCTTCATATACTACTTCTCCATTGAATTCCATTACTGTTGGTAGAAGTATAGCATTTGCAAGTCCGTGTGGTGTATCATAAACTGCACCTAATTGATGTGCCATTGAATGTACTATTCCTAATCCTACATTTGAAAATGCCATTCCTGCAATATATTGCCCTAATCCAACTTTGTTTATTGCGTCTTGGTCTTTATCATTTACTGCTTTTGCTAGATTGTCATAAATTAATTGAATTGCTTTCATTGAGAACATTTGTGACATTATATTTTTCGATTTTGTAATATATCCTTCAATTGCGTGTGTTAATGCATCCATTCCAGTTGAAGAAGCAACTGATTTTGGCATTGATGCCATTAATTCTGTATCTACTATTGCCATGATAGGAATGTCATGTTCATCTACACATACCATTTTTACTTCTCTTTCAGTATCTGTTATTACATAATTGATTGTAACTTCTGCCGCTGTTCCTGCTGTTGTTGGTAATGCTATTATTGGTAATCCTTTATTTTTTGTATTAGATAAGCCATTTAATGAAACTACATCTTTTCTATCTGGGTTTGTCATTATTATGCTTATTCCTTTTGCTGTATCAATGCTTGATCCACCGCCAACTGCTACAATTAAATTAGCTCCAAATTCAGTACACATTTGTACTCCAGCTAATACATTTTCTATTGGTGGGTTTGGTTTTACATCATGATATAATGTATATTTTATTTCATTTGCATCTAATAGATCAGTTATTTTTGAGCTAACTCCTGCTTTATACAAAGATTCATCAGTTACTACTAAAACTTTGCTAAATCCTCTTTTCTTAATTTCCTCTGGTAAAACTTTTCTTGCTCCTTCACCAAAGTATGATGTTTCATTTAATACGAATTTTTCAATATCCATATTTTCCTCCTTAAATTTATTTTTTATTACAGATTGCTGTGCTTGATATCATGACTCCTCCAAATACGTTTCCTGTATAATTTCCTTTTCCATATTCACTATCTGTAAATGCCATTAAAAATGGAGTATCTTCTGTTTCTGTTTTTATTCTTTTTGCTATTTCATTTATATTTATTTTATCAATCAATGCTGATGAATATACATTTAAATATGCTACTGGACTTTCGTCAATTGGCTTTAATCCATTCTTTATTTTGTAAATTGTTTCTGCTGGTGCATCAATAAGCTCTTGTTTAGTTGTTTGCACCTGTATTATTGCTGAATTTTCACTTATATCACTACCAACAATTATACTATTGTTGTATATATTAGTTATTGGCTTTATTATTGTATTATCATTTAGACTGTCTTTTATCGCCAGATTATTGAGTATTGCATTTTCTAATATGTCATTATTTTCTTTATAGCTGGTCCATTCGCGAAATACTTGTATTGCTTGATTTCCATTTATCTCATCTATTTGTCTAGTTTCTGTTGCTTTTGTTATTATGCCTGAATGTACCGTTTCATGATAACTGCTATTTATTATGTTTTCTATTCTTTGTGACGTATAGAAGAATGCTACTGCAGCTCCTTCACTAAACTCTGCTTCTTCTGTATATATCATGTTAAATGTATTTTTGCCGGTTATTCCTCCTCCAAAACATGGTACATCTCCAATTATATCGCGTATTCCTTTGGCATATTCTTTTTCTTCTTCTGATGATGCAATTAGCATATAGTAATCTGGTTTTCTATTTTTTCCTGACTTTTGCAAAGCTTGTAATGCTACTTCTTGGCCTGTTTTTCTTGCTGTTATTAATTTATTTGAGCTTGCCGTATATACATCTGTTTCTTTGTCCCCAATAGCTAGCATTCCAGCGAAATCACCATTTTTAGAAGTTATATATCCTTCCTGAGTTATAATTCCTCCATAAGTTGTACAACCAATAATAGGGGCTGTCCCTAATATAGACTTAGCCCCTTTTAATAATTCTTTACAGTTATATTTAGATGAATTAAATATGATTGCAATCTTGGTTTGTACTAGGTCTAATACTGCTTTTTTTGCACATGCTTTTCCAGCTTGCTCTGCATTATCGTCTATTGACCATGTAACATTTACCTTCATCAATCTATTTCCTCCTATGTGTTTTATTCTTTTGTTCTAAAATTCCACTAATACCCATGGATTTGCTTCACTTCCATCTGCACTGTTACTTGCTTGTAATGTTAAATTTGATTTTAGTGTAACTACAGGTAGCATTCCAAATGCGTTACCTCCTGATATTTGTCCATTACTTGAAGTACAATTTTGATTATATACTCCTTTATTCATTGCAAATATTTGATATGATACTGATTGTGCGTTTAGATTTGTTCCTCTTGAAGCAAAATAATACGATGTTGAATTTGCAGCACTTGTTGATTTTTTGTAATTGAAGAACAAGTCTCTGAACAAGCTTATTCCTGTGCCTGAATTATAATCCTCAAAATCTGATACTGCTGGTGTTCCATTCCAACTGGTTTGTGTTGCATACATAATTGTTGCACGATTTGTTGGTAATGCTCCTGCTTTTCCATTATCTACTGTATCAGTTATAGTTTCTCCATCACCTTGCTCACTTATACCTAGCTTTCCGGTATTTCCATCTATTGTCATTGTTTTTTCTTTAAGTGATATGCTTGGATAATAGGTGCATGATGAATCCGAATATGATTTTTCTACTCCAACATTGTATGTTCCTTTTCTTGAGTTAAGATATGAACTCTTTAAGTGCATTTCTAGATCTTCAATGTCTACAGACTGTGCTGTTCCTAAACTTCCACTATATAAGTCTTTACATACATTATTTAGTGTATTTACAGCATTATTATAGCCATTCATTCTATATATCATTATTTGACTATTTGTTATTTTATTTGATATTAATCTAACATATCCGTCTTTTACATCTAATACTCTCCATTTTAATGTGGTATCTTGTGCAATCTGTTTATTATATGTTTGATCCGTATTATTATAATTGCAGGCTATTAATTTCTGCTCAGTTGCCTCACTAATTGTTGCTCCACTTTTAGGAGTATAGCTTACATAATCTCCTGTGTGTATTTTTCCCTGCATATAATAGTCAACAATTGTTGTATATAACTGATTTGTTGTTCCTGTATCTCCTATTACATCCGGCCACTGGTTTGATAGAGAATTCATTTTCTCTTCTGTATTTTCAATCATGTTCTGTGTATCTTGTTTGATTTCTTCCTTCTTTTGAAGTAAGCCTCCTTTTAGTGTCCCTTGAAATACTATTCCAACTAAAATTAGCATTATCGATATTGTCACAACAAGTACAGTTAAAGTGACTCCTCGTTCACTAGTTCTTTTGTTATATAACATCTTTTATTACTTCTCCAATAATATTATTAATGTTTGTTATGATTTCACTAAGTTCTACTTCATAATCGAAAAATTCTTTTATTTCTGGGTGCTCAGTTAGTAAATCATACATTTCTTGAACTCTTTCTTTTTGATCATTTAAGTCTATCAGCTGATTACTTCTTTTTTTGTTTTCATAATCTTGTATTATTACTTTTAATTTTTCGAATCTATCAAGAAGTGGTTTGGTTTCTGGATTTTTTTTTAATGTTTCTCTAGTTTCATTTATTGTTTTATAAATATCTAAGTTCTGTATTTCTTTTGCAAGTTTTTCAGCTGTTTCATAAACGTTCATTATATTATCTCCTTTTAATTAAGATTTATTCTTTGCTTTATTATGCATACGCATTACGTTTTCTAAATGTAAGTAAGTTTGTTATTTCCTTTTGTGTATTTCTTGCTTTTTCTGTTTTGTTTGCTTTCTCTTGTTCAACCATTTCAGCTTCTTTTTTTGCTTCTGTTTGTGTTATTGCTTGTTCGTATACATAATGTGTATCTTGTGCAATTTTGTTCCAGTTGTATAGTTCTTTTACTTTTTTTACTGCGTTTTTTGAAACTGTATCACATAGTTTTGGATCAAATAATAGTGATAATACTGAATCTGCTATTGAATTTGAATTTCCAGCATAGCTCTTCATTCCATTTACACCATGGTCAACTATTTCGTTTAGTCCTCCTACATCTGATACTACAGTTGGAATTCCTGCTAGCATTGCTTCTAGTGCAACTATTCCAAATGGTTCATACGTACTTGGAAATACTGCTACATCAGCACATTTATACATTTTCTGTACTTTTTTTGAATCACAGTATCCAGCAAAGTATACTTTATTGTCTATTCCTAGGTTTCTTACTTCTTGCTTTAATTCGTCCATCATTCCGCCTCTACCACAGATTACAAGTTTTGCATCATGATAGTGGTCTAGTATTTTAGGCATTGCTCCAATTAGATTCTGTATTCCTTTTTCATAAACAAGTCTTCCTACATATAAAATTATTTTTTCATTGTCTAATGCAAATTGTCTTCTGAAGTCATAGTCTTTTTCTACTCCTGTAAAGTTATTTAAATTAATTCCATTTGGTATTACGTTTATTTTTTCAAATGGTAAGCCAAATAGTCTTTGTAAATCACTTTTCATGAAATTACTGTTTACTATTACTTCTGATGATTCGTATGTGAGCATCCATTCTGAATCATTTATGTATCTTTGTGTTTCGTCATGTATTCCGCTATTTCTGCCATTTTCAGTTGCGTGTATTGTTGTTACTATTGGTATTTTATATGCTTCTTTTAAAGCTTTTGCTGAATATGCAACTAACCAATCATGTGCATGTATTACATCAAATTTTCCTTCTTTATTGATTATTTCTGATGCTTTTGCAATCATGTTGAAGTTTAACTGCATTATCCAATCAATGAAGTTATTAGGATGTATCATGTAGTTGTCAACTCTATATACTTTAACTCCTTTATCGTCTTCATAATATGGTGCATTTCCATCTCTATATGTTACTACTGTTACTTCATGTCCATCTTTTATAAGTCTTTGTGATAGATCGTGTACTACTCTTGATATTCCTCCTACTATTCTTGGTGGATATTCCCATGATAGCATTAAAATCTTCATTATCTTATGCCCCTTTCAAGTTAATTTTCTTTAGTAATTATAGCATGTTTATTTTTTTGTTTATTATATACAGAATCTGCATGTTATTTTACATTATTGTTTATATTTTATACATAATTTCGACAAATGTAAATATATTATACGAATTTTTTCAAACATTTTTGCTATTTTGATTTATTCCGATTTTACTCGATATTTTCTAACAAAAATGAACCTAAAAAACTATTTTTTAGTCTTTAAGTTCATCTTTGTTATTATTGGTTATTGTTCACTATCACAGTTCCAATTTACTGTTGCTTTGTATGCTCCCCATGGTGCTCCTGAGATTGAATCAGCTTTTCCTTGCATACGTATTGTTGTAATAGAACTACTCAAGGCGTGATTTCCGATATATTCGATATCTTTATATATGTATATGTTTTTTAGATTGTTATAATGACTAAAAACACTGTCATCTAAAAGCTTTAAACTTTTTGGCAATCTAATAGATTCAGTTTTATTATTTATAAATCCTCTCATATATGTCTCTGCAGTTGCCATTATAATTATTGTATCTGGATATTCTATTTTTTTTATATTTCTTGTGAAGTCTCTAACTGTTTCTGGGTTATTTTCATTAAGCATACTGCTTTCATATACCGGATCTTCTTCAATTGCCTGGCATCTCGTAGGATATCGTAATATTGTATAATTGTCTATATTTTTTTTATACCCTATTATTGTATGATATTCAATATCGTTTGGATTATCGCTTTTCCAGTAGAACATATTTTCTGGAACCGCCGTTTTATCCCATTCTTTTTTTTCAGCAATTGTCATATATTCTTTACCACAATCCCATACTATCTTAGCATTTTCTGCTCCCCAAGGTGCACCTTTAATAGAATTTTTTGCTCCTTTAATGAATATAATTGAAACATCAAATGTATCGTCCCAACGATACCTATCAAATGCGTGTTCATTTATTTGGTTAATATTTCCCAATATACTTATACTAGACAAACAAGAACAATTTCTAAAAATATATTTTCCTATAGTATTTACACCCTTAGGAATATTTATTCCCCCCAATTTACTATAATATGAAAAAGCATAGTCTCCTATTTTTTTTAAGCTCTTTGGTAATTTTAATGATTCTACATTATTGTAGTAAAAACCTTCACCACTAATTTCCGTAATGGTTTCTGGAAATTCTTTCTTTTTTATGTTTGAAGTATAACTTCTTATTAAATTCACATATCCATCATAACCGTATTGTACTTGTTCAAAATCTGACCTATAGTACGTTTCATAAGAGTCCTCTTCAATTATTTTACACCTGCTTGGATATCTAAGTATCGGATAATTGTCTACTGTAGCATTATACCCTATAATTGTATTATATCCTTCATCATTAGGATCATCACTTTTCCATACAAATACATTTTCTGGGGCTGCTGTTTTATCCCATTCAACTGCATCAAAGTCGGCTTCATCTGTAATATTACAATCTTGGTCTACATTGTAATTATTTCCCCTATGTTTTACTTTTAAATCATTTCCATTTATTGTAACTGTTGTATCTTTATCAGATTTTTTTAAGTCGTCCTCTAAAAATTTTCTACTTCCTTCCTGTGTTAATTTTCTTATTGTTGTTTCCATTTTTAAGTTACTTACTGCAAGTTCAACTTCTTCATCAGACATCGCTTTAATTGTTGCATCTTTTGCAGCCTTGCTTCTCTGGAATAATCCATTCTCCCCCAGTGTCATTGTGATTGTTACTGCTGCCAGGATTAGTAATATTACTATTGTTACAACAAGTGCAATTAATGTTATCGCTTTTTCGCCTAGACTTGTTCGTCTTTTTGCTTTTTTCTTTAGCATTTTTATTCTCTTTATCCTCCTTTTAATTCTTTTGTTATTATTAAATTTATAATATTTAATAATACTAGTATATCAATATATATAACATATTATTTTAAATTGTTCAATACATAAAATTAAAAATTGAATTCTTTTAAAAGTGCAAAATTAATTCAAACACGCTGTATAATTGCAATTAAAATTAATTAATATTTTTTATAAAATATAAATATTATTTTTTAACTACTTTAATCTTTTGATACATACATTTTAATATTTGTATTTAGGTTAAATTTGTATAACTTTTTTTCATTTTACTATTGTAAAAAAAATTTTCTTGATATATTATATTGTGAGTAGTTTATACATTTTACTAAGGAGGAAAATCATGGCTCGTAAAGCTCAAGATGAAAAATTAAATATAGAAAATGATGTAAAAAAAGTTAAGCCTGCTGCTAAGACTAAATCGTCAGCAAAAAGTAGTACTTCTAAGACTTCTACACGTGCTAAAGCAAAAACTAGCACTAAAGTAAGTTCAAGTTCTAAGCCAGCTACCGAGAAAGTTACTAAAACTGCTACTAAAAGAGCTACTAAATCTACATCTACGGCTAAAAAAAGTGCGTCTAAAACTTCTACTGCAAAGAAGACCACATCAAAAAACTCTACTACTAAGAAGTCTACAGCGAAAAAATCTACAACAACTAAAAGAACATCTACTCGTAGAACTTCAAAAGCAACAGTAAAGTTTGATGCATCTATTAAAGATATGCCATTAAAAGAGCAAGAAGCTACTCCTATACTAGAGTATTATGATTTGCCTTATAGATACAATGAAACTGTAGTCAAAGTTCTTGCACAGAATCCTAATACATTATTTGTTTATTGGGATATTTCTGATAGTGATAAAGAAAAGTTTGAGAATGAATATGGCAAGAATTTTTTCTATATTACAAGACCTGTTTTGGTTGTTCATAATTTAACAGATAATTATACTTATGAGATTAGTATAAATGATTTTGCAAACAATTGGTACATTCATGTTAATGATTCAAAATGTAAATATGTTATTGAACTTGGTCGTAGACCAGTTGAAAAAACTGAGGCAATTACTAGTGATTATATGAACATTGCTTATTCTAATATTATTGAAAATCCAAATGATCGTGTTCTATTTTATGAAGATAATGATGTTCTTTATTTTAAAAATATTGAAAATGGAGATGTTTCAACTAAAATATTTAAGAAAGAATTATATGCAGAAAGTTTAAAGGATTTCTATAAAAATAGCTATAATTTGTCTGAACTTGATGATAAATTTGATTTTAAAAATCCATCATCACAAAATCCAACTTCAAATGTTATGTAGGGTTTTCTATATTATGATTAGAAAACCTTTTTATTTTATATAGAGTATGCAAAAATTAGAAAGGAACTTATAATTATGAAAAAAAATGTTAAAGGATATGTTAGTTTTGTCCTTCATGCTCACTTGCCTTTTGTTCATCATCCAGAAAGTGAAGATTATCTTGAAGAGCAATGGCTTTACGAAGCTATATCTGAGACTTATATACCTCTTCTTCTAAATTTTCAGAAATTAGTTGATGAGAAAGTAGATTTTCGTTTTACTATGTCTTTGACACCTCCTTTGCTTAATATGTTAGATAATGAAATGTTGCAACAGCGATATATTAAATATCTTGAAAAACATATTGAGCTTGCTGAAAAGGAAATTGTTAGAACTAAAGATAATCCCAGAATAAATAAATTATCTCATTATTATTATGATAGATATTCTAATGACCTTCATGTTTTTAGAGATATTTATAAATGTAATTTAATTAGTGGTTTTAAAAAGTTTAATGATTTGGGAGTTCTTGAAATTATTGGGTGCGGTGCTACTCATGGTTATTTCCCTATCTTATATGTAAATGAAAAGACTGTAAGAGCTCAAATTGCACTTGGTGTTCAAACATATAATAAATATTTTGATAAGCCTATCAAAGGATTCTGGCTTCCTGAATGTGGATATGTTCCAGAAGCTGATAAATATCTTAGAGAATTTGGTGTACAATATGTGTTAGTTGAAACTCATGGTATTTTATATGCTGACCCTACCCCACTTTATGGAACTTATGCACCTATTGTTTCTCCTAATGGCGTTGTTGCTTTTGGTAGAGATTTAGAAAGTTCAAGACAAGTATGGAGTTCTATCAATGGTTATCCTGGTGATTTTAATTATAGAGAGTTTTACCGTGATATAGGATATGATGCTCCTTATGATTATATTAAACCTTATATTGCATCAAATGGTGTACGTGTTTCTACTGGTATTCGTTATCATAGAATTACTGGTAAAACAGAGAATAAAGATATTTATGATTTACAATGGGCTCAGGACTCTGTTGAAAAACAATCAGGACATTTCTTTGATTGTAGATGTAAACAGATTGACTATCTATCTCAGCATACTGATAACCCACCAATTGTTGTATGTCCTTATGATGCTGAATTATATGGTCATTGGTGGTATGAAGGTCCTAACTGGTTATATACTCTTGCTAAAAAAGTGTATTATGATCAATGTAATTTTGCACTAATTACTCCTGGTGAATATATTGAAAAATACCCTAAAATGCAAGTTTCAACACCTTGCCGTTCAAGTTGGGGAGCTAAAGGATATAGTGAAGTATGGTTAAATCCATCAAATGATTATGTTCATAGACATTTGCATACTGCAGGTGATAGAATGTGTGAATTAGCGTCTATGTATCCTAATGAATCTGCTGATTCTTTAAAACGTAGAGTCCTAAATCAATGTGCTCGTGAACTTGTTCTTGCACAAAGTAGTGATTGGTTATTTATTATTACTAATGGTACTATGGTTGATTATGCTAAAAAAAGAATTAAAGACCATATTGGTAGATTTACAAAATTATATTTATGGCTAAAAAATGATGATGAACTTATTCATGATAATGTTTTAAGTGATGATAAATTACGATTTTTAGAAAGTATTGAAGAAAAAGATCCTATTTTCCCAGAAATGGATTATACTTTATATTTATAATATCAATATAAACCGCCAGGAGGTCAGCCCTTATATAAAGGCTGGCCTCCTGGCGGTTATTAGTACTCTTTATTGACTAAATATTTCATAAACATGTCTACGATCCACTCTGTTTTTAAGATCTCTTTTGCTGCATAATGAACATTTGCGTTCACAAACGTTTTCACTTCTTCTTCAAGTCTATTCCACGACTCCTCGTAGTCCTTGATGTTTGACATCATATTGTCGGCAATTTTATGCCTGACATCTTTGGTTTCTGCATAGAACTGTTTCATAGCTTCTTTTTCATCTCTGCCACAGACCAACGCTCTATATGCTGCCTCAACCTTAGACTTGTATACACTCAAAAACAGTGCATCAAGCAATTTGAGAAAAGCCTCCTTCTGTTTCAAAATCATCTGCCGATCAGCTTTAGCTTTAAGAGTTTCTTCGCATTCTTCATACTGCTCGTTTATTTTGCTCATCTGCCGTACTTTGTTGTTACAACGTTTAATCAAATCTTCGTTCATCAGAAATTACCTCCATGATGTGAAAAAAAAATACATACCTGCTCTCGGCAAGGGGTTGGTGTATATTTTATCACAAGATTGTTGATTTTTCAAGTTTTTTTGCATTTTTTACGCAAATATGTTATAATAAATTTTGTCGTTTTTTTATTTATCTTAGGCATTATTATGTGGAGGTATTTTATTATGACATTTGTTTTTAGTATTGCATGTGCCGTTGCTGCAGTTCAGATTCTTCTATCTCTTGCTTTGGTGTTCCATAAGCATAATGTATTAGCTATTGTTTCTGAACTTGCAACTAGTACTGGTCTTACATTATTTATATCACGGTATCTTTTAGCATGGCCACTGCCATATATTATATTGTTAGGAGCTGCTGAGTATATTACTGTAAAATTTATGATTTTGCTTATCATAGTTGTATTAAAACTACGTTGTTTTACAATTCTTACAATTCTCACACATCCGTCTAATAGGAGGTATTCAGTTTATAAGAAAAGATATTCTGGTCGTATGCATTTTATTTCTATTGTATACCGGTCTAAATATCATCCTAGATTGAAACTTGGTATGCCTGCAATGGTTGGAAAATATAGCAATCATACTGGTATTAAGTTTGATAAGAAGGGCTTCCCTGTATTTAAGAGTATATGCACAATTACACTTCCTCGTAAATACAGATACCAGACTCGAGATGTACATTTTAGATGTGCTAGTAAATTATTATATAAGCGTGCGGTTTCTAATCGTTATGTTCGCTGTAAATTTACCAAAAGTGAACTTGCAACTTTTAAGTGCGGTGATGTTCCTTCAAAGTATACTTGGCATCATCACCAGTCAGCAGGTGTTCTTCAGCTGGTTGATCGCAAAGTACATGCTAACACTCCTCATATTGGTGGTTATTCCATCTGGGGTGCAGATAACTAAATAACATAAAAACGCCAAACACTGTGGTAGCTAATGCCTCAGTGTTTGGCGTTTTATTAATTATGCTGTTTCTTGAGTTTCATTTTTTTCTCTTCTTATTTTTTTCTTAGGCTTTCTTTCTGTTTTCTTTTCATCAATTACGATTTCTGGTTGAGTCTTTTTTAAAACTGTTTCTTTTGTTATAGTGCATTTTGCAATCTTAGGATTTGATGGAATCTCATACATTACATCTCTCATGGTTTCTTCCATTATTGAGCGTAATCCTCTTGCTCCTGTTTTTCTCTCAATAGCTTTATCTACTATTGTTTCTAATGCTTCCTGAGTGAATTCAAGGTCTACACCATCAATGCTTAACAATTTCTTGTATTGTTTTACTAAAGCATTCTTTGGTTTTGTCATTATATCTATAAGTGCGTCTTTGTCAAGTTCTCTTAATGTTGCTATTATTGGTAGACGTCCAACAAATTCTGGAATTAGTCCAAATTTCAATAAGTCTTGTGGTAATAAGTCTTCATATATCTTATATTTATCAACTTCTTTTACGCTTTCTACTTTTGCGCCAAATCCCATTGATTTTTTTCCAATTCTTTCGCCTATTATTTTGTCTAATCCTTCAAAAGCACCTCCACAAATAAATAATATATTAGATGTATTTATCTGTATAAATTCTTGATGTGGATGCTTTCTTCCACCTTGTGGTGGTACAGATGCTACTGTTCCTTCAACAATTTTTAATAATGCCTGTTGTACTCCTTCTCCACTTACATCTCTTGTTATTGATGGGTTTTCTGATTTTCTTGATATTTTATCTATTTCATCAATATATATAATTCCTTTTTCAGCTTTTTCTACATTGTAGTCTGCTGCTTGAATTAATTTTAACAAAATATTTTCAACATCTTCACCAACATAACCTGCTTCTGTAAGTGTTGTTGCATCTGCTATTGCAAATGGCACTTTTAATATTCGTGCTAGTGTTTGTGCTAGAAATGTTTTTCCACATCCAGTTGGTCCTAATAATAAGACATTGCTTTTTTGAATTTCAACATTATCATCTGATATTTCTTCTTCACTATTTATTCTTTTGTAGTGATTATAAACTGCTACTGACAATGTTTTTTTTGCATCATCTTGGCCTATTACATATTCGTCAAGTATTGCTTTTATTTCTTCTGGTGTAGGAAGTTTATCTTCTGCTAATGTATATGTGTCATCATCTTCTTCATAGATGTCTGTTTCTAGTATGTTTTCACATACTTTAATACATTCATCACATATATATACTCCTGGTCCTGCGATTATCTTTTTCACATTATCTTGAGATTTTCCACAGAATGAACACTTTATATTTTTTTCGCCTTTTGTCATTATTGATTTATCTCCTTATTTTTTCGTCTCCAAACTACCTTTGTATTCTATTATATGCAGCTTTTAGTTTGGATTATTATTTTCTTTTGTCCATTATTCCATCTATTAGACCATATTCTAATGCTTCTTGTGCTGTTAAATAATGATCTCTTTCAGTGTCTCTTTCAACTTGTTCTATTGATTTTCCTGTTGTTTCACTGATTATTTTATTTATTCTTTCTCTTGTTTTTATCATTTGCTCAGCTTGAATTTTAATTTCTGTTGTTTGTCCAGAAATTCCTCCACCTTGGCCTCCTATTAATGGTTGGTGAATTAATATCTCAGCATTAGGTGTTGCAAATCTCTTTCCTTTTGTTCCTGATGTTAATAGTAAAGCACCCATACTTGCTGCCATTCCTATACATATAGTTGTTACTGGACATTTAATGTAATTCATTGTATCTATTATTCCTAATCCATCTGTTACAGATCCTCCTGGTGAATTTATGTATAGAGATATCTCCTTATCTGGATCTTCTGACTCTAGAAATAATAGCTGAGCTATTACTAAACTTGCAGATGTTTGATTTACATCTTCACTTAAAAATATTATTCTGTCCTTTAATAATCTTGAGAATATATCATATGATCTTTCTCCTCTAGCTGATTGTTCGATTACATAAGGAACTAAACTATTCTTGAATTCGTTCATATATTATCTTCCTTTCTCTTATTTATATTCATATATAATATGTAAAATCTATTATATAATATATTCATTGTTATCGTTTCGATACTTTTGTATTATATATTTTTTTTTATAATATATCAACCTTTTTATTAAAGATTTATTAAGTTTTCACATAATGTTCATATACTTTCTTACCAATTATTGTATTATGTATATCAAAAAGTTGAGGACAATTAGATTATCCCCAACTTTTTATTTTTGTAAACATTTTTATAAAATTATTTTGTTAATTTTGCATTGTCTATTAAGAATTTGATAGCAGCTTCTGTTTTTGATTCTTCTTCTAAGTAGCTCTTTAAGTTTTCATTGCTTTCTAATTCTTCTACTTTTTTGTTGTATTGTTTTGCCATTTCTTCTATTTTTTCTTTTACATATTTTGCATCTGCTTCAATCTTCTCTTCTGCAACAATTTGGTCTAATACTAGTTTAGATTTTACATTCTTTTCAGCATCTGTCTTGAATTCTTTTCTAACGTCATCCATTGTCTTGCCCATCATTTTTAGATATTGATCTAATGTAATTCCTTGATATTGTAATCTTTGACTGATGTTGTCAATCATGTTATCGATTTCCATATCAATCATTCCTTCTGGAATATCTATTTTAGTATTTTCGCATACTGCTTCTATTGCTGCATCTTCCATTTCATGCTTTGCTCTATGTTCGTTGTCTTTTTCTTGTTTTGATTTGATATCTTTCTTTAATTCAGCTAATGTATCAAATTCACTAACATCTTTAGCAAATTCATCATCTATTTTTGGAAGTTCTTTTTCTTTTATTTCATGCATTTTTATATGGAATGTTGCATCTTTTCCAGCTAAATCTTTTGAAAAATATTCTTCTGGGAATTTTACTTGTATATCTTTTTCTTCTCCATTTTTCATTCCGATTAATTGTTCTTCAAATCCTGGAATAAATGTTTTGCTTCCTATTGTTAATTGATGTCCTTCAGCTTTTCCACCTTCAAATGCTTTTCCATCAACAAATCCTTCAAAATCTATTGTAACCATATCTTGATCTTTGGCTGGTCTATCTTCTACAGTTACCATTCTTGAATTATGTTCAGCCATGTGATTTAATTCATGTTCTACATCTTCTGCTGTAACTTTGTATTCTGGCTTTTTGATTTCAATTCCTTTATATTTTCCTAATTTAACTTCTGGTTTTGTTGAAACTATTGCTGTAAATATAAGGTCTTTTCCTTTTTCCATTTGAACTACATCTATTTGTGGTCTACTTACAGCGTCTATTTTATTTGTTTTTATTTCTTCATCATATATTGGTGGTACTAATTCATTGAATGCATCTTCATAGAATATGCTATCTCCATAATATCTTTCTACTATTTTGAATGGAGCTTTTCCTTTTCTGAATCCTGGTATATTGAAGTATTTTGCGCTTTGTTTAAATACATTCATTATAGCTTCATCAAATTTAGCTGCTTCAATTGTAAAAGTTAATTTTAATTCATTTTTATTTTCTGTTTTTTCTTGTTTTAAGCTCATTTTAAAAACCTTCCTTTTTCTTAAATTCTCATAAAATGCTTTTATATTATATCATATTTTTCAAATAAATCAAGCTTTTTGGACGTTTTTTGCTTATATTCCATCAAAATATTTATTTTATTTAATTATTTATAATATTTGATTACTTCTAATTTAAATATTTGCTTATGAAAAGTGAACCTTGCTTATCAAACAAATTCGTCTAATAATTGAGGTTCACTTTGATTTATTTGTTTCTTTTATTAGTCAGCATAGTGTATCTTTGCGTGTCCAGATGACCATTTTCCTCTGCTTGTATCTACTCCTTGTGAGCTACTTATTATCTTAGCTGTTTTTCCTGTTGATGTTGTAAATGTTGATCCAACTCCAGCTGAGTAATTTGAGCCACCTTCGCCACTGGTCTTAGTGTATATGCACTGGTCTGTACGTCCTTGATTATGTGTTGGCTCTGAAGTATTTGCCCAGCCACCATACCATCCAGATCCACCTCCATCGGCTCCTTCTGTACAGTTTGGTACATCATCTGCGGCTCCGGTATATTCTCTCCAGCTATATCCAGAATAATCTTTTGCGTTTGTTCCTCTTCCAAAAATTCCAGAATTTCCGGCTCCAGAGGCTCCTCCATTTACAGTATATCCATTCCTTTTTTTAGTACTTACGTATGAATTTATTTCTGAGTTACCTCCGCCTCCTGCTGCTGCACCTAATATGTACTTGGATGCATTAGAAGCATTTCCATAGCTTGATAGTTGCCCATTTCCACCAGCAAGGCTACTTGCCATTGTTGTGGCTCCGCCACCGCCATTTCCGGCTTTCATAGAATTGTAGTATATTCCATGTCCTCCTCTTCTAACGGTTACAGATCTTCCTCCGTTTCCGCCTCCGTTGTATCCTCCATTTGCTGGTACCCACCAGTAAGCAGAATTTAATTGGTTTCCTTTATCTCCTACAACAAAGTATAGTTTTGCTCCGGCTTCTACATATACTTTTAATGTGACTATTCCGCCCCAACTGCCGTCTCCCCATTGTGTACTTACGTAGTTTGGTGCTCCGCCTGCTCCTTGCAATGTAATCTCATAATTTCCTGTTGCTGTCGCAGTCCATTCATAATATCTTTTTCCATCAGCATCGCTGTTAGGACCGTATTCTATATCTTTTGGTTTTATGTTATCAACTGTAATCGACTTTTTGCTTACATTTCCAGCTCCATCTTTTACATAGTAATAATATGTTGCATTTGCATATACTTGTTTTGTAAATGTTACTTTTTCATTGGTTGCTGTTATAGTTGTCCATCCTCCAGAATCTGCGTTTAGGTTTCCATCTGTGCTTATTTGTTGTCCAACAACTCCAGTACCTAAATCTTGTGCCTCTCCTGTTAATTCTAGTCCTGTTGTATCTGATACCTTGTCTGTTGTAGATCTTGTTAAGCTTTCTATTGTAGGTGGAATATTATCAATCCATCTTGCCTCTAGAGTTATAGTTCCTTTCTCTCCTAATAAGTCTCTAAATTTTACTTCATCTTTTATAAAAATTTCTGGGTTGCTATTACGTATTTTCCATACAAATCCATCTGGCATTAAGTTATATCCAGTTCTTTCAAATTCGTTTTTATTTAATGTATATTCTTTTCCTTGCTCTAGATTTAACATGTTTTCCACTGTACCTGATGTAGCTCCATTTCCATCAAATATAATGTTGTATGTGTATCCTGTTTCTATTGTTTCTACTGTGCTTCCTTCGTTTCCAGCACGATCATGTGTAACGACTTTTACATCATATTTACTATTTGGCTCTGTTCCTTCTATTTTCATAGTTTTCTCTGTTGTCGCTGTTCCTACTTGCTTATATCTGTAGTCTGCTTCTCCGTGTTTTTTATAGAAGTATGTAAATATTGGATTTTCACCTAATCCACTTTCATCATCAGATGCCTTTATTTCTACTGTTATTGAGCTTGTTTTATCTGCTGTTGCTGTTATATCTTTTATTTCTATTTTAGGGTTTTTATTATCAACAGCTTTAAGTTGTGCTTCTGCGTATATATCTGTTCCATCAGTAAGTCTACCATACGCGG
>OGZO01000363.1_pt1 | contig 32921 bp, 32 predicted proteins | sample 1576721 | NCBI WGS metagenome assembly OGZO01 (sample SAMEA3541516, study PRJEB24748) | human gut metagenome | biome: human gut; feature: human-associated habitat; material: faeces | place: China | collected 2012 | reverse complement strand
AAACGTAAGTATGTACTGCGGGCTATCGCAGGAATTTACGACTGTGGAGTGTACAAGAACTTGTGAGTAGCGTATTGTTTATAATCGCCAAAGCATACACATTGAAGCAGTAAGAAGTATCCGCAAGGACTTCAATTTCTCGATGTGTTTGAGTATATTTCAACACATTTTGAGTGGCAGGTATAAGAGTATGTATCAGGCTGCAGAAGAAAGATATCAGAAAATGGATTATGTGTATTGTGGAAAAAGCGGATTAAAATTACCGGAAGTGTCACTGGGATTCTGGCATAATTTTGGAGATACCGGTGTCTATGAAAATATGAAGCAGATCTGCTTTACGGCATTTGACAATGGGATCACGCATTTTGATCTTGCGAATAACTACGGACCGGAACCGGGCAGTGCCGAGAAGAATTTTGGCAGAATCTTAAAAGAAGAGATGGGACAGCACAGAGATGAGATGGTGATCAGTACAAAAGCGGGATATCTGATGTGGGATGGCCCTTACGGGGACTGGGGAAGCAGAAAGTATCTGCTGGCAAGCCTGGATCAGAGCCTGCAGAGAATGGGACTGGATTATGTAGACATCTTTTATCATCACAGGATGGATCCGAATACACCATTAGAGGAGACCATGGGTGCATTGGCTACAGCAGTACAGTCGGGAAAAGCACTTTATGTAGGACTGTCCAATTATGATGGACCGACCATGGAAAAAGCGGCTGCGATCCTGAAGGATCTTCATTGTCCGTTTATTATTAATCAGAATCGTTATTCTATTTTTGATCGGACGATTGAGAAGAATGGTCTGAAAGAAAAGGCAGCAGAACTGAAGAAAGGAATCATTGCATATAGTCCGCTGGCACAGGGACTTCTGACGAACCGTTATCTGAATGGAATCCCGGAGGACAGCCGGATCATGACGGATGGAAGATTTTTGAAAAAGGATGCACTTACAGAAGAAAAGCTCATGAAAATCCGTGCTTTGAACGAGGTCGCAGCCGGACGTGGACAGACTCTGGCAGAGATGGCTCTGAGCTGGATTTTACGAGATGGAATCGTAACCAGTGTACTGGTGGGAGCATCGAAACCGCAGCAGTTGCTTGACAATATCAAAGCGATTGAAAATACGGAGTTCTCTGAAAAAGAACTGAAGAAGATCGATGAACTTTCTCTCTGATTTTCGAAGTTTTACATAAAAGAAGGCAGAAAAGAAAAATAAAAGAAACTGAGGAATTAAAATGGAAAGAATTGCAAGTTTTACAATCAATCATCTGAATCTCATGCCGGGATTGTATGTATCAAGAAGAGATGCGAAAGGAGACTGTGTTACGACGACATTTGATCTGAGGATCACAGCACCGAACAGAGAACCGGTCATAGATACACCGGCACTGCATACGATCGAGCATCTGGCGGCAACCTATCTCAGAAACAGTGAGAGTAAAGAAGATGTGATTTATTTTGGACCGATGGGCTGCAGGACAGGATGTTATCTTGTTATGTTCGGTAATTTAGATTCAGAAGATATTTACGACCTTGTTATGGATCTGTGTGATTTTATTATAGGATTTGAAGGCGAGATTCCGGGGGCGGCACCGGAACAGTGTGGAAATTATCAGGAACAGAATCTTGATATGGCGAAATATTATATCAGAAAATACCGGGACAGCCTGAAGAAGGACCGAAACCTGGTATATCCTGAATAGAATCTTACAGAAAAGAAAAATTGAAGAACCGGAACCGGAAAAGGATTTTTATCAAAGCCAAAAGCAGACAGAAATTCATTTCCGGTTCCGGTTTATTTTTTGAAATATCTCCAAAATATAATCAATCCCGAAAATAATAGAAAAAGCACTTGAAATATACCCCTTATGGGTATATAATTCGGAATGTGAAGAATACCTATAGGGGGTATTAAAATCCACAAAGTGTGTCTCTCATAATTTCGATCAAAAAGGAGCATAATCATGGAAGAAGAAAAAGTCTGTCCGGGTTGCTGTCATAAGACAAAGGAGCGTTCGGAAAAAGAATATAAAGATTTACTGAACAGATTGAGCAGGATCGAAGGGCAGGTCAGGGGGATCAGGAGAATGGTAGAAAATGATGCCTATTGCCCGGACATTTTAGTACAGGTCTCGGCTGTGAATGCGGCATTGAACAGTTTTAATAAAGTACTTCTTGCAAATCATATTCGTACCTGCGTGGCGGATGATATAAGAGAGGGAAAAGATGCAACAGTGGATGAACTGGTTGCAACATTGCAGAAACTGATGAAATAATGATTGCCGTATAGTGTCTGGAAAGTAAAACAGAAACCGGAAGGAAGAACAGGAATCGGAAGGAAGAACAGGAACTAGAAAATAGAACAGGAAGGTGAAAAGATGGAACAATATCGTGTGACAGGGATGAGCTGTGCAGCGTGCAGCAGCCGTGTAGAAAAAGCGGTATCCAATGTCCCAGGGGTAACCTCATGCTCGGTAAGTCTGCTGACTAACTCCATGGGAGTGGAGGGAACTGCGTCGGCATCCGAGATCATTGCCGCTGTGGAGGCATCCGGATACGGAGCATCGCTGAAAAATGCAGAGAACGGAAACGGAGGAACAGCATCTGCTGCTGCAGCGGATGAGATGCTGAAAGATACAGAGACTCCGAAGATGAAAAGGAGACTGATCGCTTCACTGGTATTTCTTATCCCGTTGATGTATGTATCAATGGGACATATGATGTGGGGATGGCCGTTGCCTTCTTTTATGGCAGAAAATCATATTGCGATGGGTCTGACGCAGTTACTTCTGACAACGACAGTGATGGTGATCAATCAGAAATTCTTTGTCAATGGGTTTAAAGGCATGATCCATCTCACCCCCAATATGGATACACTGGTGGCACTGGGAGCAGGAGCATCTTATGGCTACAGTGTCTATGCATTGTATGCGATGACTGCGGCTCAGGTCAGCGGGGATATGGATGGTGTCATGTCATTCATGCATGAATTCTATTTTGAGTCAGCAGCGATGATCCTTACGCTGATCACTGTAGGAAAGATGCTGGAAGCAAGATCGAAAGGAAAGACGACGGATGCACTGAAGAGTCTTATGAAGCTTGCTCCGAAGACAGCAACGGTAATAAGGAATGGAGAAGAACTGAATGTATCTATTGAGCAGGTAAAAAAAGGAGATGTATTTGTGGTCAGACCGGGGGAAAATATTCCGGTAGATGGAATTGTGATCGAGGGGACAAGTGCAGTGAATGAAGCTGCACTGACCGGTGAAAGCATTCCAGTGGATAAAAAGAGAGGGGATGCGGTATCCGCAGCGACTCTGAACCAGTCAGGCTTTATCCGCTGTGAGGCAACAAGAGTCGGAGAAGATACCACTTTGTCACAGATCATTCAGATGGTCAGTGATGCAGCAGCCACGAAAGCACCAATCGCCAAAGTTGCAGACCGGGTATCAGGAGTATTTGTACCGACAGTCATTACGATTGCAGTGATCACGATGGTTGTGTGGCTGCTGGCGGGACAGAGTATCGGATTTGCACTTGCAAGAGGAATTTCAGTGCTTGTCATCAGTTGTCCGTGTGCGTTGGGACTTGCAACTCCGGTAGCGATTATGGTAGGAAATGGCATGGGTGCAAAAAATGGCATCATGTTTAAGACAGCAGTATCGCTGGAAGAGACAGGAAAGACGCAGATTGTGGCACTGGATAAGACCGGAACGATCACAAGCGGAGAGCCGAGAGTGACGGATCTTTTCCCGGCAGAGAAAATTTCGGAGGAAGAACTGGTCAGAACAGCTTATGTACTGGAAAAGAAAAGCGAGCATCCACTGGCAAGGGCAGTACTGGAATATGCGAAAGAAAAGGGAGTAGAAAGTAAAGAAGAGGCAGAAGATTTTCAGGCGATTGCAGGAAACGGACTTTCGGGAAGGCTGGGAGAAGCCTGGCTTTATGGTGGAAACTTAAAATATATCCGATCAAAAAGTGAAATACCGGATGCGGCAGAGCAGCAGGCACAGAAGTTTGCACAGGAGGGAAAGACTCCGCTGTTCTTTGTAAAAAATGAGAAACTGATCGGAATCATTGCGGTTGCAGATGTCATCAAAGAAGACAGTCCACAGGCAGTAAAAGAACTGCAGAATATGGGAATCCGGGTGGTTATGCTGACCGGAGATAATGAGCGTACCGCAAAAGCAATCGGAGAGCAGGCAGGAGTGGATGAAGTCATTGCAGGTGTGCTGCCGGAAGGAAAAGAGGCAGTGATCCGTTCACTGAAGAAAAAAGGAAAGGTGGCAATGGTCGGAGATGGGATCAATGATGCTCCGGCTCTGACGAGAGCAGATATAGGAATCGCGATTGGAGCGGGAACAGATATTGCCATTGATGCTGCAGATGTTGTGCTGATGAAGAGCAGACTGAGCGATGTTCCGGCAGCAATCCGGATGAGCCGGGCGACACTCCGCAATATCCATGAAAATCTATTCTGGGCATTCTTTTATAATGTAATCGGAATCCCGCTGGCAGCAGGAGTATGGATTCCGTTATTCGAATGGCAGTTGAACCCAATGTTTGGGGCAGCGGCGATGAGCCTGTCCAGTTTCTGCGTGGTAACAAATGCATTGAGACTGAACTGGTTTAAAATGTATGATGGAAGTCATGACAAAAAAGTCAGGGCGAATAGAAGCAAGAAAAAGCAGGAGGAAGAAATGATGACAAAGACGATCAAAATTGAAGGTATGATGTGTGGACATTGTGAGGCAGCAGTGAAGAAAGCACTGGAAGCACTGGATCAGGTAGAGGCGGCGGAAGTAAGCCATGAGGCAGGAACAGCCATAGTGACACTGAACGGTGAGATCAGTGATGATGTGCTGAAAAAAGCCGTGGAAGAGAAAGATTACACAGTAACAGGAATTGAATAAAAAGTAAAAAAGTTCAAAAGAATAGATAAAAGAAGACGACCGTGAAAGATGAGTATTCATGATTCACAGTCGTCTTCTTCAGTTCTCTGAAAATGCTAAACTATATAAGTTCAGCATTTTTATGGATCGTCTCATCAATGATATTTCTTACATATTCACTGATATGCTTTTTCGTATCCTTATCCAGCTCATCCGGGTAGATCGGCTTTCCATATTCAAGGACAACGTGGGTCTTTCTGATCTTTGGAAAATGAGCTTCAAAAATCTCACAGGTATTATTCATGGAGATCGGTACAATAGCACAACCGGTTTTGGTTGCGACTTTAAATGCTCCATCTTTAAAAGGAAGAAGAGAAAGTTCTTCTCCCTTATTTCTTGTACCCTCAGGGAAGATACAGATCGAAATCCCCTTTTTGATATATTCGATGGCTTTCAGGATCGTCTTAAGTCCCTCTTTTGGATTCTCCCGGTCAAGGAAAAGACAATAGACAAAACGCATCCAGATCGAAAGCAGGGGAACTTTTTCCATCTCTTTCTTGGCAATATATCCGGTCAGTCTTTTGCAGCGGCTGTAGGTAAGCAGGATATCAAAGAAGCTGCGATGGTTTCCCACGTAAAGAACCGGTTCATCAGGAATATTTTCTTCACCGATCACAGTGACCTTTACTCCGGTCATTTTCAGGATCACTTTAAATCCCCACTGGACGATCCTTAAGGAACTGATATCCCGTGCCTGTGGATTGAACTTACCGATCAGCCATTCCACGAGAAAAACCGGAATCGACAGGATCAGGTATAAAATCAGAAATACAACAATACATATTAATCGAATCATAGAAATTCCTCTCTTTTATTTTATGCTATCGGAGCGTGGTAAAAGCCTTTGAACTCACTCGTGAGCAGGCTCCTGCAGTGCGGAAACCAGACGCCCTGATATCTTTCCATTATACAGGAGCATCCCGTAAAATACAAGGCTGGGGAGGACAGGCCGGAAAGGAATATCTGTATGGGGAATGTCATAGGATAATAGGGAAAATGTGCCGCAACAGGTGGAAAAGTGGAGAGAAAAAAGCAGAGTATGTGGAAAACTTTTGCACTGGCTTTCTGTCTGCTGCTGTCTTTGGAGGCCGGAGGCTGCGTGCGGCAGGAAAAAAAGAATTCTGAACAGCACGAACTGGAGATAAAAGTAGTTACGGAGGAGGCGATTCCGGAAGAATTAATGAGCCTGATCGAGAAAAATAAGAAAAACCCGTTCCGGCTGACTTTTGCGGATCAGGGGAAATTGTATCTTGCCGAGGGATATGGAGAGCAGAAGACAACAGGATACAGTGTGGAAGTGGACCGGCTCTGTGAAACACAGGAAACGGTCTATATCCATACCGGTCTTCTCGGACCGGAAAAAGGAGAAGAAAAAAAGGAGATTGCAACTTATCCTTATGTAGTAGTGGAACTAGAAGAGACAGAAAAAAATATCCGGTTTGAATAAGGAGGAGAAAAATGGAACTGATAAAAAAGAGGATTCATTACGTCAGAGAAGGAAAGAAGATCTTTGACCAGTTTTATGTGGATGAAGATTATAATGTACCGGAGGCAAAAGAGGATGTCAGAAGAATTGTTGATACAGGAACAGAGCTGAAGATCGAAGAGATCCGTCCGGTAGAAAATTATGTCCGGATTACAGGAAAGCTGTATTTCAGGATTCTTTATCTGAATGTTTCTTCAGATCCGAAACCTGGGGTGCTGGAAGGAAAACTTCCGTTTGAGGAGATGGTTTATGCAGAAAATCAGGAGGGGGAAGAATTTTATGTTCAGAATGTGCGGATCGAGTTTACTCCATCCCTGATCCATTCAAGAAAACTGAGTCTGCGTGCGATGGTGGAACTGGAAGTCGGCAGAGAAAAGCTGGTAGATGAAGAGACCGTGACGGATGCAGAAGGGGATGTTCCGCTGTATAAAAAAATGAAAAAAGTGCAGCTCCTGCAACTGGAAGTGACCAAAAAAGATACATACAGAATCAAAGAAGAAATTACGATTCCGGGAACGAAAGAAAGTATAGGGCAGATCTTATTTAGCGATATCAGTGAGCGGAAACTGGAACTGCGTCCAGGACAGGATGAATTGATCGTGCGGGGAGAACTGTTCCTGTTCTGTATGTATCTGTCCGGGGATGAAAAGCCGGACTGGATCTCGCAGACGATCCCTTATGAGGGAAGGATTCCGTGTGAGGGAATCAGCGAAGAGATGTATTTTTCTATTCGCCATACGATGGAGGATACACTGACCGATCTCAGAATGGATGAAGACGGGGAAATGCGGATTCTTGGAATTGAAGGAACGCTGGCACTCCATATGAATTTTTACCGGGAGGAAAGCGTGGAACTGCTGGAAGATCTGTATTCACTTCAGAAACAGTGTCTTTTTGATACGACTGAGGTGGTGTGTGAAGAATTATTAATGCAGAATCAGTCAAAATGTAAGGTGACGGAACGACTGTCACTGCCGGAGCTGAAGACAGATGTTCTGCAGATCCTGCATGCCAGAGGAGCAATCCAGGTGGAGCATGCGGATAGGACCGGAGAGGGAATCCGGGTGGAAGGAATTTTACACCTCTCGTTCCTTTATTTGCGTGGAGATGATGCAGAACCATATGGAAGCTGGCAGGGAATGATCCCATTTGAACATCAGATCGAGTGTAAAGAAATGCCGGAGGAAACAGTCTACAATATGGAACAGCATATCGAGCAGTTGCAGATTACACTGGTCGGAAGTGAATCAGTGGAGATCAAAGGAATCCTCACATTTGATACATTTTTAAGAAGACCGGTGAAAGTGTGGACGATGGAGAATGTCAGGGAAGAACCGCTGGACCTGGAACAGCTTGAAAAAAGACCGTCGATCGTGGGGCATATCGTGCAGAGAGGAGAAGATCTGTGGCAGCTTGCAAAGCAGTATATGACAACAAAAGAGGGCATTATGGAAGTGAACGGAATGCAGAATGAAAATGTGAAAGAGGGGGATAAATTATTGATTTTTAAAGAAAATATGAGTATACTGTAAGTACAATGTATACAAGATACAGCATGTATTTTGCGATTGAGAGGATGGAAGATACGGATGAATCAGATCGAGCTGAAAGCACTTGCAAAAATAAACCTGGGACTGGATGTACTGGGAAGAAGAGAGAACGGATATCATGATGTGCGGATGGTAATGCAGACCATTTATCTGTATGATGAAGTAAAGTTGACGAAGAAGAAAGAGTCAGGGATCGAACTTACGACGAATCTTGGATTTCTCCCAACAGGAGATACCAATATTGCTTATAAGGCAGCAAATCTCCTGATCGAAGAATTTGGGATCAGCGAGGGTGTGAAGATCGTGTTGAATAAGCATATTCCGGTGGCAGCGGGACTGGCAGGCGGCAGTTCGGATGCAGCAGCTGTCTTATTCGGGATGAACCGCATGTTCGGACTCCACCTGCAGCAAAAAGATCTGATGGAATGTGGGGTAAAGCTGGGAGCAGATGTGCCTTACTGTATTATGAGAGGGACGGTGCTGGCAGAAGGGATCGGAGAGGAATTAAGTGTCCTCCCTGCCATGCCGAAATGTACGGTTCTGATCGCAAAGCCACCGGTCAGTGTATCAACCAAAGTAGTTTATGAGGCACTGGACTCAGAGGAGATCATAGAACATCCTGATATAGATGCTCTGATCGAGGGTCTGAGGCAGAAGGATCTTCACAGGATTTCAGAAAATATGGGGAACGTGCTGGAGGATGTTACGATCCCGATGCATCCGGTGATCGAAGAATTGAAGCAGGTCATGAGAGAGAATGGTGCGATTGGTGCGATGATGAGTGGCAGTGGTCCTACTGTTTTCGGACTTTTTGAAAACCGTGCTGCGGCAAGGGAGGCACAGAGGAAGATTCGTGAGAGCGGACTGACGAAGCAGGTCTATGTGACGAATGTGCATAACGTAAGGAGAAAATAATATGGGAACAGATTTTGAAGTAACGATGGATGAGTACCTGCCTCTGAGAGATGTGGTATTTAATACGCTGCGGCAGGCAATCTTAAGAGGGGAACTGAAGCCGGGAGAAAGACTGATGGAGATCCAGCTTGCGAACAAACTCGGAGTGAGCCGGACACCGATCCGTGAGGCGATCCGTAAGCTTGAGCTGGAAGGTCTTGTCCTGATGATCCCAAGGAAAGGTGCAGAAGTTGCAGAAATCACGGAAAAGAATTTAAGAGATGTACTGGAAGTGCGGTGTGCGTTGGAGGAACTGGCAGTCCAGCTTGCCTGCGACCGTATGGATGAAGAAGGGATCAAAGCGATGAAGGAGGCTTCCGCAGAATTTTGTAATACGCTGGACAGCGATGATATTACCCGGATCGCACAGGCGGATGTGGCATTTCATGATATCATTTATGCAGCTACGGATAACCGCCGTCTGATCCAGCTTCTGAACAATTTGCGGGAGCAGATGTATCGCTACAGGATTGAATATCTGAAAAAGAAAGAGTGTTATCCGCAGTTGCTGGAAGAACATCAGACGATCATTGATTCGATCGAAAGCCGGGATAAAGATCGTGCAACCCAGATCACAGGACAGCATATCAAGAACCAGGCAGAGGCAGTAGTAGACACGATCCGCGAAAAAGAAGAAAGCGTATAGAAAAAAGCGTATAGAAAAAAGCGTATAGAAAAAAGCGTATGTAAGAAAAATGTATCAGGAAGAAAAGTGCATCAGCAGGAAAATGTATCCGAAAAATGAATAGAGGGCAGCTTTCAGGTAATACTCCATATATCAGCCGATCGGATGACCGGAAAAAGATGAGAAAGATCAGGAAAAACCTGACCGGACAATAGATATATGGAGGGATTACATATGAAAGAAGTAGTCAGAGAAGCAGTCAGAAAAGAGCAGATCGTACCGGGGAAGATTCGTGTGATCAGCATTTTCCTTGCACTGATCGTGGCAACCGTAGTGACAACAGCAGTAGTGCTGGGAGATGTGCAGAGAAAAGACCGGGCAGTACAGGAGCATCTGGCAGAGGAAGTGTTGCGGTTTCATGTTCTTGCGAACAGTGACAGCAGGACAGATCAGGCGGTGAAGATGGAGGTACGGGATGCAGTCTTATCCTATTTAAAAGAAGTACTTCCTGAGGGACTGGATGTAAAGGAGACGACCCGGTGGATGAGGGGACATACGGAGAAGATCCGGCAGGTGGCTGAGCAGAAAATGGCAGACCTGCAGATGAAGCAGACAGTCAGTGTGGCAGTGACGACGTGCTATTTCCCGGACCGGACCTATGGAGATGTCACATTTCCGGCAGGAAATTACAAGACCCTGAGGATCGAACTGGGAGATGCAGCAGGGCATAACTGGTGGTGCGTGCTGTATCCGAATCTGTGTTTTCTGGATACAACAAATGCAGTACTTCCTGAAAAGGGAAAGCAGCAGTTAAAGAAAGTATTGACGGAGGAAGAATATTCGGAAGTGACGGCAGGTTCAAAGTTTCAGATCCGCTGGTTCTTCTGGAAGGAAAAATAAATATGACAGAATTTCTTATCAGGCATTTTGTAAAAGATTATGAGGATGTGCAAAAGGTGTCCGTGCGGACGGCATATGGTATGCTGTCCGGCATTGTGGGCATCTTTTGTAATGTAATATTATTTTTGACAAAATTGATTGTCGGACTGGTACTGAACAGTGTATCTGTTATGGCAGATGCCTTTAATAACCTGTCTGATGCAGGCTCATCGGTGATCAGCTTTGTGGGCGTCCGTATGGCAGGAAAGCCGGCGGACAAAGATCATCCATTCGGGCATGGGCGGATCGAGTACATAGCAGCACTGATCGTCTCTTTTCTGGTGCTGGAGGTTGGATTTACTTTTCTGAAGGATTCGGTGGGAAAGATCCTTCATCCGGAGCAGCTGAAATTCCTTCCGGTCTCGGTGTTGATTTTATGCCTATCGATCGCGATGAAGCTGTGGCTGGGACTATTCAACAAAAAGCTGGGAGAAAGGATTGATTCTCAGGTGATGAAGGCGGTCTTTGCAGACTCCATGGGAGATGTGATCACGACTTCAGCGACAATCTTTTCGATTCTCTTTTTTGCGGCAACAGGGATCAATATTGATGGTTTTGTCGGTCTTGGCGTGGCACTGGTTGTGATGTGGGCCGGTTTCGGGATTGCAAAAGATACATTGAATACTCTGATTGGTGAACCGGTCAGTCCGGAGGTTTATGAGAAGATTAAAAAATTTGTAGAGGGCTACGATGGGATCGAGGGAGTTCATGATCTGATCGTACATAATTACGGACCGGGCAGAAGTATGGCATCTATCCATGCAGAAGTTCCCAACGACCAGAAGATTGAAAAGTCGCATGAGATCATAGACCGTGTCGAGCGGGATGCGGCAAAAGAACTTGGGATGATGCTGGTGATTCATATGGATCCGGTGGAAATGAAAGATGAAAAGGTGATCCGTATCAGGAAAAAGACAGAACACCTTCTGAAAGAACTTGATCCGGCATGCAGCATCCACGATTTTCGTGTCGTGTGGGGAGCGGAGAGAATCAATCTGATTTTCGATATGGTGATCCCGATCGAATATGATGAAAAAAGACGCAACGACCTTCCGTTACAGTTGATGGAGCGGTTAAAGGGAGTGGATTCCAGATACGAGAGTGTGATTACGGTAGATTATGATTATGTAGCAAAAACGGAGGATAAATAAAATGTATGAATTTAACAGCAGAGTACGTTACAGTGAGATCGATCATCATGGAACGCTGACCCTTCCTGCACTGATCAATTATTTTCAGGATTGCAGCACGTTCCAGTCAGAAGATGTGGGACTTGGAACGGAGGTACTGAAGGCAGAAAAGCGTGCCTGGATCCTGTCCTACTGGCAGGTGATCGCAGAACGGTATCCTGCGTTGGGAGAAAGGATCACGATTGGAACATTTCCAACAGAATTTAAGGGACTATTCGGAAATCGTAATTTTTACCTAAAAGATGAAAGAGGGAACATGATCGCAAAGGCTTATTCTGTATGGGTATTTCTTGATACAGAGACCGGACGGCCGGTAAGACCGGAGGAAAAAGACATAAAGCCATACGGCATGGGTGAGGCACTGGATATGCCTTATGAGGGAAGAAAAATCTCCCTGCCGGAAGAAACTGAAGTCTTGGAGGCATTCCCGGTACGTCGTTATCATATTGATACGAATGAGCATGTAAATAACTGCCAGTATGTGCAGATGGCACTGGAATTTCTTCCGGCTGACCGCCAGTTCAGACAGATCCGTGTGGAGTATAAAAAATCGGCGGTGCTGGGAGATGTTATTTATCCGAAAAGGAGCAGGGAGGAAGAACGGACGGTTATTGAACTGTGTGCGGAGAATGGAAGACCATACGCAGTTGTAGAATTGAAATAGAGCAGACTTCCATTCCATTTGATGAATAAAATAAATAGAGCAAACTTCCGTCACATTTGATACACAAAAGATTCACAAACTTCTGATAACGTTGACAGGTAAAAAAGAAACTCTGTATTATGCGGAGAGAAATAGGAGGATGGAGACTTTGATAGAAGTAAAGAATCTGGTGAAAAAGTACGGAAATCATTTAGCTGTAGATCACCTGAATTTTACCATTGAAGAAGGGCATATCTACGGCTTTTTAGGTCCTAACGGAGCCGGAAAGTCTACGACCATGAATATCATGACGGGATATCTCGGAGCTACAGAAGGGGAGGTGCTGATCAACGGGCATGATATTTTAAAAGAGCCAGAGGAGGCGAAAAAGCAGATCGGATATCTGCCGGAGCTTCCACCGCTGTATATGGATATGACGGTCAGGGAATATATGGAATTTGCCGCAGAACTCAAGAAAATTCCGAAGGAGAAGAGAGCTGAGTCTATTGAGGATGTGGAAAAGCTTGTAAAGATCAAAGATGTGGAAAAGCGTCTGATCAAGAATCTGTCCAAAGGATACCGGCAGAGGGTCGGACTGGCACAGGCTGTGCTGGGATTCCCGGAGATCATTATTCTGGATGAGCCAAGTGTAGGTCTTGACCCGAAGCAGATCATTGAGATCCGTGAACTGATCCGTAAACTGGCGAAGAAGCATACAGTTATCTTAAGTTCTCATATTCTGGCAGAAGTAAGAGAAGTGTGTGACTATATCATGATCATTTCCAAGGGAAAGCTGGTTGCCAGTGATACACCGGAGAATCTGGAACGTTACCTGGGTGAGTCCGGGCTGATCGAGATTGAGACCAGGACAGAAGCTTCCAAAGTAAAAGAAGTACTGAAAAATGTACCTGGAATTGAAAAGGTTTCGGTGAAGACAGATGTCAGTGGCATAACAAGCGGACAGATCCGGGAGAAGAGAGGACAGGATATCCGGGAAGAACTCTTTACGACATTTGCAGAAAAGAAGATGCCGCTGCTGAAGCTGAATGCGGTTCAGGTCAGCCTGGAGGATGTATTTATGGAACTGACCCAGAGCGACAAGGCTGCAGAAGAATTTGCCAGAAAGGCAAAAGAGGCAGAAAAGGGGGAAGTAAGCAATGCTGGCGATTTATAAAAGAGAATTGAAGTCCTATTTCCAGTCTATGGTGGGATGTGTATTTGTGGCATTCCTTCTGGTATTTACGGGCATTTATTTTGTTGCATATAATCTGTCTGCGGGATATCCGTATTTTTCCTATTCGCTGGCAGGATCTCTGATCGTATTTATTGTCGGGATTCCGCTGATCACGATGCGAAGCTTTTCAGAAGAAAGGAAAAATAAGACGGATCAGCTTCTGCTGACCGCACCGGTGAGTCTGTGGAAAGTAGTTCTTGGAAAGTATCTTGCAATGATCACAGTGATCGGAATCCCGAGTGTGATCTTCTGCATTTATCCGCTGATCATCAAATCCCAGGGAACAGCATACCTTGGAGTGGACTATATTTCTATTCTGGTATTTTTCCTGCTTGGATGCGTATTTGCAGCGATCGGAATGTTCCTGTCTTCGCTGACAGAAAGTCAGATTATTGCATTTATCAGTACATTTGGTATCCTTTTGATCCTGTATTTATGGAACGGAATCCTGACACTGCTTCCGAGTTCGGCTGTCAGTGGGCTGGTGGGAGTTCTGATCGTGCTTACGATCGTTGCTTTCTATATTTTCCATATGACATCGAACCTGATGCTTGCAGGAGGGCTGGAAGTGATCGGAGCTGCTGTGGCAGTCATTACTTATTTTGTAAAATCTTCTTTATTTGAGAATCTTCTCTCCAAAATGTTTGGAAGACTGGCACTGTCGGATGTATTTACAGATATCACATCCAACAGTATTGTAGACGTGACGGGAATCGCACTTTATCTGTCACTGATCGCAGTCTTTGTATTTCTTACAGTGCAGTCGATTCAGAAAAGACGTTGGAGTTAGGAGGTTTGGATCATGGAGAAATTAAAAAGTAAAAAAGGAAACTTAAAAAGAATGTTCCATACTTCCGGAACAAAGCATGGTTCCTACAGTGTAGGAATGACGGTGCTGGTTGTAGCAGTCATTATCGTATTGAATCTGGTCGTCGGTCAGATTCCGGAAGCATACAGAAATATTGATGTCAGCAGTACAAAGATTTATGACATTTCCGATACATCGAAAGATCTGCTGAAAGGTCTGGATGATAAGATTGATATGAAAGTACTGGCAGTCAAAGATGAGACAGATGACAGGATCACAACATTTATCAGTAAATATGCGGCACTGTCGGATAAGATCAAGGTGGAATGGATCGACCCGGTTCTGCATCCGTCAGCTTTGACAGAATACAATACTTCACAGAATACGATCTATGTATCCTGCGAGGCAACAGGAAAGTCGACAACCATTTCTTTTGATAAGATCCTGGTATCAGATTCTTCTTCTTATTACTATTCAGGTTCATCGAGTTATACCTCCTTTGATGGTGAGGGACAGCTCAGCAGTGCGGTAAACTATGTGACCAGTGATGTCCAGAAGAAGATCTATACTGTAACAGGACATGGAGAGGACTCCCTTTCTACAACGATCACGGATCTGATGACAAAGAATAATTATACAACCGAGGAGCTGAATCTTCTGATGACAGATTCTATACCGGATGACTGTGACCTTCTGTTAATGGATGGTCCGACCAATGATCTTTCTGATGATGAAGTCAGCCTCTTAAGCGGATATCTTGGAGAAGGCGGCAAGGTGATGTGTCTGCTGGGAGATACCGGACTTGCTTCTTTACCGAAACTTGCAGGACTTCTGAAAGATTATGGAATTGAAGGAGCAGACGGTTATATCGCAGATCCACAGAGATGCTATCAGAATCAGCCGTATTATATCTTCCCGGTAATGAATTTATCCGGTGATATGGCAGACGGAATCAGTTCCCAGATGGTACTTCTGATGAATTCCCGTGGACTGACGACAACGGATCCGGCAAGAGATACGATCACAACGAGTGCCTTTATGACAACCTCTGAGCAGGCATATGCAGTGACAGAAGAAGATCAGAAGCAGGGAACGTATGATCTGGGAGTGGTTGCAACTGAAACTATCAGTTCCGACAGTGACTCATCCGATGATACCTCATCCGACAGCGATTCTTCCACAGATACTTCATCAGACGACAGTACTGAGAGCAAAGAGAGCAGACTGACGGTTATTTCCGCAGGAAGCCTGATCGATCAGCAGATCACGGATGCATTTTCACAGCTTGAAAATACGCAGGTATTTATGAATGCAGTGACAGCAAACTTTGACGGTGTGACCAATCTTTCTATTGAGGCAAAGAGCCTTACAACAGAGTACAATACCGTTCAGCATGCAGGTGGATTCAGCATTCTCGTTGTATTTGGTATTCCGGCAGTGGTTCTGATCGGTGGTTTTGTCGTATGGTTCAGAAGAAGAAAGGCCTGAGGTGTCAGTATGAAAAAGAAAAAAGGACCATTGATTTTAACAGGAGTGCTGGTCATCCTTCTGATTGTTTATTTTGGACTAAGCTCCTGGAATAAAAAGCAGGATAAAAAAGAGGAAAAAGAAACGGTCAAAGTGACGGATCTGGATGAATCAACGATCACTGCGATCAAGTATCAGGTGGCAGCAGGTGAAATGTCTTTTGAAAAAGAAGGAGATACCTGGTATTATTCAGAAGATAAGGATTTCCCGTTGAAGCAGAGTGAGCCGGAGGCGATCGTAAAGGCGGCTGCCCAGATCACCGCGGACCGGAAACTGGAAGACGGAGACAGCCTGGACGCATATGGACTGGATGACCCGAATTATTCCATTGAGATCACGGAAGAAGACGGAACAGTAACAACGGTCAGCTTTGGAGATTCTACCGGAACAGATTATTATGTAACGGTGGGCGATACCGGTACAGTCTATACGGTCGCATCCAGCGTGCTGGATGATTTCAAGGCGGAGTTGTCTGATTTTGCACAACTGGATGAATATCCGAGCATCGGAAGTGGCAATCTGAAAAAAGAAGTAATCACGGAAAATGGAACGACTACGACCTATGATTCAGAAAATGAAGATCAGGAAGAAGAGATCGCTGCGGTTGCAGGCGGACTGGGTGCGGTGTCACTGACAACGGTTGCTGATTATTCTGTGGAAGATGCAGACCTGGCAGGCTATGGACTGGATGAAGCCAGTCGGATCACGGTTGAGGCTACTTATACAAAGAATGAGGATGAAAAGACGATGAAAATGTATATCGGCAGTGAAGATGGAAACGGAAACCGTTATGTGATGCTGGATGGATCGAAGATCGTCTATCAGATTTCAGACGAAGTATGCAAAAATATTCTGAATCAGGAATAATTTTAGATTTATTTAATTGACTTTGATTGAAAAACGGAGCAGAATAAAGTCCATATTAATTTAAGACAGGAAGTGCAGATCATGAAAGAAAAGTTTATGCGGTTTATGCAGGGAAGATACGGTGTGGATCAGTTATCGAAAGCATTGCTGGTGATCGGTCTGATCAGTGTATTGCTGGCTTCGTTTTTCAGGGGAAGTCTTATAGGGACATTTTTTTACTATGTCGGATGGTTTCTGATCATTTACTGTTATTTCAGGATGTTCTCAAAGAATGTATCAAAGCGTTATGCGGAGAATCAGGCATATCTTGCAAAGTCGTACAAGATCCGTTGCTTTTTTGCAAAGCAGAAAGATCTGTTCCGGCAGAGAAAGCAGTATCATATTTATAAATGCCCGGGATGCAGTCAGAAGATCAGGATTCCAAGAGGCAAAGGAAAGATCGAGATCCGTTGTCCGAAGTGTGGCACAAAGTTCATGAAAAAGAGCTGAGTAAGTATTTGTTATTACTTGTCACTACCTTCTGCTGTTATGTGGCACAAAATTCATTAAAAGAGCAGAGAAAGTGCAGGCAGAATGTGGGAAAGCGGACAGTGGAAAAAGAGAATGAGAGGAAATTAAGAAAAAGATGTCAGATCCATATCAGATTTTAGGAGTAGACCAGAGTGCATCGGATGAGGAGATTAAGAAGGCATACAGAAAACTGAGCCGTCAGTATCATCCGGATGCGAATATCAACAATCCTCATAAAGATGAGGCAGAGGCTAAGTTCAAGGAAGTCCAGCAGGCATATCAGCAGATCATGGATGAGCGGGAAAAAGGCTACTCTTCGTCAGGAGCAGGAGGCGGTTCACAGGGCAGCGGATACGGTGATTATGGTCCGTTTGGCGGCTTTGGCGGTTTTGGAGGTTACGGGAATTTCGGTGGCTACGGGAACGGGACTTCCGGAAGAACAGCAGGTATGAGCGAGGAAGATGCACATCTGCAGGCGGCAGCCAATTATATCAGAAGCGGACATTTCAGGGAGGCACTGAATGTCCTTGACGGAATTGCAAACCACAGTGCCTTATGGTATTTTCTGAGTGCTTCTGCAAATTCGGGACTGGGCAATAATGTGACGGCACTGGAGCATGCCAGGGAGGCTGTCCGGCTTGATCCTCAGAATATGCAGTATCAGATGCTGCTGCAGCGGCTGGAAGGCGGTGGAAGCTGGTATCAGACACGACAGACGATGTATGGATTTCCGGGTACATTTGATAACAGCTATTGCGTGAAGTTATGCGTGGCAAATCTGATGTGCAATCTTTGCTGTGGCGGAAGCGGTCTCTGCTGCGGCGGAGGTAATTATGGCGGAGGCACCGGAACATTTCTGTAAAGTGCAGGAAAGAAATGTAACAATTCTTAATGAAAGCGTTCATCTTTTTTAAAATTTGTATCTTATAATAGGCATCAGTCGGGTAAGAAGCATCAGTCAGGAGTTTTCCCCGGCTGATGTTTTTTCTATATGGATTGATTCATGATCCGGGAAAACCCTATTACGAATGAGGAGCAGATAATAGATGGAAGAACACAGAAGAAATCGTCAGAACCGGTATGGAAGGATTTTATGTGGGCTTGTATTTCTTGCACTTTGCGGTACAATTTTCTGCATGGGATTGAATGCGAAAGAAGCAAGACAGGAGGCCAGAAAAGCTGAGGCTGTAAAAGAGGCAGAGGCAGAAAAGAAAAAGGCAGAAAAAGAAGAAAAGAAGAAAGAAAAAGAAGCAGAGGAGCAGCGGAAGAAAGAGCTTTCGGTGCAGCCGGGTGTTGCAGTGGGGACAACGGAAGCGAGTGATGAAAAGACTGTATATCTGACATTTGATGACGGCCCTTCGGAGAATACGCAGAAAGTGCTGGATATACTGGATCAGTATGATGCCAAAGCAACTTTTTTTATTACGGGGCAGAAACCGGAGTACCGTCCGATGATAAAAAAAGCATATGATGCAGGGCATACGATCGGTCTGCACAGTTTCTGTCATGATTATGAGACCGTATATTCTTCAGAAGAAGCGTACCTGAAAGATCTGGAAGAAGTGGGAGAGATCGCAAAGGAGCAGATCGGATTCGTCCCGTGTTTTATCCGTTTTCCGGGTGGCTCGTCCAATACGGTTTCAAGGAATTATATGGAGGGAATCATGAGTGTACTTGTGCCGAAAGTACTTGAGCTGGGATATCAGTATTATGACTGGAATGTCAGCAGCGGGGATGGAGGAACAGCTACGACAGAGGAAATCATTGCACAGTCGGAGACAGACAAGTATCATCAGGTAATGCTGCTGTTTCATGATGCAGCAACAAAAGAGACAACGATCGAGGCATTGCCGACCGTTCTGGAGTATTATAAAAATCTTGGCTATTCTTTTAAAGCAATCGACAGAGAAAGCCTGGTTGTGCATCATCAGGTGAATAATTAAGGAGAAGGAGAAAGAGAAGATTTATGAGCGGACAGGAAAGAAAAACAGGAAAAAGAGTACTCAATGTTGGCCTGCTGGCTCATGTAGATGCAGGAAAGACGACCCTTTCGGAAAGTATTCTTTATCAAAGTGGTGCAATACGAAATTTAGGCAGGGTCGATCATCAGGATGCTTTTCTGGATACAGATGAAATGGAACGGGAACGTGGAATTACGATCTTTTCCAAGCAGGCGGTGCTTACCTGGAAAGATACGGAGATCACATTGCTGGATACACCGGGACACGTTGATTTTTCAGCGGAGATGGAGCGGGTACTGCAGGTGCTGGACTGTGCGGTGCTGGTGATCAGCGGGGCAGACGGTGTGCAGGGACATACGGAGACTTTGTGGAAACTTTTAACAAGATACGGAATACCGGTGTTCCTTTTTGTGAATAAAATGGATCAGGAAGGGACGGACTGTGGAAAACTTCTTGCAGAACTGAAATCCCGGTTTTCAGAAGGATGTATTGATTTCGGCAGAGTGGAAACCGGAGCAGAAGAAGTGATCGAAGAGATTGCAGTGTGTGATGAACAGACGATGGAAGAATATCTTGAGAAAGGCAGTGTCGCCGCTGCCTCGATCCGCCGGCTGGTCGCAGAAAGAAAGATTTTTCCATGCTATTTTGGTTCGGCGTTACATTTGCAGGGTGTGGAAGAACTGATGAACGGGATCTGCACATATCAGATGCAGAAAGAATATCCGGCAGTATTCGGAGCGAAGGTTTATAAGATTGCGAGAGACGGTCAGGGAAACAGGCTGACTTACCTGAAAGTGACCGGTGGCACGCTGAAGGTGAAGGATGTGATCGGTGAAAATGGTGATAAGGTAAATCAGATCCGTGTATATTCCGGTGAAAAGTATGAGCTTCTTTCGGAGGCAGATGCGGGAAAAGTCTGTGCAGTGACCGGTTTGGCGGAAACATATCCGGGGCAGGGACTTGGAGCAGAAAAAGATTCTGAGCTGCCGATCCTTGAGCCAGTGCTGACGTACAGGATCATTTTGCCGGATGACTGTAATGTTCATACGATGTTAAGAGATTTGAAGCTTTTGGAGGAAGAAGAGCCGGAACTGCATGTCGTATGGATCGAAAAGAGTCAGGAGATCCATGTGCAACTGATGGGCGATGTGCAGATTGAAATCCTTCAGAGAATCATAAAAGAACGCTTTGGAGTACTGGTTGAGTTCGGGAAAGGCAGCATTGTCTATAAAGAGACGATCGCAGCACCGGTGGAAGGTGTCGGGCATTTTGAACCGTTACGCCATTATGCAGAGGTACATCTGCGGTTAGAACCGGGAGAACGCGGATCAGGAATACAGTTTGATTCAGAATGCAGTGAGGATGTGTTGGATCGGAACTGGCAGCGGCTGGTGCTGACCCATCTGGAGGAAAAGGAACATAAAGGAGTTCTGACGGGATCGGTTATTACAGATATGAAGATCACACTGACTTCAGGAAAAGCCCATCTGAAGCATACGGAGGGCGGGGATTTCCGACAGGCAACTTACCGGGCTGTGCGGCAGGGACTGAAAAAAGCAGAAAGCGTACTGCTTGAACCGTATTATGAGTTCAGGATCGAATTACCTTCTGAAAATGTGGGACGTGCCATGACGGATATACAGAACCGTTTCGGAAAATTTGAGGCACCGGAAACGTTGGGAGAAATGACTGTGCTGACGGGAATTGCACCGGTATCGACTTTAAGCGGTTATCAGAAAGATGTCATTGCATATACAGGTGGAAGAGGAAGAATTTCTCTGACCCTGAAGGGGTATGATCTCTGCCATAATCAGGAAGAAGTTGTAGCGGCGAGAGGGTATGATTCAGAGCTGGATCTTGCGAATCCTACCGGTTCGGTCTTTTGTGCCCATGGTGCAGGATTTGTCGTGGACTGGGATGAAGTCGAAGAATATATGCACATGGAACGCACACTGGATCAGACGGGAGAAGAAGGACTTGCGGAAGTCACACTTCCGAAGCGGCGGCATTCCAGTATTGAACTGACACAGGAGGAACTGGATGCAATTTATGTAAGAACTCCTGATCCGGTGAAGCAGAATCATGGTCAGGTGACAGTCTGTGCAAAGGAAAAGGACAGAGAACCGGGCAGTGCCTATACAGATCCGAAATGGGAAAGACGCAGACGGGAAAAGGAAGGCCGACAGGAATATCTTCTGGTGGATGGATACAATATCATTTTCTCATGGGAGGAACTAAGAGAGCTGTCCGAAAAGGATATTGGTGCGGCACGCGGGAAACTTGCGGATATCTTAAGCAACTATCAGGGATACAGAAAATGTACGCTGATCCTTGTGTATGATGCATATAAAGTTGAAGGCAATCCGGGTGAAGTGATGAAATATCATAATATTTATATTGTCTATACCAAAGAGGCGGAAACGGCAGACCAGTATATCGAAAAGACTGTAAGACGGATCGCAAAGGATGCTGCTGTAACTGTGGCAACTTCAGACGGACTGGAGCAGGTGATCATCTTAGGACAGGGTGCGAACCGGATGTCTGCTCCGGGACTGAAAGAGGAAATTGAGAGGACGCTGGCAGAAGTCAGAGGTGAGCATCTTGGAAAGAAAGGCAGTGTCGGAAATTATCTTTTTGATTATCTGGATGAAGAGACTGCAGAGGAGATGGAAAAAGTCCGACTGGGGAAAGCAGGAAAGAATGGACGGGATAAAAAATGACAATCGGGATTATTGAAGATGACCGCCTGTTAAGCAGGTCTTTGAAAGTCGTGCTTGAGAAGGAAGGTTATCGGACTTTGCAGGTTTATACAAAGAAAGATGCAGGGCAGATTCTGCAGGGAACAGAGGAGCTTTTACTGGTTGATATCGGTCTCCCGGACGGAAATGGTATGGAACTGTATCACACCCTGATGAAAAAATGGAACAGAAAGATCCCCGCAATTTTTCTGACGGCAAGGGATGAAGAGCAGGAAATGCTGAAAGCATTTGACCTGGGAGCAGAAGATTATGTTGTGAAACCATTTTCCATGAAAGTGTTATTAAAAAGGATTGAAGTAGCTTTCAGACGAAACCGGGGAGAAGATGCCGGTGAACAGATTCTGAAATGCAGAAATCTCAATCTGTATCCACAGCGAAAAAAGGCAGTGTCAGGGGAGAATGAGATATCTCTTACGGCAAAAGAGTATCAGCTCCTGGAATATCTGATGAAAAATCAGGGGCAGGTTCTGACCAAAGAAAATATTTTGGAGCATGTATGGGGAATTGATGGTCAATATGTAGTTGATAACAGTGTCAGCGTGCTGGTCGGCCGTCTGCGGAAAAAGATTGAAGCTGCGGGAGAACGGCCGTATATTCAGAACGTATTTGGACTGGGATATCGGATGGAGGAAGAGTAATGGATCTGACAGAAATTTTGTGGTGGAGTGCTGGGATATTTCTTTTGGGGATTCTTGCCGGGGCGGTCGGAATGTACCGGGTTCAGAGAAAAGAACGAAGCCGGGAATTAAAGAAGATATCAGATACTGTGCAGCGAATGACCAGCGGAAAAGAACTCCCCGATTTTTCTGACTGCGAAGAGACAATGGATTCCAAAATCCGGCATCAACTGCTGCGGCTGCAGGAAATTTTAGTCAGTCAGAAACAAGATGCACAGAAAGAACGGAAAGAACTTCAGGAACTGATTTCGGAAATCGCACATCAGATGCGGACACCATTGACAAATCTGAAAAATTATCTTGACTTTTTATCAGAAGAAATCGAAAAGAAAGGGACAGAACCGGAACTGTCTTATCTGAAAGCCATTCAGAGCAGTGAAGAAAAAATTTATTTTCTGACAGAGCATTTTATCCGTATTTCAAGATTAGAGCATGGTCTGATTCAGATCAGAAAAGAAGAGCGGGATCTTCTTAAGACTCTGCGGAATGCACTTGGTCAGATTTTGGATCAGGCAGAGAAAAAAGAAATCCGGTTCGAGTTTGAACTTCCTGAGAAAATGCATGTGATGCATGATGCAAACTGGCTGGGAGAAGCGATTTTTAATCTGTTGGATAATGCGGTGAAATACAGTCCGCAAAATGGAAAAATAAAGATTACCCTGCAGGAAAATGAAATGTTCACAACTTTCAGTATCAGAGATTACGGAATTGGAATCGAACCAGAGGAAAAGAATCTGATCTTTCAGAGATTTTACCGCGGAAAGCGGGTGACGGATGAGGAAGGCTTTGGAATAGGTCTGTATCTTGCAAGAGAAATCCTATTTTTGCATGAAGGACTTTTAACGGTAAAGCGGTGTGAACCGGGAGTAGAAATGAAACTGTCTCTGCCACGGCAATAAAAGATTTTGCATTGTTAGAAATTTGTTAGATTTGTTCTTTAAAATAATGGCAGGAGAAAAAGAACAGATCAGAGGAGAAGAAGGACAATGAAAATCGTAAAAGCGGTGAATCTGAAAAAATATTTTGTTACAGAGAATTACGAAGTACATGCAGTGGACGGTGTCACACTGGAGATAGAAGAGGGAGAATTTGTGGCTGTTGTCGGAACGTCAGGGAGTGGAAAAACTTCACTTCTCAATCTCCTAGGAGGACTGGATGTGCCGGACGAGGGCGGAGTATGGATCAGAGGAAGCAGTCTGAAAGATATGGAAAGCGAGGAACGGACCATTTTCAGACGAAGGAATATCGGGTTTATTTTTCAACAATATAATCTGATCCCGATGATCAGTGTCTATGAAAATATCGTGCTGCCCCTCCGTCTTGACGGTGCAGAGATCGATCAGGAGTTTTTGGAAGAACTGACAGGAACACTGGGACTGAAGGAAAAACTCGGGCAACTGCCGGAAACGCTGTCAGGCGGTCAGCAGCAGAGAGCAGCGATAGCAAGAGCCTTAATGACAAAGCCGGCGATTGTCCTCGGAGATGAACCGACGGGAAATCTGGATTCTGTGACCAGTATGGAAGTTGTGGGACTTTTGAAAAATTGTGCAAAGAAATATCATCAGACTGTGATCCTTGTGACACATCAGGAAGAAGTCGCACAGATGGCGGACCGGATCATAAGGATTGAGGACGGGAGGATCGCAGAATGATTCCGAATAATAATCAGGCGGTTCTGTCCATGCTGGCAGAGAAATTAAGGAAAAAGAACCGTGGGCGTAATATGGTACTGCTCTGTGCGGTGGCGGTCGGAATTGTTACACTGACACTGATTTTCGGAACTTCTGCCGGAAAGATCCAGGCAGAGTATACGAAAGCGGTACGCCGGGCAGGTTCAACAGCATCAGCAGTACTGGAAAATGCGACAGAAGACCAGTACCGGCAGATCTGTTCCCTGAGTTATATAAAGAATGCAGGGAAAAGAGTGAGAGCCGGGAGAACAGAGAGCGGGGAAAAGAAGCTCGGTGAGATCAGTCTGTTAGATCAATCTGCATGGGAAAAAATCATCCGTCCTGCTTATACAGATCTTCAGGGGCATTACCCAAAAGAAAAGCAAGAGATCATGGTCTCTGTAAAAATGCTGGAGGATCTGGGAATCACTGAGCCGACGGCAGGAATGAAAATCCAACTGACGGTAGTGACCGGATGGCAGGAGAAAAAAGAAGAACTATTTTACCTGAGCGGGTGGTATACCTCATATACAGATTCGGGTTCTAAAGCTCAGCAGGGATATATTTCTGAAAAAAAGGCGGCAGAGTGGGGAATCATATCGGAGAAAAATTCGGAGATACTGATCTGTCCATCAGACCGGATGAGCCGTGAAGAGGCAGAAGAACAATTATATAAAGATGTAAAACGGACGGATACAGGACAAAGAATTACCGTGACAGATCCTGCATTTCTGACAGCGGTAGATCAACTGACCGGAAGTTATGAAATGGCAGTTCTCGGAGTGATTTTGATCCTGGGCGGAGTCTGGTTTCTTATCCATAATATTCTCGAGATTTCCATGATCGGGGATATCCGTCAGTTTGGATTGCTTTATACGATCGGAACAACGAAAAAGCAGTTGCGGAAAATCTGCCACAGGCAGATGGCAGGCTGTATGCTTGTGGGAAGTGGACTCGGAGTGGTGTTTTCAGTGCTTCTTTTATTCTTTGGTATTCCCGGTCTGCTGGGGCAGGAATATCTGCGGGAATATGGCGGCACAAAAGAATTTTCCGTATTTCGACCTGAAATCCTGATTGCAGCAGTTGGGTTTACCCTGCTGATCATTGAAGCTGCCATTCAAAAAAATATGAATCGGATGATCCGACTTTCCTGTATAGAAAGCATGCATTATACAGGAAAGCAGAACCGCAGTCGAAAAAGACGAAGTACACAAAGGCAAAACGAAAGGAACAGACGAAAGATATCAGCAGAACTTCCATTGCTGGCATGGAGAAATGTGACAAGACAAAGGGCAGGATTTGTGCTGACGGTGCTGTCATTGTTTTTAGGAGTGGAAACCCTTCTTTGTACAGTTGTGGTTACGGGTGGAAGTGATGCAACGAATATCTATATGCAGAAACCGGATTTTATCCTTGCGGGGGATTTTTGCGAGGAGGCAAAAGAAGGGATCATAAGTGAACCGGATGAAGAGGCACTGGACCCACTGGTGACGGATGCAAATACAGCAGATTTGCTGTGGAATAATAAAACGGATGACTTTGCTCCTGATTTTGCTCCTATTTCTGAATCAGTGAGAAAAAAGATCCTGGCTCTGAAAGGTGTGGATCAGGACAGAACAGAGTGTGCAGAGGGAGCTTATATGAATGCAGCGATTTCGGAAAAAGGGTGGAGTCCTTTTTCTGATGAATATTTCCGGGTCAGTGCAGAAAGCTCAAATGAAGGAGAAACGAAGACCGATGCAGAGAGATCAGATACAGAAATGGAACGTTCCGGTTTCCCGGAGACAGTGCATATTTTGAGTGAAAAAGAGATGGACAGTCTGAAAGAGTATGCAGAAGAAAAAAATCTGTCAGTGGATATGGCTTCAGTAGAAGATGGGAGTGGAGTGTTGATCTATCAGGAATATGGCTTCACACCGGAGCAGAAAAAAATGACAGAAGAAGTAAAAGGAGAACCGGTGAGCTTTTGCAGTTCCGGTTCGGAGTATGAAAAAGAGTCCGCGGAAATTTTTACTTTAAATGGGTATTTAGACGGGAGAGCAAAAGATTTTCCAGAACTGAAGCTGGGGTGGCATGGAGAAAATATGTTGTTCTTTCTTGTAAGTGAAAAAGGATTTGAACGACTGGGAATAGAAAAAGAGATCATTTATATGGAAGTGAATGTGAAGGTGGGGCAGGAGCAGAAAGTAAAATCAGCGATCAGAGCCATTCTCACAGAAGAAAATCAAAGAAGGACGGATCAGGGAGAAAATGGGATTCTGCTTCTTTGCAGATCGGATCTGCTGAAAAGAATGTCCGACCGGATTCATGGAAATCAGATGATCCTCGGGAGTATCGGAATGATGCTGCTATTTGCAGGACTGACCAATTATTTCAATGTAATGATTATGGGAAGATATTCAAGAAAGCAGGAACTGGCTGTGATGGAGAGTATCGGAATGACAAAAAAGCAAAAAAGGAAGATGTTTTTCTGGGAAGGAAACTGGTATTTTCTCTTGATGGAAGTGCTTGTACTGACTGTCGGAACAGGCATCCTGTGGCTTGTCAGACTTTATATGGAAAAGCAGGCTGTATATTTCAGATTTCAATATCCGGCAGGATGGCTGGCAGGAATCAGTCTTGGTATGCTTGGGATACTGGCTGGCAGCTGTTGTTCTTTCAGACGGGGAGAAAAGGTTCACTGTACGCAATGATATGGACAGATGAAAAAATAATAGAAAAAACTATATATTTTGTCGATTTAGTGATATGATAAAAGAAAAATGAGAGAGGTGCAAATATGAATTGTAAGAATTGTTATCAGGAAATTCCTGATGGAAGTAAGTTCTGTCCACATTGCGGTGCGAAGCAGAATGAAGTACAGCCCAATGCAGAACAGGAAAATGCAGTGAAGAATGATCCGGTACAGGCAACGGGGGCAGCAAAGACAACTGAAAATGCAACGGGTTACCAGGATGCAGCAGGTTATCAGAACAACAGCGGCTATCAGGATGCAGCAGGTTATCAGAACAACAGCGGTTATCAGGATGTATCAGGTTATCAGAACAACGGCGGCTATCAGGATGCAGCAGGTTATCAGAATAATAGCGGCTATCAGGATGCAGCAGGTTATCAGAACAACAGTGGTTATCAGAACGTGACCGGTTATCAGAATAACGGGCAGAAACCGGAAATTAATTATGTACCATATCTGGTACTTTCCATTATTTCCACAGTATGCTGCTGTCTTCCGTTCGGTATCGTAGGTATTGTATTTTCAGTGAAGATCAACAGTGCATTGAATGCCGGTAATTATGAAGAAGCAGCTCAGAATGCAAAGATGGCAAAAATATGGACGATTGTATCTTTTGTAGTCGGACTGGTTGTAGGAATTTTATACTTTATTTTTGGAATAATAGTAGGAATTGATAATTATTATTAAGAGGCCGAAATGCAAAGGGTGATAAAATTAAGAAACTGGTTTGCACAAAGCCGGAAAAACCGGATTTTATTTCTGGCAGTGATCGGGTGTATGGCAGGGATTGGAGCAGGCTATCTGTATTTCCACAATCCGTTAAAATATCCGCTGCCATGCCTTTTTCACGTGATCACGGGATTGTACTGTCCGGGATGTGGAGCAGGGAGAGCGAGCTACAATATCCTGCATGGAAATTTTCTGACTGCTTTCTGCTACAATCCGGTCATGGTTTTTCTGCTGCCGTTTCTCGGAATTTATTTTGTGACGGTTGCAGCAGACTGGGCATTGACAGGAAAGAATCATGTGGATAAAAAGATCAATCCTAAAATACTTATAGGGATTTTAGTTTTTCTTCTGATTTTCGGAGTGATCAGGAATCTTCCATTTTATCCGTTCAGGCTGTTAGTGCCGGGAGGACTGGCAGAAGTTCTTATGTAAAATTGAATGAGAAAGATAAAAAGTACTTTGAAGCAATTCAGAGTACTTTTTTGCCCTTAAAAAAGCTTTAAGAAAATTCAGCAAAGAAATCCTGTGATCTGAAAAAAGAAATTCTAAGATGTCGGTTGTGAAAATGCAGGGGAGTATGGTATTATATAGGTTGAATGTAAATGACGATACTCAAAAGGCGGATCGTCTGGCTGAAGGAAAGATGGAGGAATGAACAATGATTAACAAACTGGTAGAAAAGATCAAGAAAACCGGAGCACCGATCGTAGTCGGACTTGACCCGATGCTGAGTTATATCCCACAGCATATTTTAGATAAGGCATATGCAGAATACGGAGAGACTCTGGAAGGGGCGGCTGAAGCTGTCTGGCAGTTTAATAAGGAAATTGTAGACAAGACTTATGATCTGATTCCTGCTGTTAAACCTCAGATCGCGATGTATGAGCAGTTTGGTATTCCGGGACTGGAGGCATTTAAGAAGACTGTGGATTACTGCAAGTCAAAAGATCTGGTTATTATCGGAGATGTAAAAAGAGGAGATATCGGGTCAACTTCCGCAGCATATGCGACCGGACATCTTGGAAAGATAAAAGTAGGAAGTAAAGAGTATGTTCCGTTTGGAGAAGATTTCGCAACAGTCAATCCATATCTGGGGTCCGATGGTGTGAATCCGTTTATTGATGTATGTAAGGAAGAAAAGAAAGGACTTTTCATTCTTGTTAAAACTTCCAATCCGTCCAGCGGAGAATTTCAGGACAGACTGATCGACGGAAGACCGCTATATGAGCTGGTTGGAGAGAAAGTTGCCGAGTGGGGAGCTGAGTGTATGGGTGATGAGTACAGCTATATCGGAGCTGTTGTAGGAGCAACCTATCCTGAGATGGGAAAAGTACTCAGAAAGATCATGCCGAAGTCTTATATTTTAGTACCGGGATATGGAGCACAGGGCGGAAAAGGAAAAGACCTGGTTCATTTCTTTAATGAAGACGGACTGGGTGCGATCGTAAATTCTTCCCGTGGAATTATCGCAGCTTATAAGCAGGAAGCTTATGCAAAATTCGGAGCAGAGAATTTTGGCGATGCATCCAGAGCAGCAGTAGAAGCGATGATTGCAGATATCAGCGGGGCACTTGCAGCAAAATAAGTGAAGTTCAGGTAAAAGGAGTACAGTATGGCAAAGCAGAAAGAGAATGCGGTGGTAGCATCTCAGGAGCAGCTGGCAGACGGAATCTACAGCATGTGGATTCAGACGCAGGCAGCAGACACGGCAAAGCCGGGGCAGTTCATTTCCATGTATACGACAGATGGAAGCAAGTTACTGCCACGCCCGATCAGCATTTGTGAGATCGACCGTACGCGGGGAATGCTTCGGGTGGTTTATCGCGTGACAGGAGAAAATACAGGAACGGAGCAGTTTTCAAAGCTGAAATCAGGGGATACGATCCCGGTGATCGGACCGCTTGGGAATGGATTCCCGTACGAAAAAGCAGAAGGAAAGAAAGTCTTCCTGATGGGAGGAGGAATCGGTGTACCACCGATTCTGGAGCTGGCGAAGCAGATGAAGTGTGAAAAGAAGCAGATCCTTGCAGGATACCGGGATGCACAGACTTTTTTGAAAGAGGAGTTTGAGGCAAACGGAGAACTGTATATTTCCACGGAAGACGGAAGTGTCGGAACAAAGGGAAATGTTATGGATGCGATCCGCGAGAATGGACTGAAAGCAGACATGATTTATGCGTGCGGACCAACACCGATGCTGCGTGCCATTAAGCAGTACGCAGAAGAGCAGGGAATCGAATGTTACATTTCCCTGGAAGAAAGAATGGCGTGTGGAATCGGTGCCTGTCTTGCGTGCGTATGCAAGTCAAAAGAAAAGGATGCCCACAGTAATGTGAATAATAAGCGGATCTGTAAAGACGGTCCGGTATTCCTGGCGACGGAGGTGGAGATCTGATGGATATGAGTGTAAAGATAGCCGGAGTAGAGTGGAAGAATCCGGTGACAGTTGCATCAGGAACATTTGGCTCAGGAGAAGAATTTTCTGAATTTGTTGATCTGAACCGCCTGGGAGCTGTAACGACCAAAGGTGTGGCAAATGTGCCATGGCCGGGAAATCCGACACCGCGTGTGGCAGAAGTTTACGGTGGAATGATGAATGCCATCGGATTGCAGAATCCGGGGATTGATCTGTTCTGCAAAAGGGATATCCCGTATCTGAAGAAGTTTGATACAAAGATCATTGTGAATGTCTGTGGTCATGCACCGGAAGAGTACCTGGAAGTTGTAGAACGACTGGCGGATGAGCCGATCGATATGATGGAGATCAACATTTCCTGCCCAAATGTGAATGCAGGTTTTCTCGCTTTTGGGCAGGATGCAAAGCATGTAGAAGAACTGACCGGACAGATCAAAAAGATTGCGAAGCAGCCGATCATCATGAAGCTGACGCCGAATGTAACGGATATTACTGAGATCGCAAAGGCTGCAGAGGCAGGAGGAGCGGATGCAGTTTCCCTGATCAATACACTGACCGGTATGAAGATCGATATCAACCGGAAGACATTTGCCGTAGCAAATAAAACCGGGGGAGTTTCAGGTCCGATCGTAAAGCCGATCGCAGTCCGTATGGTTTATCAGGTGGCACAGGCGGTCAATATTCCGATCATCGGAATGGGTGGCATTTCCTGTGCGGAGGATGCGATAGAATTTCTGCTTGCAGGAGCAAGTGCGGTGTCGGTCGGAACGGCAAACTTCCATGATCCGGCAGTGACTTTGAAGGTGATCGACGGAATCGAGGCATATATGAAAAAGAATGGCTTTGAGACTGTAAAAGATATGGTTGGAATTGTAAAATAGGAGGACAGGAACGATGGAAGCATACAAGAAAGAATTTATCGAATTTATGGTAGAGAGTGATGTTTTGAAATTCGGAGATTTCACACTGAAAAGCGGAAGAAAATCTCCATTCTTCATGAATGCAGGAGCATATGTGACAGGTTCTCAGTTAAAGAGACTGGGTGAATATTATGCAAAGGCGATCCATGATACATACGGGGATGATTTTGATGTATTATTCGGACCGGCATATAAGGGTATTCCGCTGGGAATCGTTACTGCGATCGCATACAGTGAACTTTACGGAAAAGAAGTCCGTTACTGTTCAGACCGGAAAGAGGAAAAAGATCATGGAGCGGATAAGGGAAGTTTCCTTGGCAGTAAATTAAAAGACGGCGACAGAGTCATCATGATCGAAGATGTTACAACATCCGGTAAGTCCATGGAAGAAACTGTTCCAAAGGTAAAAGGTGCGGCTGATGTAACGATCGTAGGACTGATGGTTTCACTGAACCGTATGGAAGTCGGTAAAGGCGGCGAAAAGTGTGCATTGGATGAAATAAAAGAACTTTACGGATTTGATACAGCGGCGATCGTTACAATGGAAGAGGTTGTAGAGTGTCTGTATAATAAAGAGTGCAACGGCAAAGTTGTCATTGATGATACATTAAAAGCGGCGATCGACGCATATTATGAAAAATATGGAGTAAAATAAGGAGACACATTTTATGGAAAAGGCATATCGTACAATGAAGAACAGTGGTGCAGGCAGTATTGTAATTGGAATTATCATCCTTGTGACAGGTGTGGCTGCGGGAGTCATTTCCATTGTGAATGGTGCAAGTCTGTTAAAAAATAAGAACGAGATTACATTTTAAAAGGGCAGTCCCCTCCCGGGAAAAGGAGGGGGCTTTTTATGAAGGTGCAGGATTTTGACGAATAAAGAAGCAAAGAGAGTCAGGACGCTGGGAAAGGTTCTGTTTATTTTATATATATTTTTTCTGGTATACTTCCTTTTTTTATCGGACTGGTATGGCAGAGAAGGCGTGATGGAAGATTATCATTATAATCTGGTTTTGTTCAGGGAAATTAAACGGTTTATTCTTTACCGCAATCAGTTGGGAACATTTGCGGTATTTTCTAATCTGTTTGGAAATATACTTATTTTTATGCCTTATGGCTACTTTCTTACAATGGCGGGGAAAAGAAAAAGTTTCTTTAGAACGTTATTTTACAGTATGGGTCTGAGCCTGGGGGTAGAAGTGATGCAGTTGCTTACAAAAGTTGGAAGTTTTGATGTAGATGATATCCTGCTCAATACTGTTGGCGGAGTACTGGGATTCCTCATCTATATGACAGGAGATCTGATAAGGAGAAGACATGTTCGGAATAGGAAAAAGTGAAGAAGAACGTCGCAGAGAAAAAGAACGAAAGAAACGCGGGATGAGAAAGTATGGACAGTCCTACCTGAAGCCGTCGCGGAGAGGAAGTATTTCCTGCTGGTGTACCGGAAGTTCACTGGTGATTCTGGCAGGATGTATTTTATATGCATTCCTTTCCAGGGGGAAAGCGGCAGGGATTGTGGGAGGACTTTCAGTGGTATCCTTTGTGATTGATATATATGGAATGTACTGTGCAGTACAGGGATTTTTAGAAAGAGACAGACGGTATTTAAATTGTAAGATCGGACTTGGTGTTGGTGTTATCACGCTGATCTTATTTATGGCAATCTTGGTAGGAGGTCTTGGATAGATGAGTTTATCAGAAATTCAGAAAGAAAGAAATGAACAGTGCCGGGAAAGGCATGAACTGGCGGTCAACCGG
>OGZO01000362.1_pt1 | contig 32989 bp, 25 predicted proteins | sample 1576721 | NCBI WGS metagenome assembly OGZO01 (sample SAMEA3541516, study PRJEB24748) | human gut metagenome | biome: human gut; feature: human-associated habitat; material: faeces | place: China | collected 2012 | reverse complement strand
AGAAGGTACAGCAGTCTAAAATAGATAAAGTGAGGAATCAAAATGGAGAAGAAAAAGCGGATTGAAGTTGTAATTCCCTGTTACAACGAGGAGGAATGTATTCCCCTGATTTACCAGAGTATTCATGAGGTGGCAAAAAAGCTGCCAGAGTATCAGGTGTCGATTTTGTATGTGGATGATGGAAGTGGGGACGCTTCCTTTGCAAAGATAAAAGAAGTCAGTGAGCGTGCAGATGAAAACGAGGTGCATTACATTTCCTTTGCACGAAATTTTGGTAAGGAGGCAGCCATTTACGCGGGACTTAAGAATTCAACCGCGGATTACATAGCGTTGATGGATGCAGATTTACAGCATCCGCCAGAGCTGCTTCTTGAGATGGTAAAAGGAATAGAAGAAGGATACGAATGTTGCGGAGCCAGAAGAGTCAACCGCAATGGAGAACCGCCGATCCGCAGTGCGTTTTCCAGATTGTTTTATAGTATGGCAACGAAGATGACATCGACTAAAATGGAGCAGGGTACGACGGATTACCGGCTGATGTCCAGAAAATTTGTGGATGCTGTGTTGGCAATAGGCGAGAAAAACCGCTTCACAAAGGGGATTTTTGCGTGGGTCGGATTTGAAACAAAGTGGATTGAATATGAGAATGTAGAACGTGCAGCAGGAAATACAAAGTGGTCATTTTCCGGGTTATTGCGGTATGCGGTAAACGGATTTATGTCTTTTGCAACGGCACCACTTCGGGGAGCTATCTATCTTGGATTTATAGTCATGATAGTGGCTTTAGTCTATGGTATTTATATTGTGCTGAACATGCTGATTTCAGGTGGGGTAAAGAGTGGATATTCATCGATTATGTTTGCAATTTTATTTATAGGAAGCATTATTATTCTGCTTCTTGGAATTATTGGAGAATATCTGGCTCGTATTTATATGGAAGTGAAGAATCGGCCGATATATATTGCTAAAGACGAGAGATTAGATGAAAATACGGAACTGAAAGATTGAAAAGGATGAAGAAAATAGGACGGGAATTTGAAAAAAACAGTTTCATGTTGTTTGTGCTGATGATGAGCGCGAATGTCTGCAATTATCTGTTTCAGATTATTATGGGAAATCTGATGGAGGTAGAACAGTATGCGCAGGCGAATACAGTAGTATCGTTGGTGGGAGTGTTGTCAATTCCAACTACAATCATTACGATGATTTCTGCAAGATATATTGCGTTGAACGCATCGAACGGACGGTATGATCGTATTCGGGATGTGATCCGCCTAATGCTGAAGTTTGCTTCCTGCATTGGTTTGGTGCTTGCGATTGTTATTTTGAGCCTACTAAATAAAATTACTATATTGTTTGCACTGGATTCCAAGTATTATGTGATTGGGGCACTGGTAATCACTATTGTTAACCTGTGTTACTCCATTACTTCCGGAACACTTCAGGGAATGAAACATTTTTTTCAGTATGGAATGCAGTCTATTATGATTGCAGCTGGGAAATTGATTTTCAGTATAGGCTTGGTGGTGCTTGGTTGGAAGGTGTATGGCATTATTACCGCGCTTCTGCTTGGAACAGGAATTGCCATTGTGTATGGCGTGCATTATATGAAAAAATATATCTTGCACAGAGACGAAGCGTCTGCAAGACATGGCATTGATTTAAAAGAGTTTTTACGATATTCGTTTGGAACGATTGTGGCGCAGGGATGTGTCATAGCGTTGACGAATGGCGATATTTTGCTGGTAAAGGCATATTTTGATGACACGCAGGCAGGGCTCTATTCTTCTGCATCAGTGATAGGCAAGATTGCCATGTATGTATCTACGGCGATTGTGGCAACACTTTTCCCAATGGTCGTGGAAAAGCACCAGAAAGGGGAGAGTACGGAGAAACTTTTCTGGAAAGCAATGTTGTATGGCGGGGGCATGGCGGTTATATGTGCGGTTAGTATGGTATTGTTTGGAAAACTGGTAATTAGTCTTTTATTTGGAGAGCGTTATATGCAGGCAATTCATATTTTACCGGCGGTCTGTGTATATGTGGTGGCATTAACATTTATTACGATTATGATGAATTATCTGCTTGCCATTGACAGGGTCAAGGTGTTTGGTACTGTGATGGTTACAGCTTTAGCTGCAGTCATAGTGTTCAGCGTATGGTTTCATGAATCAGTGGTACAGCTGATGACGATGACGGGATGTGTATTATTGGTAGCATTTGTAGTGAATTTCTTATATCTGCAATATATACGGTACAACTCAAAGAAAAAAAATGAGGGGAAAAAAGTATGAAATATACAGAGAAACTGAGCCCAAGCACAAAAAAGACAATTTTGTCGCTGTCTTGGAGAGATATAAAGTCTCCAACGGCAGGAGGTGCGGAGGTGCATACACATGAATTACTCAGCGGTGTGGATATGAACTGCTATCGTGTTATTCATCTAGCAGCGCAGTATGAGAATCTGACAGATGATGAGGTGATTGACGGTGTAAACTATATTAGAAAAGGGAATGTGTTCAGCGTTATCTGGTATGCGTTTTTATATTATAAAAAGAATCGGAAAAATATTGATTTTGTAGTGGACCAGTGCAATACACATCGATTTTTTACACCATTTTGGGTAAAAAGAAAAAAGAGAATTTTTTATATTCATCAGCTTACAAGAGAGATTTGGGATATTAATTTAAACCCTCCTATCAGCACAATCGGGAAGTTAATGGAAACACCGCTTTTATGGATTTACAGGAAAGATTATACAATTACGGTATCTAACTCAACAAAGAAAGATTTGTTAGAGATTGGTTTTTTGGATAGCAAGGTGAAAATTATTCCGAATGCAATGAAAATAAAACCGTGGAAAAAGGATGAATTCCTGCCTAAAGAGGATCAACCGACATTTACTTATGTTGGGAGATATGCTGTGTATAAGGGGATTGATGCTGCAGTAGAAGCGATTGGTAAGTTAAAGTCAGATTATCCCACAGCAAAGCTATGGATTCTGGGAAAAAAGAATGAGAAATATGTAGAAGAGAAAATTATGCCGATATGCGAAAAATACGGCATGAAGCTTGGGGATGCGGAGAAAGATGCCGATGTTATCTGTTGGGGCTTCGTATCCGAAGAAAAGAAGTTAGAATTATTGAGTAGAACAACGGCATTGGTTTTTCCATCTAATAGGGAAGGTTGGGGAATCCCAATTTCCGAGGCAGCATATGTCGGCACACCGAGTATCGTATATGATTCGGAAGGACTGCGGGATGCAGTTGATGAGGGAAGAGCCGGTTATCTTTGTAAGGAAAAGAATTCTAATGGATTGGTAACCATAATGAAAGAAACTATTGAAAATAAGGAACAATATGATAGGACAAGGAAAGCGGCGTACCAGTTTTCAAAAGATTACCTTGATTTGAATATTTCAAAACTGTTTGAAGAGTTGCTTAATGAAATGTATTAAAAGCAAGTACATGAAATATGGGGAATGTCATGGAAAATGGAAATAAAAAGGAAAAAGTAATTACAAGAATGGCAGCTTATGACTGGCTAAAGGTAATGGGAACATTGATGGTGGTAATAGGACATTATTATGCAATGTTTCCGAATGGAAGTCAGCTGCCGCTTTGGAGTTCGGGAACTTTTCAGGCATTGGCTGCAAATGGTGGGTATGCTATCATATTTTTCTTCGCAGTTTCAGGATACATGTTTATAGAAACATTGAATCAGATGGAAATGATACATGTGAATTATGCATCGACAAGAGTTTTTGTGATATACATAATTGTGTTGTTACTTTGTGCTAAATTGGTTTCAATCGTATCAGACAAAATTCAGATTTTGAGGTGATGCAATGGTTGCAAAAAAGAGAAATGTAATATTGATAAATATAGTCATAGTTGTTGCAAGTATCATGGCAAGTCTCTATTACTACTATTGTCTTTCAAACATAAGTATTCCATTCCATTCAGATGATGCTGGTTCAACATTTGCATTGATGGATGATAAATTTTTTGGGGGAAGTAGTTATCTTCATAACAGTTATAGCATATTTGCTATTCTAGAAAGAATTTGCTGCAATATCTGGGGATATACAGAGTTTTCCACAATACTTGTTTTTGGCATACAGTTTTTTATTATGTTTTTTTTGACTGCAATTATATTGATCGAAAAGAATGATACATGGGAAATTGTCACGTGCAAACTTGTATATTTGGTTTGGATGTGCGCATTGTTGGGAGTCGAGGGAGTTGCAGAAATCCAGATCTCAAAATTTCACACTGGACCAACCATTATCCTGTTACTGATTTTGTTGGCAGAAAAAAAGATGCAGGCGACAACAAAGAAAAAAATTGTGATCGCCGCATTAGTGATAGCTGCATTTTTGCAGATGGATTATGTGCTGTCAATCGTGGTTGTGCTGGTTCCACTGATATTGGTACATATAAGAGAATATGTGAAAAAGGATGATTATAGAAAGGGAATATGGTGCTTACTCTTTTTATGCAGTGTCTGCGCAATTCTGGATGTATTCTGTTCGATAAAAGGAATACCGCTTGAACTTTCTATATACGGAAATAGAGATTTCTCTTCTGTGAAGGATATTGTAGATAATATTTCTGTATTCTTTTTAGGCTTGTTTGGAATGTTCAACTGCCAGATTATTGAAAAGAAAATTGTGGCAGTAGATTTTTTGCCGAAGTTTATAAAATGTGCTTTTTTGTGTATGGGTATAGGGTATACCGTGTGGTATATTGTAAAGTCTAAGGAAAGAACCGTGTGGAAAAGGCATATTTGCATAGTTATTTTGACAGTGATAGCAGCATTTGTAATGACGGGGGCACAGGGAGATGTGATTAGTATGCGTTATTGTCAGTGCCTGCTGTTCCTACTCTCAATTATTAGCTATGATATGCTTGACAGACTGACTTCAATGATAAAATATAGAGGCGTTGTAGCAGGGATAGTAGTGTTAAGTGTGTCAGAGTTTGTTATTGTGAACCCCAATAGTTTGGTATATGAGTTTGATGATTTAACAAATACCTTAGAGCAAAATGAAATTTCATATGCGGTGGCACCTTATTGGTCTGCCAACGTAGTCAGCGTATTATCAGAAGGAACGGTGCTGGTTCAACCCTGTAACATAGAGAATGGGAGCTTAGTCCAATCTGATATATCAACATTATCTTTATATGAAGACAAGGCTACAACGTTTCGCACAGTCATTTCGAGCGTTAGCCAAAACGAAAGCTGGGATGAAACGTCATTCGGGATGATTCCAGAAAACATTGTTGGAATATACGGATATCCGGAGAAGCAGATTACGGCAGACGAGTATCATAATGTGTATGTATATGATTATGATGTCAGAATAATACCTAGAGAATTTGAAAAAACGGAGCATGCCAACTTTTGTATGGATGGTGAGTTTCTAGGAACGTATGAAATATCATTTATGGATATTGGTAGAGAAATACAACTACAGGTTGAAGGGGGGGAGATTTTAAGCAGATCATGCGAAGATGGTTGGCAGAAGATATTGATAAGCTGCCAGCAAAAAAGCGATAAGTTGACGGTTCATGTTGATAACATGACAGAGCAGGAGATAAATACAAATCATGTTCTGTTAAGAGCGATTTCTGAAACTCTGCCTATTGAAATTGAAGGCAGAATATGTACTAATGAGGAACCTTTGTTAGGGAAAAATGAAAAAACGATGGAAAGTTCGTCGATACCGGTAAAACCAGGAACATACAAATTAGTTCTATATGGAGAGAAAGTAAGAAAAGTTTCCACAAGCACAGACGCAGAGAACGTACAAATGACTGCGGGCGAATGTGGGGACAAGAGAAAAATTTATTATTTACAAGTCAAAAAAGAAGAAGAGTTTAGCTTTAAAGTAGCATTTGATGCAGATGACATTCAAATAACAAATTTTTCATTAGAGATAGATGAATAGCAAAAAGATAAGAAAAGGTAAATATGTAGCAAACGGAGGATTTAAAATGAAAGTTGTATTGCTTGCAGGTGGGTATGGAACACGAATCAGTGAAGAAAGTCATTTGAGACCAAAGCCGATGATTGAAATTGGAGGGCAGCCAATCTTGTGGCATATAATGAAGTATTATTCCAACTATGGGTTTAATGAATTTATTATATGTGCGGGATATAAGCAGCATGTTATTAAGGAATACTTTGCCAATTATTATTTACACAGAAGTGATGTGACTTTTGATTTCACTTCGGAAAATACAATGCAGGTACATAATAATGCGGCAGAACCATGGAAAGTGACGATTGTAGATACTGGATTAAACACAATGACAGGGGGAAGGATTAAACGTATCCAAAAATACACTGAAAATGAGGCTTTTATGTTGACTTATGGGGACGGTGTGAGCGATGTACCGCTTGATAAGCTATTGGAGTTTCATAAGAAAAACAAACGGATTGTAACACTGACAGCTGTTCAGCCGGGAGGAAGATTTGGAACTCTTGACATTGAAAATGGGGGAAAGATAGATTCTTTTGCAGAGAAGAAAAAAGAAGATGGTGGTTGGATCAATGGTGGCTATATGGTAGTAGAACCGGAGATTTTTAGGCGGATTGAAGGCGATGACATTGTTTTTGAACGTTATCCCTTGGAATCTTGCGCGAGAGATGGGGAGCTGGATGCATATATGCATGATGGTTTCTGGCAGTGTATGGATACAATGAGAGACAAGGAACTGTTGGAAAAGTTAATAGCAGAGAATAATGCACCATGGATAAAATGGAACTAGAAAGGTAATAGGTAAGGATATGGAACGAGAGTGGCCATTAGTTTCAATTGCAATGCCTTGCTATAATCGAGGAAGCAATCTTGAAAAATTTATTGCAAATATACGAAAACAATCTTATCCGCAGGACAAGCTTGAAATAGTGCTGGCAGATTTTTATTCAGAGGATAATACATATGAAGTTGCACAGAAAAATGGCTGTATTATCTTACGGGATCATAACCCGGATATGGAATACAGAAGAACACTTGCGTTGAAGAACTGTAGCGGAGAGTACATTTTTATTGCAGATGATGATAATTTTTTTGTGAATCCAGATTTAATAAAGAACATGGTGACTGTTATTGAAGATGAGGACGCAAGCGCAGTTGAGTGCGTATGGGAATATTATGATAAGAAAGACTATGCTACAAACAGATATTGTTCTTTATTTGGAACGACTGATCCTACAACGTATTACCTGCATATGCAGGATCATATGCCGGTGGTCGATAAGACATGGACGTTAAATGGAACCGTAGTGAAAGAAACACCGGAATATTTTAAAGTTAAGATGAAGCCAGAAGAAATCCCGACAATGGGAGATCAAGGATTCCTTTGCCGAAAGAAAGATATTTTGAAGGCAGAGAAAGATGGCATTATTCTACATATGGATATATGTTCTATCCTTGCAAGAGAAGGAAAGGATGAATTTATCTTCCTAAAAGACTATTTTGGTCATAATCACGTAAAAAATATTAAGCAGTTAATGAAAAAGTTAAAACGAAACATTGACAGATATAATGAAGACGGAAAAGAACGCGCGATGAATTATGATATGAATGCGATGAAAATGGTCAAATTAGGTCTGACAATGGGAACATTTGTTATTCCGCTAAAGGATGCGATTGTTGGTTTTTCTAAAATGCGGGATGCAGCATGGTTCTTACATCCGATTATTTGCTTCAGGGTAGCATTGTGTTATACGATTAGTACGTTAAAAGGAATGGCGAGAAGAAAAAAATGAATGGGCGCAATGAAAAATAGATGTTTTGAGAGGATGAACTATTATTTTAGTTGTGTTTGGCCGTTGCATGGAATATGTGAGTGGACATGAATTTTTTTCTGTAAATGGCATCTATAATAATCTTATATTTAAAGTAATTTATAGTTTTCATATGCCGTTGTTCGCCTGCATCAGTGGATGGCTGTTTGGAAGTACGATTGAGAAGTATGCTTCTTTCGATATTATAAGGAGAAAGGCAGAAAGTCTGATTATCCCTATTGCCTCTTGGATTACATTGTGGATGCTGTTAAACGCGGGATTGAGTATAATACGTGGAAATATTGATTTTGCGGCCTGGGTCAAAGGCTGGTTTGGCATGTTTTTGACAAATTTCTGGTTTCTGTGGGCAATATTTGTATGTATGCTTCTTGTTGTAGTTGTACACCATTTTTTTGGTGATAATATAGGAATATATTTATTGTCTATTGCAGGAATGCTAGTGATACCTGATTCGGAAGTTTTTGCGGGGGGGGGGTGCAGGAACAAAATTTTTATACCCGTTCTTTGTTAGTGTGTATTTGATGAGAATACATAAAGTTGATCTTGCTGAAAAAGTATATAGATATAAAGTAATCATCTGTATTGCATTTATTGTTCTGCTTGGCTTATATCAGTTTGATACGTACATTTATGTAAGTGGATTTGATATATATGGTAATTTATCATGGGTGCAGTATATTGGATATGATTTACAGCGATACGGGATCGGTTGTGCGGGATCGGCAATAATGCTGCTTGTTGTTTGGAAATTTTACAGACAAAATCTTATTCATAAAATAATTTCTGCAATCGGAAGAGAATCGATTGGAATATATATTTTGTCCAGCAAGATAATAAGCGGAGTCTGCTACTCGGTTTTTAAGGCTGAGAGAGTAAATTATATATTAGATATTATATTGACCGTTGGCATACTTGTGATATGTCATGCAGCAATATACATTATTAAGAAAGTGCCGTTGGCAAATAAGATGCTGCTAGGAGGAATTTAATACATATGGGATTTGAAATAGAGAAACTCGATTTGGAGGGAATGCTGCTGATTCACGCGCATGTGGCGAATGATAATCGGGGATTTTACCGGAAGAATTTTGAAAGAAATATTTTTGCTGAAAATGGGTTGGACTTTTCTGTGACGGAGTGGAGTGATATTTACTCACATAAGGGAGCAATCAGAGGTCTTCATTTTCAAACAGGAGAGTCACAGGCAAAGCTACTTCATGTGATAAAGGGCGCCATTTATGATGTGGCTGTTGATCTCCGGAGGGATTCAAGTACGTTTGGCAAGTGGCATGGCGAGACATTGCGTGAGAATGATCATAAAGGATTGTACATACCGGAAGGATTTGCACATGGCTTTTTGGCATTAGAAGATAACACAATATTTTCGTATCAGTGTTCAGGGCGATATATCCCGGAACAGTGTGGAGGAATCTATTATAAAGATACGCAGCTGAATATTCAGTGGCCAATGGAGGGGATTGACAGGGAAATATTGTCGGAAAAAGATCAGCATGCAATGTCTTTTGAAGAATACTGCAAAAGATATCTTTGATACGAGGGAGGATGGATGTGAAAGGTGCAATCGTTACAGGTGCAAATGGTTTTATGGGACATCATCTGGTGCAGACACTGATTGATAATGACTATAAGGTATATGCGGTCATAAGAAGTGAAGAGTCGGAGGTGTCTTGTATCGATCAACTGCCAAATGTCAAATTGGTCTATTGTGATATGAAAAACTGGGACAGTCTTCCGGAGAAAATAGATGGTGCACAGATAGAATATGTATATCATCTGGCGTGGGCAGGATCTTCTGGAGATTTGCGGAAGAACTATGAACTTCAGATGGAAAATGTGCTGTCTACGTGTAAACTGATTGAGGCAATGAAGCGGATGCAGATAAAAAGGCTGTTAGTTGCAGGAAGTGTTACACAGTTAATGTACCGGGATTATTTGACAGAGGATCAGATCTCGCCTGAAATGGTAACCTGCTATGCAATAGGGAAGATCAGTGCAGAATATTTGTGCAAGTGCCTGTGTACGGAATATGGGATTGACTTATGCTGGACGTATATTTCTAATTTTTATGGTGCAGATGATACTACAAATAATTTTATTAATTTTTTGATCAGAAGCTATACGCGAGGGGAAGTTCCCAGTCTTACAAGTGCGGAGCAGTTTGCTGATTTTGCCTATGTGACAGACATTGCAAGGGCATTGATGTATGCCTGCGAAAAAGGAAAGAAGAATACAGCTTATTATGTGGGATATGGACATCCGAGACCGTTAAAAGAGTTTATAATAGAATTAAGGAACATTGTGAACGAGAAAATAGAGAGTGGAATCGGCTTAAAAGATTTTAACGGGCATAATGTTGATTTTACTAAGATTGATGTTGAAAAGTTGACGCGTGATACGGGGTATCGCGCAGAAATCTGCTTTGAAGACGGAATCAGGCTGTGTTGTGATGCATATTTACAGGGAGGAAAGTAGAAAAGCTATGAAACTGGTGTCTGTAATTATTCCGACATATAACCGTGGGAAAATGTTAAGTGAGTGTGTAGATTCTATATTAAAAAGCACTTATACAAATCTGGAAGTTCTGATTGTAGATAATAACTCTACGGATAATACGGTTGAACTTATGCAGGAGAAGTTTGGAAGTGACAAACGTGTGCATATGATAGGTTTGAAAGAAAATCTGATGGCTGCCGGAGGCAGAAACGAAGGGATTATGCATGCTAAGGGAGAATACCTTTTATTTGTAGATAATGATAATATTGTATATCCGGATATGATCAGGCATCTTGTGGCAGAGATGGAAAAAGATTCCAGAATAGGATTGGTTGGACCACTATCAATTAATAAATATTATGGAGACACTATTTGGCTTGCAAGCGGAGATTATCATTTTTTTTCTTCCAGACCGAAGTGTATGTATGCAGGGAAAAAGGTTGAGGAAGTGGAACTAAAAAAGAGATATGCTACATGTTATTCCCCGAATATCATGATGGTTAGCAAGGATGCAATTGAAGCAGTCGGTGGTTTTGATACATCTTATTATGCGATGTACGAAGAGGCAGATTTTGGGTATCGCATTTTAAAAGCAGGATTTACGGCGTACATAGTGACAGATGCAAGAACGCATCATATGAGTTATATAAGCAAGGGAGAAGACGCAAAACTGCGGACGTTGGGACTCGGTTTCCCAGAAAGAGCATATCATTATGCCAAGAATCGTACGGTATTTATGAAAAAATATGCAAAATGGTACCATATGATAAGTTATTATCTAATTTTTATACATGTGTTTACTATATATTATATAGCAGAAGCATTGCTGCACGGAAGAAAAGATATTGCAAAAGCATGGTGGAAGGGAACCAGGGATGGTTTGAAAATAGATGTTACAAAAAATATAAAAATAAAAGTTTAGTAATATAGAAGATTACTGAGGATATGGAGACAGGAATGCAGAACAGTCGAAAAAAATATATAATTGTGGATACGATAATTGTTATTTTGGCAACAGTTTTTACGGGTGTATATTATTATTATATTGAAAAAGGATTTCCTCCATACTTCGATGAACTGGCTAATTTTGCAAAGTATAACCAGATGATTGCAGACGGAAAACTAACAAATTTAAATAATTTGTTATGGGCATTTACAAGTATTTTATCATATGCAATCAAGGGTTATTCATATGATGCTGTAAGGCTTAATAATGCAATTGTGTATGCAATAGAGATCTTGCTATCATTAGTTTTAATAATATTGTTAAAAAAAGAAAAAGATAGTATATGGAGTAGATGGTCGTTTATGCCTTTTTTTCTCTATATGATGGCATTATTGCATGATGGAAAATCAAAGTATTTTGGTATGTCGTCGGAGGATTTTTATTTATATCCGTTTGACAATCATGTATTGGCAATCATTTTTTCTTTATTAGTATTTATATTTATTGAATTAGAAAAAAGAAGTACAGGCAGAAAAAAGAAAGTTCTGGCTCTTTTTACTGTTCTATTTTTGGGATACGGTTTAATTTCTACAGATAGTATTTTTGCCATTATATGTGTATTGCCATTGATATTAGTATATATGCGAAAGGTAATATGTAAAAAATCGGTGAAGAAACACATGCTACCTCTAATAGCAGCATTTTTGGCAATGGTATTCTTCCTCAGAATATTATCATACAATGTAACGGGCTTGTCATTTTTAAATGCTGAATCAATGTCGCAATATGGAGGAGTTGTATACGGTATATCGAATTTTGGAGGAATATACACTTTATTAAATCGAGTGTATATATTTATATGTGGTATTTTAGGAATCTATAATTGTCTATTTTTTGATAAGGCGATTTTGAATTTGAACACCTTTTCTTACGTTGTACGAATGGGCATTATTTTAGTTTTTTTGGTATATAGCATTAAATGTATAAAATGTTGGATAAAAGGGAAAGAAGATGAGACGGTAAAAATAACGTTAATATTAGGATCATATATTTTGTGTGCAGCCTTTCTTTTGGCAGATTTTGGAGAGATGATGATTAATATTAGGTATCTTCCAGCAGTTTTGCCGTTTTCGACAATCGTGTTGAGTCTGTTAGAAGAGAAAATATCTTTGAAATTGATGCAGAAAGGAATTTGTAATGCGTACAAAATTCAAATAGTGGCATTTGCATTACTTATTGCAATTTATATACAACCGGTGTACAGTAATACGGTTGAAAATGTTTATGACAGTGAATTAGACGAAATAGCAGAGACAATTAAGAGTGAGAAACTCGGAGATGGGATAGCACCTTGGAGAGTGGCATATAACATTTCAGCAAAACTTGATTGTGAATATTATGTTGATCCGGTGGATTACAATGGACTTTTTCTTGAGAGCATAAAAAATACGGTTGAGAGGCAAAGTGATTATTATAACTACATATTAATTCCAAGTACTGTTGAAGGATACTTATACAGCAATGGGTTTGACAAGGATGAATTAGTTGAACAGTATGGCAGATGGGATAAGCAATACGAATTTGATGAATTTACGCTTTATTATTATAAAGATGGTATTAATGATTGGGATCATTGCATCATGGATTATCAAAGTACACAAATTTGTCGTAATGAAAATGTACATGCAAAAAATAAGCAGCTGCAGCTTAATGAAGACGGGGTTATTTATGGACCATATGCGAATTTGGAAAGAGGAAATTACCGCGTAACTATATTAGGAGAAAATCTACTGGCAGCTGAATATCGTGCAACGGTACAAGCAGGGAAAAACGAGTTAAACATAGAAAAAGTTTGCCAGAGAGATGATAAAATAGAATATGTGATTTCACTCGAAAATGAAGAGGATGATGTAGAGTTTATTATTGATAATGTATCTTCACAGAAAGTGTTTGTCGATACTATAAGTATAAAAAAAGAAGCATATTCTCTGAACTTTAATTTCGATAATGAAAATATATGCTATACAGGGGGAGTTGTATTGAGTGATAGTGGTGCGGTAATTAACGAAGAAATTACACAGTTTGGTCCGTATATAGCTTTGAAAGCGGGAAAATATAAAGTAGACATATATGGAAAGAAATTGAATGATGTAGCTTATAAAGCAAAAGCAGATTTTGGAGAAACAGAACTGCCGATGCAATTGGTTACGCAGAACGATAAAAAAATAGAGTACATTTTAAATCTCGAGAAGGATACCGAAAATGTAGAGATAACTTTTACTGATTCAGTAGGACATCAGGTGATTTTTGAAAGAATGAATATTGAAGAGATACAAGAATAAAACAGTACAGAAAGGATTTGCCGTTTTGGATAAATTATTTTATGATGGGAAAAGAATATTGATCACTGGCCATACCGGTTTTAAGGGGTCATGGATGTGTAAGCTGTTGATTATGGCTGGAGCGAAGGTGACGGGTTATGCGTTAGAGTCACCTACTGATCCGAGTTTGTTTGAGTTGTGCAGAATTGCAGATGGGATGAATTCGGTTGTCGGGGATATTCGCGATCTGGAACATTTAAAAAAGGTATTTGCAGAAGTACAGCCTGAAATTGTAATTCATATGGCGGCGCAGCCTTTGGTGCGGGAATCGTATCAGAATCCGGTATATACATATGAGACAAATGTAATAGGGACGGTTAACATTTTAGAATGTGTGCGTTTAAATCCTTGTGTGAAATCATTTGTGAATGTGACGACAGATAAGGTGTACCTTAATAAAGAGTGGGAGTGGGGATACCGTGAGAACGAGGAATTAAACGGCTATGATCCGTACTCTAATTCCAAATCCTGTTCGGAATTGGTAACAAGCAGCTATTTGAAATCGTTTTTTCAGGACAGTGATACTGCTATTACAACCTGTAGAGCAGGGAATGTAATTGGTGGAGGCGATTTTGCGACTGACCGTATTATTCCGGATTGCATCAGGGCGGTAGAAAAAGGAGAAGAGATTGTTGTGCGTAACCCGTTTTCGACAAGACCTTACCAGCATGTGTTAGAGCCGGTGGCAGCATATTTGATGATTGCAAGGGCTCAGTATGAAGATAAGAAGTTTGCAGGAAATTATAATGTCGGACCGGATGAGACAGATTGCTGGACGACAGGCAATTTGGTAGATCTTTTCTGTAAAGAGTGGGAGAAACAGACTGGTACACAGGTTACATGGGTGAACAAGTATGATGGTGGTCCTCATGAGGCAAATTTTCTGAAGCTGGATTGCTCTAAGATTAAGAGAACCTTTGGCTGGAAACCGGTATGGAACGTAGAGAAGACTATGGAAAAGATTGTGGAGTGGTCAGACTGCTATTTGAAGCGGGGAGATATTGTGGAATGCATGGAACGGCAGATTGAGGAATTCTGCAGATAGAAGGAATGGGCAGCCGGGAGGCAAATATCATTTAGATAGGAATGATGCAAAGAACAGTGTATATAGAAATATGTACCCTGTTCTTTTTTGTATAATTTCAAAAATTACTTGATAGGATAAACCAAATGTGAGATCGTTCTGTGTATCTAAAAAAAGAAAGTTAGCAAGAGCGGCCCTTGTAAAATAGAAACTTCTTTTGTAAGATGGAATAAGAATATAATGATCAGGAGGACAATATGGATAATTGCTGTAAAAAGGGAATAGACAAAGAATTTATAATATTATTGATTGCAGGAATTATTTTGCTCATTTTATTGGTAATATTAGTCATTATAAACACTGAAACTTCGATTGTAATGATATTGGGCATTGTTATGTTGCTTTGCACATATGAATTTACCGAGACATTTTTTGATAATTCAGGAATAAAAAAGATGAAAGCATTCGGATGGGTGCTTATGATATTGGCAATGAATATTATGATAGATGCAGTATATGATAACGTGACCAGGTTTGAGGCTATGTTTTTTTGTGGGCTTATGATTATAGGAATCATTGCGTTTTTCATACACTATTTTAAATGTAAAGAATGGGTAGAGGAACTTTTCCTGGCAGTAGGGTTCGTTTGTTTTGCGTTTCTATTTGCAGTAATGTTATATGAAAGCTGCTTTTTTTTCTGGTTGTTTAAAATATTGGTATTGTTTATGATATGTACTTTTATCAATATAGGAAAGAAAACGAATAGACTGGCAGGAATGATAATTATAATCGGAGCATATGTAGGGATGGTGGTATTAAACGGATTTTTAAACATTGAATTATTAGAAGGCAGAGTGGAAGACGGTTGGAAAAATTATTACACTGCAGTTTATAATATGTATTCTTTACCAGAGCCAGTGCGCATAAATGGTGGAAAGAATCAGATTGTGGAAACGTTGGCAAATTACATATTATGCAGACTTATGGATGCAGTGCTGATTGGTGGACTGGTAAATATGATCTCTGAAAAAAAGAAAGAGGATAATGATAAATGTAATGCCCATTAAAACGTTGAGGAGCGGGTTATATTTTGCGCATGGAAATATTATTCTACGTTTGTTTTGGGAGCGTCGACGAAAGTAGAAAGAGTAATATGAAGATTAGTAAAGAATTTTCCGATTACTACAGGTAATCTTTTTTCCTATATATGGAAATAATATGATTATGTGAGGGATGATCCTGGTACCTGGTATGTAATGACGAAAGCGTTACCCAAGGTACCCGGCGAGATGGATGCTGATCTTATGCCAAAAGAAGAATTGCATGCTAAATTGCAAAAAGGATATGAGGATTTGCAGGTGGGGAGAACGCAAAACGCAGGCGACGCATTTGCAAAATTTAGGGAGAGCCATTAAAAAATATACAATAGTATAAAGTAGAAATTACAGTGGAAAATCCTCCCAGCCCATTCCCCGTTGTAATCCCTGACGAAAAAGATTATACTAAGGTGAAACCATAATCAGGAAGAACAGAGGGGAATGAATTTTGAAAAAGAAAAAATTACTACAACTGTTATCGGGAGCCCTGACAGCGGCGATCCTGATCTCGGGGAATGGTGTGGCTGTTGCCGCACAGGAACTGAACGGGACAGCGGGAGAGTATGCACAGGCAGAGCAGACTGAGGAAGCTGCCGTACAGACGGAAGAGACGGAACAGACCGAAGAGATGACGGAACAATCGGACGGGACAAAACACTCAGAAGAGATTGCCGTGCAGTCGGATGAGACAGAAGCGGTTGAGGAGACAACAGAGCAGAACGAGGAGACGCAGACAAAAACAGATGAACTGCGTCAGGAATTACTGCAGCTTCTGGAGCAAAAGATAGTCATGGCGACGGTCTATCTCACAGATCTCTATGAGGTGCGCGAGGAGCCGGATGCAGACAGCGTCGTAGAGGGAAGCCTGCCGTCCGGTAGTCAGGTGCTGCTTAAGGATGTAGCGATTGACGGCGGCAGCGTCTGGTACTATGTCATGTTTGCAGTGGACGGGCAGGAGCGGTACGGCTATATCGAAGCATCACATCTTGTCACGAGTGATACGGATTTCAGAGCCTGGGAGGAGAAGCTTGGCGATGCGGATGAAGCGGCAGGTGAGAAGCTCAAAAAGAGCGGCAACCAGGACATCCTTGCGTTCCCAGAGTCCTACCAGGCAGCACTCACACAGCTTAAGGCGTCCCATCCGAACTGGACATTTGTACCGATGCAGACGAATCTGGAGTGGAGCAGTGTTGTGAGTGCAGAGATGCAGAACAACAGAAGCTGGGTACATCAGAGCAAAGGAGACAACTGGAAAGCAGAGGCGGCTTCACAGAGCGGATGGTATATTGCATCGCAGTCGGCAGTGGAATACTGTCTGGATCCGCGGAATTTTACCAACGATTCCTACATATTTATGTTTGAGCAGCTGACATACAATGCGCAGTACCACACGGTGGATGCGGTTTCCAATATCGTGTCCGGCTCTTTTATGCAGGGAGAAGTGCCGGGAGCGGGGACAACCTATGCGCAGGCATTTTATGACATCGGAAACAGTCTCGGAGTCAGCCCGTTTTTCCTGGCATGCAGAGTTTATCAAGAGCAGGGAAGCGCGGGAACATCGCCGCTGATTTCCGGAAACTATCCTGGGTATGAGGGATATTACAACTACTACAACATCGGAGCAACCGGAACGACAACGACGGACGTCTACGTCAACGGTTTGAAAACTGCCCAGAATAAAGGCTGGGATACCAGAATGAAAGCCTTGACCGGTGGTGCACAGTATATCTCGCAAAATTATATCTTAAAAGGACAGGACACCCTTTATCTGCAGAAATTTGATGTGGACGCTTCCTATAACGGATTGTATTCCCATCAGTATCAGCAGAATATCACAGCACCGATGACGGAGGGCGGGAAGATCCGGACAGCGTACAGCCAGACCAACGCGCTGGAGAATCCGTTTGTGTTCAAAATCCCGGTATACAACAATATGCCGGCAACAGCATGCCCTTCGCCGGACGATCAGGACAATACCGCGACAGCTGCGGCGCTGCGTGCGTTTGTGGTGCGTCTGTATGAGGATGCGCTGGGCCGTACCTCCTATCAGGATTCGGAGATCGACTACTGGTATCAGGCGCTGCGCAACGGAGAGAAAACGGGCGCAGAAGTTGCACAGGGATTTTTCTTCAGCGATGAATTCAAAAATAAGAATCTCTCCAATGAGGCGTATGTAAACCTTCTGTATCAGGTAATGTTTGACAGACAGGCGGATGACAGCGGAAAGGCAGACTGGCTTGCAAAGCTCTCCAACGGAATGAGCAGGGAGTATGTATACCGCGGATTTGCAAATTCACAGGAGTTTGCAAATGTGTGCAGCCAGTACAGCGTGATCCAGGGAACGGTGACACTGGGAAGCTACCGGGATCAGAATGAGGGGGTAACGTCGTTTGTAAACCGGCTTTATGTGAAACTTCTGGATCGTCAGGGAGAGGATGAAGGAATTGAAAACTGGTGCAGAACGATCCTGACAAAAGCGGATACGACGGAAAATGTAGCGCATGGATTCGTATTCTCACAGGAATTTTTGAACAAAAATACATCCAATGAGGAGTTTGTCAAGATCATGTACCGTACATTCTTAGACCGTGAATACGATCAGGCAGGGCTCAATGACTGGGTTGACCAGCTGAATTCCGGAGTTGGGAGAGAGCAGGTATTCCATGGATTTGCGGGAAGTACGGAATTCCATAACCTGATGGCTGAGTACGGCGTGGACTAGAATCGGCTTTGCAAAATAAAAGAAAAATTAAGAATTTTTTTCGGCCTTTCGATTGTCAAGTGCAGACAATAAAAGTTATAATGAAAGCACAATAGCTATGCTGTGACATAGAGAAGGAGGAAATGTAGTGAAATTTAACAAGTGGGTGAAAAGTGTAACGGCTGCCGTTGTCTTAAGTTTGGCACTTTCCGTGACGGCATTCGGTGCGGAGGCAGATGCGGACGAGCTTACGATGGTGACAAGTGAGCAGACGGAGATGAAAGAGGGAATGGTTGGGGCAGGAGCGCATGCATCGATTTATCCGGATCCGACGATGTATGATGCAACATTTTCCAACAATACCAAGATCAACCTGCTCTTCAACGTCAGAACGTTCGGCAATGATATGGAGCGCTATGAGATCCGTATTTTCAAGGGCAGTACAGAGAGCTCGGCAAATCTGGTTGCAAGAAAGAATGCGGATTTTAATACGACAAAGGGAACATCCGACATTACATACAGCTGGGACACAACGGATTACAGCAAATACACGCCGGGAACCTATACGATCAGCTGTACCTCATTTTATAATTCTACAAACGGGGATGTAGTTAATCAGAAGGAAATGTTTACGGTAACACTGGAGGACTACCGCCTGATTCTGGATAGACAGTTTGTGCAGCGCCTCTACGAGAAAGTATTCCAGAGAACCGCCGATACAGCAGGCTTGAATGACTGGAGCAACAAGCTGTACAACGGAACGACGACCGGTGCGACGACTGCATGGAATTTTTTCTTCAGCCCGGAGTTCGGCAATAAAAATACAACAAACGAGCAGTATGTGAACATTCTGTATCAGGCGCTGTTTGACCGCAATGCAGATACGGATGGCAAGGCAAACTGGGTGAGCTTACTGGATAACGGAGTGTCCCGTGCGTATGTGCTGAAAGGATTTACCGATTCGTCAGAGTTCAACAATCTCTGCAGCGTGTATGGAATTCGGCAGGGAACCATAACGACGTCCGAGAACCGCGATAAGAATCCGCAGGTAACGGCATTTGTGAACCGCTTATATACGATCGCAATGAACCGTGCCGCAGATGTCAATGGTCTGAATGACTGGACGGGCAAGCTGCTGGCGAAGACAAAGACACCGAAGCAGGTGGCATCCGGATTCGTATTTTCACAGGAGATGGCCAACCGGAATCTCAGTAACCAGGAGTATGTGACGATGCTTTACCGTACGATGATGGACAGAGAGCCGGATGAGGCAGGCCTGAATGACTGGGTAACCAGACTGCAGTCAGGTACCAGCCGCCAGAGCGTATTTGACGGTTTTGCCGACAGTACAGAGTTTGACAACATTGTACGTGCATACGGATTAAAGTAAATAATACGTCCCGGTAGGACATACAGTTTCATACAGAGGAAGAAAGAGCCCGCGCTGTCGATTTGACAGCGCGGGCCTTTTTGGTCATAGACAGGTCTGTCAGATCCTGGGGAAGGATGACCGGAAAAATTAAGAAAATATACATATTTTGTAAATTGACGTTGTCCCCGGTACGTGTATAATTAAAATTGGTAGAAATATGTTATTTAGACAGAGGAAGGATCAAGATGAAGAAAAGAGTACTAGCGTGTATACTGGCGGCAGCGCTTCTGACAACCGGAATACCGGGAGGACAGGCAGCGATGGCACAGAGCCTTACGGAAAACGGAACGGAGATGGCGACAGAAGAAGTAAATCCGGAAAACACATCGGAAGAAACGGAAGCGGCATCTGTGACGGAAACAGAAGCGCAGACGTCGACAGAGAGAGAGACGGAAGATGTGGCAGAAGGCTCGGGGAGTCAGTCGACAGAGACAGAGGAGACCGAAGCGGCAGAGGAGACCGAAGCGGCAGAGGGAACCGAGGAGACAGAAGAAACCGAAGAGACGGAAGTAGTAGAGAAGACAGGGCGCTTAAAGGCATCCGGCGCTGTGGCAGAGGAAGCGTTGGAAGAAGACCCGCAGGCGGGTACCTCCATGAGCAATGAGGAGCCGGAGAGCACATCGAATATCAAAAGCTCATCGGCGACTTACAGTGGATATACCGGAAGCTCCTATATACATAACGGGCGGTACGACAGTGGTTATAAGGTTGTGAACGGAATCGACGTTTCTTATCACAATGGAGATATTAACTGGTCGGCGGTCAAGGCAGCCGGAATTGACTACGCGCTGATCCGTGTGGGATACCGCGGAATGTCGAACGGAGGATTGTTCGATGATTCCAAGTATCGGGCCAATATCCAAGGCGCATTGAATGCCGGATTGAGAGTCGGTGTCTATATTTTCTCACAGGCAACCACACAGGCGGAGGCAGCGGAAGAGGCAAATTATCTTTTAAATAGAATCTCCGGCTACAATATCACACTGCCGGTGGTCATAGATTATGAATTCGGCACAAACCATAGTGGACGTCTTGCGGATGCCAATCTGGATATTGATACGGCAACGGCAGTTGTGAATGCTTTTTGTACCACGGTGCAGTCGGCAGGATATACGCCGATGGTCTATGCGAATAAGACCATGCTGCAGTCTTACATAAGAGGCGAGATTCTGGACGACTACTATAAGATCTGGCTTGCCAATTATACGACGCAGACGACGTATGCAGGCGAGTATTACGCATGGCAGTATAGCAGCAAGGGCGGCGTGAGCGGTATAAGCGGTTACGTGGATTGCAATTTCTTCTATGTAAGAGATAATTATCAGAATGCACAGCTGTATGTGACCAGGCTGTATGAGAGCCTTCTGGAGCGTGAGCCGGATGCAAGCGGCATGAATGCATATGCCGCTGCAATTTCGGAGGAGACGATGACCGCTGCCGATGTTGCGGTTGATATCATTTCCAGCAGTGAATTTAAGAATAAGAACTACACGAATGAGGTGTACGTGCGGAAGCTTTACGCGGCACTTTTTGCCAGAAGTCCGCAGGATTCGGAAGTCAGCAACTGGGTGGAGGTTCTGTCCAACGGAGTCTCACAGAAATATGTGTTAAAGCAGCTGATTGGGTCGTCAGAGTTTGCGACAGTGTGTTCCTATTATATGTTTTCACCGGGAACAGTGAGCCTGACGGAGAACCGTGATCAGAACTACAATGCGACGGCGTACGTGATGCGCTGCTACCGCAAGATCCTTAGCAGGGATGCGGATGTGTCCGGTCTGAATACATGGACAGGCAAGCTGATTGCCGGTAACGGTGGAGCTGAGATCGTAAAAGATCTGGTAATGAGCGAAGAGTTTCGTAATCTGAACAAGTCTGATGCGGAATTTGTGGACATCCTCTATGCGGCAATGCTGGATCGAAGCTCGGACGAGACCGGAAAGAATACCTGGCTTTCAACCTTAAATGATGGTGTTTCCTATGTCTATGTTATCAACGGTTTTGCGGGGTCGACAGAATTTGGAAATATCTGTTCCGGTTATGGAATCACACCGGGACAGGCGGAGATTACAGAGGCGAGAGATAAAAACATCAAGGTGACGCAGTATGTCAACCGGTGCTATGAGAAGGCGCTTGGAAGAAGCGGAGAGACGGACGGTATCAATTACTGGTGTTCCATCATTCTTTCGGGGGCACAGTCGCCGAAGAATGTGGCGTACGGATTTGTATTTTCACAGGAATCTGAAAACCAGAACCGAAACAATGCGGATTACACAGAAATGCTTTACAACCTGTGCCTGGGCAGAGCATCTGAGGCTGCCGGAAAAGCAGACTGGGTCGGCCGGCTGGAGCAGGGAACTTCCAGAGAAGAGGTATACTGGGGATTTGCAAACTCACAGGAGTTTGAAAATATCATCGCAAGCTACGGCCTGTAATGATTATAGAAAGGAGCATTAGGTATGAAGAAACGGATTGCAGCAATACTGCTGTTGGGATGCATGGTAATGGGAAGTATTGGGACACAGGCACAGGTATCCGCAGCAGAAGTGGCAGAAACTGTAACGGAGACGGAAACAGAAACAGAGCAGACATCTGAAGAGACGCCTGTGGACACCGCCGCAGCAGAGAGTACGGAGACCGCGGAAAATACGGAGACTGCGGAAAATACGGAGACTGCGGAAAGCACGGAGTCTGCGGAGCCTGTGAAAGCGGCAGCTGCCGACACAACAGAGAACGAGACAGAAGCGACCGCAGAGGAGATTACACATCCGACAGGTTTGATGGATCTTAACGTGATCAATGTCGGAACGATTGCAGAAGATGATGTTTTAGACGAAACAGAGGCAGACAGCAGCAAGAGTTCCAGTGTATATGCAGCAGCGTGGGATGCTTATTCGTCCAATTACGTGTATAATATGCTTTCGACGGAAGAGCGCAAATTCTGGGATGGACTGGATGCATCCTGCAGACAGGTGCTTCTTGGTACGGATAATCTGACGGATGGACATATACCGTATGTATCCTGCGGAAGCCTGAATTCAAACAGAATTACGTATGTGGCATATATGTTCCGTTACATGAATCCGCAGTATTATTTTATCAATGTGTCTTTGTATCAGGGAGGCAACAGCAGCGGATGGTATGCGGCATTCGGTGTCTATTCTGCCTTTCAGAATGGTACGGCGAGAAGCACTGCAACACAGAGTGTGAAGAATCAGGTGGATACCTGGAAAAATACGGTCAATTCACTTAGCTCTGAGGCGGAAAAAGTAAAAATGATTCACGATCTCATTGTGCAGAAAGTGGATTATAATACGGATATTTATGGCAACTCGTTTAATGAAGATACGGCATACACACAGTCGGTATACAGCGTATTCTGCATGGATAAGACCGTCTGCGCTGGATATGCGCAGGCGTTTGAGATGATGTGCAACGGTGTGGGTGTTGACTGTATTGCGGTGACAAGTGATGACCATGAGTGGAATAAGGTGCGTATCAACGACTCTTGGTATAATGTAGACTGTACCTGGGCAGATCAGAGTACCATCGACTATGAATATTTTGAACGGAGCGACGCCGTATATGATGCGGATCTGGCAAGCTATGCAAGTTCTCACGCAGAAGAATCCTATTGGAATGAGTATCTTCCGGCGTGTACCTTGGATAGTGGGGCAACTTACTCTGATCCAGGCACTTTGCCGACAATTATACAGCAGACCGCACAGCCGCAGATTTCGGTTACGGCGAACAACAATGTCAATTATGTGACGATAACGAGCAGTACGCCGAATGCGATCATCTATTATACAACAAATGGAGATACACCGACGCCGGCTTACACGAGATCGGAGAAATATTCGTCGACATTTACACTGGGCGGAAGCTGCACAGTCAAGGCGGTGGCAGTATGCGATACCTACTGGGACAGTAATGTGGCAAGCAAGAGTGTGACGGCAACGACAGGAACAACAGGAACGACAGATACATCGGATACGACGGACACAACGCAGCACAAGTCGGCGCCGTTTGTAAAACTGTTGTACCAGTATGTGCTGGACCGCACTGCCACACAGTCTGAAATTGATTACTGGGTAGGGCGGCTTGAGAATGGAAGTACCGGTGCTGAGGTTGCCTACGGTTTTATCTTCAGTCAGGAGTTCCAGAATAAGAATTACAGTGATGCGGATTATGTCGAGCATCTGTATTTAAGCCTGATGGGACGTGCATCGGATGCAGATGGAAAGGCAGACTGGGTAACACATCTGAAGAATGGCGTGTCCAGACTGTATGTATTCCGGCAGTTTACGGACTCTGCGGAGTTTGGAAATCTCTGTAATACCTATGAGATTGAGAGAGGAACGGTTGCGTTGACCGAGAACCGGGATCAGAATTACAATGTGACACGCTTTGTGGCAAGAAATTATACCGAGTTTCTGGGACGTACCTATGATGTGGATGGTTTAAATGACTGGAGCGGACGCATTAACAGTGGATATGGAATGGAAAATGTGGCATATGGTTTTGTATTCTCACAGGAGTGTATCAACATGAACCTCTCAAACAGCGATTATGTCAAGATGCTCTATCGCGGTATTTTTGGACGTCCATATGACGATGCCGGACTGAATGATTGGGTGAGCCAGCTGAACAACGGTACCTCCAGAGAGACCGTATTCTGGGGCTTTGCAAACTCACAGGAATTTGCAAATATGGTTGCCAGTTACGGATTATAAATGGACAAAAAGTATATAAAATGCTATAGTAGCAGTAAGGGAAGGAATCCGGCAGGATTCCTTCTGTAGTATACGGGGAAAGTGAGGTATGGAGATTATGAAGAGACGTGTGTTAGCGGCTTTTCTGGCAATGATGCTCACATGTGGTGTGGCATTTCCGGGCAATGCAGTCTATGCTGCGGAAGTGACGGAGACGACGGCGGAGAGTGACGCGGCTGTTGAAGAGACGGCGGCGCAGACAACGGATGCGGAGGCAGAAGCGAAGCCGGAGGGAAGCACAGAGCAGCCGGAAACAACAGAAGCAGCCGAAGCAGCAGTGACAGAAGCGACCGAGACGGAAGAGACGGAAGCAACAGAGGCGGCGGAGAGCAAGCCTGTGACAGAGATGAGCGCGGCAGAAGATGTGGCTGCCGTAAAAGTGACAGAGAATATGAAGTACGCAGCTTCCGGCAAGTGCGGCGACAATCTGACATGGAGCTATAATAATGGCGTGCTTACGATCAGCGGAAGCGGCGCGATGTATGATTATCCGGTATATGATACGCCGGGATCCTCGCAGTGCATGCCGTGGTATGCTTACAAATCATCGATTACGGCGGTAAATATTGCAGAGGGAGTGACATCCATCGGGGCATGTGCGTTCTGGGGCTGCAGTTCCTTGGCAAGTGTGACGACACCGTCGACGATCTCAACGATCGGATTTGGGGCATTCACAGATTGTACCCGCCTTCAACAGGCAACGATCAAGTCCGGTTTTGTGGGTGAGTCAGCGTTTATCCGCTGTACGGCACTTAATACAGTTACGGTGGGAAGCGGTGTAACCGGATTCGGAATCAGTGCTTTTGAGAACTGTACCGGACTGACCGGCGTGTATATCAGCGATCTCGCTGCATGGTGCAGGATTGATTTCGGCGGCTATCTGGCAAACCCGCTTCAGTTTGCAAAACATTTGTATCTGAATGGTTCGGAAGTGACAAATCTGCAGATTCCGGACGGTGTGACTGCGATCAGTGATTATGCATTTGAGTATGGAAAGAGCATTACCAGTGTGACAATTCCCTCCAGTGTAACAACGATCGGTGATTACGCATTTTATCTTTGCGATGGCATCCGGACTGTGAACCTGCCGACAGACGGACTGACCCGCATCGGGGCGAGTGCATTTGACAGCTGTTCGGGACTTACCAGTATTGCAATTCCAAACAGCGTATCCTACATTGGAACGTTCGCGTTTGCGTGGGCGCCGATTGAATCTGCCAATATCTACCAGGGCGTGATTGAGGGACATGCATTTGAAGGATGCGGATGTATCTCAAATGTTACGATCGGAAGCGGTGTTACGTATATCGGCGATAATGCGTTCAACCGGTGTGCCGGATTGCGCACAGTGCAGTACGGCGGCTCCAGGGCACAGTGGAGAGCGTTGGAGATCGGAGCGAATAATGAGGCACTGACCGGCGCGAGTGTCACCTGCAGCGGAAGCGGAAGCGCCAGCACCGACGGCGTGGACCGGACGAAGATTCATGTCGGCGGGACCGTAAAATACGGTTCTTACGAGCAGGATAACAATACTTCCAACGGCGCTGAGACCATTGAGTGGACGGTACTGGATATTCAGGGCGATAAGGCGCTTGTGATCAGCAAGAAGGTCCTGGATTTCCAGCGGTATTATCCGAACCTGCAGACAACGGTTACATGGGCGAACAGCAGTATCCGTACCTGGCTGAACGATTCCTTCTATAATGCGGCGTTTAGTGATGGACAGAAGTCGGGAATTTACACAACATCGGTATCCGGAGAGTCGAATACCGTATTCGGAACATCCGGCGGATCGGCGACCAGTGACAAGATCTTTTTGCTCAGCGCTTCGGAGGCTGCCAACTATCTGAATACGGACGGCAAGCGAATGGCGAACTGCACAGAGTATGCTCTCAGCAGAAACGGAGACTCGGCGCTCCGCAATACAACGACACAGAGTTCCTATTGGTGGCTGCGGACTCCGGGTATCTATACATACGATGCCATGTATGTACATTACACAGGTTCGCTCCGCTACGACGGTATGGCAGTGGCGAATGTGATCGGCGGTGTCCGCCCGGCAATGTGGGTAAATAAGAATGTGGTCGAGGTTGTGCCGGAAAGCAACCGGGTGATTACGGAAGATCCGATTGAACAGTTTGTAACCCGGCTGTATCAGGTTTGCTTAAACCGTCAACCGGATGATGCGGGCTTAAATGATTGGGTGAACAGATTGTCATCCGGACAGGCATCCGGTGTGGAGGTGTCATACGGATTTGTGTTCAGCCAGGAATTCCAGAATTACAATTACTGCAACACCGATTATGTAAAGCAGCTCTACCGCGCGTTCATGGGACGGGAATATGACCAGGGCGGTCTGGATGACTGGGTCGGCAGACTCGGGACAGGAACGACCAGAGAGGAAGTATTCAACGGATTTTCGCAGAGCGAAGAGTTTAACAATCTGTGTACCCAGTACGGTATTACGAGGGGAGACGGTATTGCGGTTCCACAGTACGGAACAGTTCCGAGAGGAGCATGTACGGTCTGCGGTGCCACAGACGGTGTGACGGCATTTGTGACCAGACTTTATAATATCTGCCTGGACCGCAATCCGGATACGGACGGATTAAACGACTGGACGAACGGACTGTGGGATCACACAAAGAGCGGCGGTTCAGTAGCGCAGGGATTTATTTTCTCCCAGGAGTTTAAGAATAAGAATCTGAACGACAATGATTATGTGGAGTATCTGTACCGTGCATTTTTTGACCGGAGTGCAGATGCGGGCGGCAAGGCAGACTGGGTAAGCCGCATGCAGACGCAGGGATACAGCAGGGAAGATGTATTTAACGGATTTGTCGGCAGTGAAGAATTCAATAATCTGTGCAAAAAGTATGGAATAACGAGAGACTAAAGCGGGATGACAGAGTTTGCAATCTGCGTCAACCAGAGATAGGGAGGAACTGAATGAAAAAGATACGAAGATCGCTGGCGGTTTTTATTGCTGCTTTCGTCATGATTACAGGAGCCGGTCTTCTGACGGGGAAGACCGTTCCGGTGCGGGCGGAGGATAATGTCACCGCATTTGTGGATCGGATGTACCAGGTGTGCCTTGGCCGTGCAGCGGATGAGGAAGGCAGGGCAGACTGGGTGAACCGTCTGCAGACCGGAGAGGCAAGAGGCGCTGATGTGGCGTACGGATTTGTGTTCAGTACGGAATTCCGCAATATGAACCTCTGCAACAGCTGCTATGTGGACGCCATGTATCAGGCGTTTTTCGGACGCACGGCAGATGAAGCCGGAAAGGCGGACTGGATGAATCGTCTGGCAGAAGGGCAGACCAGAGGAGCGGTCATGACCGGCTTTGTCAATTCGGAAGAATTTTCTGCGCTTTGTGCTTCCTATGGTATTGAGAGTGGAAGCGGCGACTGGAGCGGCATCAGTATTCCGATTCTCGGCAACTGTTCCTGGTGTGGGACAGACAATGATACCATCACAGATTTTGTGACCAGATTGTACCGCATCTGTCTGGAGCGCGAGCCGGATGAGGCGGGACTTGCAGACTGGAGTGCACAGCTTGCCAACGGTGCCGAGGGCAGCCAGGTGGCGTATGGTTTTATATTCAGCACAGAATATAAGGAGAAGCATACGTCTAACACAGAGTTTGCAACGATGCTGTATCACACGATGATGGACCGTGAACCGGATGAGGCAGGCCTTACAGACTGGGTGGACAAGCTTAATTATACGAATACCAGAGAGTATGTATTTAATGGATTTTTATTCAGCACAGAGTTTTTAAGGCGTTGCGCTGCGTCAGGAATCAATATTGGAAATGCAATTGAGACACCGGATGCTACGGATGCCTGGCAGATGAATATTCAGATTCTGGCACTTTGCAACGAGCAGCGTCAGAACAATGGTCTGGAAAAGCTTATGACCAGAGAGGATCTGTGGGAGCAGGTAGCACAGGTGCGTGCCGGGGAAATTGTGGATTATTTCAGTCACATACGTCCCAATGGCGAAAATTGTTTTTCACTTTATGAGGAGGCGGGGCTGGATTATTGTACTGCCGGTGAAAATATTGCGGGAGGACAGAGCGGAGCGCCCCAGGTGGTAAATGCATGGATGAATTCTGAGACACACAGAGGAAATATTCTGGAGGAATCGTATGAGTATCTGGCGACCGGCTATGCGGCAGGGGGAGCTTACGGTACGAATTATTGTCAGAATTTTCTTGGAGACTGGTAAACAATAAAAAAAGAAAGGGGGGAATTCCGGGCGGAATTCCCTTTTGAGGTACAAAATGAGAAAAATAAGAATGATAATTGGCACAGTATTGTGCGCTATGGTGCTGGCACTCGGAAACCGTATGCCGGTAATGGCAGAGGAAGTGGTATCTGAGGAATTAAAAGCGGCAGACACGCTGAATTTAACGGTATCGTATCCATCAGACATCAAGTGCGGGGAAGAGGTGACATTTAAGCTTCTGGCGACCGGCGGGAGCGGTACTTACAAATACCGGATTGCTTCGCTGACGGATGCGCAGCAGAATTTTGTCTATGATATCAGCTATGGGTCAAACAGTGTCTACGGAGATAGCGATGAGTTCAAATTCACCTTTTATGCGTCAGGTACGTATTATATCCGGTTTGGTGTCATGGATATGGGATCGACACCATACCAGACCAAGACGACAGGGCTGTTGGAGTACCCCATCGTAATTAACGATCCGGATTATCCATCGGTGGAAGAACTCGTGGCAAATGTTGCGGGCGAATGTGAGAAGAGCTGCTCGACCGATTTCGATAAGGCGGTCTGGCTGCATGACTGGATTTTAGATCACGCGGATTACGACTATACGTACAGCTATTGTGCGGCAGAGGGCGTTCTGGCGCGCGGAAAGGGAACCTGTGAGTCATATCACAGAGCCTATGTGATGCTTTTGAATAAGGTCGGTATTCCAACGGGACGGATCGCCGGAAACGGACATGTGTGGACAGCGGCGCAGCTGGATGGAAAGTGGTATCAGATTGACAGCACCTGGGATGATATGGGAGCGTCTTACAAAGGAACGTTTTATGAGCATCTGTATTTTGGATTGAATGACGATATCATGAAGCTGGTACACAGTGACCATACACAGCCGGTAGAAGGATATGAGTGCAACTCTCTGGAAGAGAATTATTTTATTAAGACCGGGGAGATCCATCAGTGGTCGGATCCATTTGCTGAGAAGATCCGTCAGAAAATTGCAGCAGGGGAGACCGGCTTTACACTTGCGGTGAACAGTGATCTGCCGGAGAGCGTTGCAAATGTGATTTACCGTCTTGTGGCGTATGAACTTTCCAGTGAGAGCTGGACGAATGCAACGCTGAGTGCGTCTTATGACAATCAGAAGCTGACCTGCAGCGTAACCGTAAAAACACCGGAAAACAACGGCGGAGACAATGGAAACAGCGGAGGCAGCGGATCGAATGACGGTAACAATGGCGGAAATACAGGCGGAGGCAGCGGATCGAATGACAGTAACAATGGCGGAAACACAGGCACGGACAACGGAAACAGCGGCAACACGGGAACGACGCTGACCGGCAAGCAGCGGTTTGCATCACTTTTATATGAAAATGCACTCGGCAGATCGGCAGAACAGAGCGAACTGGATTATTGGGCGCAGGAGCTGACAAACGGCAGAACGGGTGCGGAAGTGGCATACGGATTTTTGTTCAGCGAGGAGTTTCAGAATCATAATTATAACAATGCAGATTATGTGGAGCATCTGTATCTGAGCCTGATGGGGCGTGCATCGGATACGGATGGAAAAGCGGGCTGGGTCAAGACATTGGAAAACGGAGCCTCCAGACTTTATGTGTTCCGCCAGTTTATCAATTCAGAGGAATTCCAGCAGCTGTGCAATACGTATGAGATCCAGAAGGGCGATGTCTCATTGACGGAAGAGCGCGACCAGAACTATAACGTTACATGTTTCGTTGCCAGAAATTATACACAGTTTTTAAGCAGGAATTATGATACAGACGGTTTGAATCACTGGTGTGAAGCAATCAACCATCATACGCAGTCCATGCAGGAGATTGCCTATGGATTTGTCTTTTCCACAGAGTGCAGTAACAAGAATTTGTCGAATACCGAATATGTAAAAATGCTGTACCGCGGGTGCTTTGACAGAGAGGGAGATGATGCGGGAATAAGCGATTGGACAAATGCACTGAACTCTGGTATGATGGACAGGACACAGGTATTCTGGGGGTTTGCAAATTCACAGGAATTTGCAAATATGGTAGAAAGTTATCATTTATAAATAAAAGGGAATGACAATATGAGCAAAGCATTGATTGTAGGTGCGGCAGGCTTCGTAGGAAGTTATCTGGCACGTGAGTTAAAGAATAATCATGGAATGGAAGTCCATGCGACAAAACTGACGCATGAACAGCTGGAGATACCCGGGGTGGCAATCCACGACCTGAATATTTTGAATAAGGATGAGATTGTTGCGCTGCTGTACGAGGTGCGTCCGGATTACATTTTTCATCTGGCGGCACAGAGTTCCGTGAGTGTGGCATGGAAGAATCCGGGGCTTACGATTGACATCAATGTCAAGGGAAGTGTGAACCTGATGGATGCGGTGCGTGAGCTTTTTTACAAACCGCGGGTGCTTCTGATCGGATCCGGTGAAGAGTACGGACATATCCGGGAAGGGGAGACACCGATCAAGGAGGACAATTACCTTCGTCCGGGCAATATCTATGCGGCAACAAAGGTATGCCAGAATATGATTGCCAGCATCTATACGCAGGCGTATGATATGCAGCTGATGATGGTCCGGGCATTCAACCACATCGGACCGTGTCAGGCACCAATCTTTGTGATTTCAGATTTCTGCAAGCAGGTAGCAGAGATCGAGGCGGGAAAGAAAGAACCGGTCATGTATGTCGGAAATCTGGCGGCAAAGCGGGATTTTACGGATGTGCGTGACGTTGTGCGTGCGTATGCACTTCTGGTGCAGAAAGGAACCCCGGGAGAGACTTACAATGTCGGCAGCGGACATGCCCATGAGATCCGGGAGATTCTGGATCTGATTATTTCATTTTCTCCGAGGGAGATTCGGGTGGAGATTGACCCGAATAAGATCCGGCCGGTGGATGTTCCGATTATTGAAGCAGATATTACAAAGTTAAACGCGGCGACAGGCTGGAAACCGCAGATTCCGTTAGAGCAGACGATTCAGGAGACACTGGATTACTGGCGGGAGAGAGTATAGAGTGATGGAGGAGATTGAGCGAATGGAAAAGATGTTTTCTTCGGAAGGGGTTACAAAGTCAGACCGTATGCTTCACACCCCCGGAATGTTTGCCAAAAATCATCTGCTCTATGTGCAGGAAGTAGGAAGACTGGAAAGTCTCGTACCGCATGTGTGCAGGCGGGAGAATCTGGATTCTTATCTGATTTTTGAAGTGGTTGCAGGAAAGGGAAGTATTTCCACGGAAGGACAGACGATCGAACTGCATAAGGGTGAGTGTGTGTGGATCGACTGTCACAAGACCTTTGAACATGTCAGCAGCGAGGATGAGCCGTGGAAGCTGGCCTGGGTTCATTTTAACGGAAACTGTGCAGCGGAGTTCTATGAGTTGTTTCATAAAAAAAATGCGGTGCCTGTCTTTAAGGCGAGCGAGAAAGCGGATGTCGCAGAGCTGATTGGGAAGATTCTTGACGGTGTAAAGGACAATGTGTCCGAATTGGCAATTCACAGTATGTTGACGCAGCTGGTTACGGGATGTCTGCAGGAGACGACCGGCAAAGATACCATGGAGGAGGTTCGCGAGTTTATTAATGCGAACTATACGGAATCTGGTATCTATGCGTTGCTGACGGAGCGCTTTGGCATGGAGCAGAGTCTGATGGAGCAGAAGTTTGCCGGTAGTTATGGTATCAGTGTGCGGGACTATATTTTGAATCGCAGGTTTAATGCGGCAAAAGAATTACTGCGTTTTACGATTCAGCCGATGAGTGAAGTAATTACAGAATCCGGAATCGGCAATGAAGATTTATTTTACCAGCTGTTCCGGGAGAATGAAAATATGACGCCGGAAGAGTACCGGAAGAACTGGGCGCAGTGGATTAAAGATTAAAGAAAAGAGGGAAAAAGCATGAGTTACATGGAGACTTACAAAGAGTGGTGCACAAACCCGTATTTTGATGAGAATACAAAGGCAGAGCTTGCTGCCATTAAGGACAATCAGGCGGAGATCGAGGATCGTTTTTACCGTCAGTTGGAGTTTGGAACCGGCGGACTGCGCGGCGTGA
>OGZO01000353.1_pt1 | contig 33274 bp, 29 predicted proteins | sample 1576721 | NCBI WGS metagenome assembly OGZO01 (sample SAMEA3541516, study PRJEB24748) | human gut metagenome | biome: human gut; feature: human-associated habitat; material: faeces | place: China | collected 2012 | reverse complement strand
ATTCCACATCTCTGCAGGAAGAGTTGACGAATATGGAGAAGGTCACACAAAAGTACCAGGTATTTGCCCTGGCAGACCAGATCGTAGAAGCCGTAAAGAGTGGCGCGATCAAGAAATTCGTTGTCATGGCAGGCTGCGACGGCAGAGCCAAGTCCCGGTCTTACTATGCGGATTTTGCAAAGGCATTGCCACAGGATACGGTCATCCTGACAGCAGGCTGTGCCAAGTATAAATACAATAAATTAAATCTGGGTTCTATAGGAGATATCCCGCGTGTCCTGGATGCAGGGCAGTGTAACGATTCCTATTCGCTGGCGGTCATCGCTATGAAATTGCAGGAGATCTTTGGACTGGAAGACATCAATGAACTGCCAATCGTCTATAACATTTCCTGGTATGAGCAGAAAGCAGTTATTGTCTTGTTGGCGCTCTTAGCCCTTGGTGTAAAAAATATCCACCTGGGACCGACCCTGCCGGCATTCTTATCACCGAATGTGACAAAGGTTCTGGTAGACAACTTCGGGATTGCAAGCATTGGCAGCGTGGAGGAGGATATGAAGATCTTCTTTGGTGAATAAATCTTTACAGAAAGGAAGTGGCTTGTTATGATATTCTGGTGTCAGGTTCTGGCACCGGAAGGAGAACAAGCCATGCTTTCTTTAAACCGAAATCAGATCAAATATATTGTGATCCTAGCCATGCTCATCGATCACATTGCCTGGGCTTTTGTACCGCTTGCCTCCTGGCAGGGGCAGATCATGCATATGATCGGTCGGCTGACAGGTCCGACCATGGCATATTTTATTGCCGAGGGCTATGTGCATACACGAAGCGTAAAGAAGTATGCCAAGAGACTTGCCATTTTTGCGGTCATTTCCTGGATCCCCTTTACTTTTTTTGAGTATGGACATTTACCTATTTATAAATTAAATGGAAATTATACATTTGAATTTTCGCCGGGCGTTATCTACACCCTCTTTCTAGCCCTGCTTGCAATCTGGGTTTGGGATAAGGGAACGATGATGGAGGCACAGAAAAAAGCCATCATTGCCTTTCTTTGTATCTTGTCTATTTGGGGAGACTGGCCCATCTTTGATATCCTTTATGCCATGTGTTTCTTTTGCTATCGGAAGGATGAAAAGAAGAAGTGGTCGACTTATACCCTGCTCTCTGTCTGTAGTTTTGTCTTTGGGGGATTTGGTATCTGGGGTATTTATCAACTGGGTGTCCTTTTGGTGCCCCTGCTCCTGCATTATACTTATAATGGAAAGGCGGGCAGTAAGAAGCCCATACATAAGTGGTTCTTTTATGTATTCTATCCCCTGCACCTGCTCGTGCTGGGACTTTTAAAAATTTTATAAAGTAAGATCACATAGAAAGCCCTCGTGCGCAGGATACGCGCGGGGGCTTTTCTTTTATTTCATTGAGAAGTTTGGAAAACTTAAACTGTTCCTGTGATGGTCAGGGTTGCGGAACCCGGAACAATGGAGATGGCACCGGTCGCAGCATCCTGTGTATAGGAAGCGGCAGGTACGGTGATGATGCCGGCGGTCGATACAAACTGTCCGGTGGTGGCATCGTAGGTGTACTCGGTACCTTCCGTCCAGGCAGTGCCATTGAAGGCGACCGTGATCGGATTTAAGATCGGGTCAAAACGGTCGGAGACGATCAGGGCATCGGCTTCATCCGCTGCGGTGTTGCCGTAGTTCTGAATGATAAAGGTATAAGTCAGTTGTCCGTTTTCGGAGACAGTCGTCGGTGTTAAGGATTTACTGATGCGGAGCACCGGCTTACTGTAAGCATTGACTGTAGCACTTGCCGTGATCGGATTGGCGATATTGTTGGCATTGATGGTCGCCGTGTTGGTGATGCTACTTTCCTGTGCCAGTGGAGCATAATCGTTGGTCTTGGCCTGGTAGATGACGGTGACATTGCCTTTTGCCGGAACAGACAGACCGGAAATGGTCAGAGGAGGACCGGCGGTCACCGTTGGTGTCGGCTGTAAGACACCGCCAACATAATAGCGGACAGTGCCTACCACATAGTCCATAGGCACCAGTGTTATGGTGTTTAAGGTATAGGCACCCAGATTATCGGAGATCGTCACTCCGGTCATGGTGGTATTGCCTGAGTTTAAAATGTTGACGACATAGGTCAGGGTATCATCCTGCTGATACTCGGTCTGTACGTCGGTCTTTGTGGCAGAGAGCACTTCGACCAGTTCACCGGTCGTGATATTGGATGTGGTCGTGTTGCCGTTGTAGGACAAGGTCGCCTGGTTATAAAAAGTTGCCATAGTTGATATTCTTTCTTTTTTTATTATTCTATGTGGCGGGGAAAAAAAGGTACAGAAAATTCATTGGATATATTGACAATGTATGAACATATGAATATAATTACATATGAACAGATGATAAAGAGAAAAAATACAAAAGATAAAGATAAAGAAGGGAGGATTTCAGGTGGCAGAGCAGAAGTCAGAATTTTTGGCGGCACACGAAGATTTGGTAGAGCAGGTACTCCAAAACCAACCGGAGGATGAATACCTGTATGATCTGGCAGAACTTTTCAGGGTCTTTGGCGATTCGACCAGGATCAAGATCTTATATGCCTTGTTTGAAAGTGAACTTTGTGTCAGTGATATCGCACAGATCTTAAATCTGAACCAATCCGCAGTCAGTCACCAACTCCGCATTTTAAAGGATGCCAAGTTGGTCAAGTTCAAACGGAGCGGCAAGAGTATTTTTTACTCGCTGGATGATGATCATGTGCGCACGATCCTATCCATGGGTATGGATCACGTAGAGGAGTAAAGACAGATGGATCACCATCTTGTATGATAAAGAATAAAAAAGAAAAAGGAGAACAAAATTATGAAAAAGACATATGATGTAGAGGTTGATTGCGCAAACTGTGCAGCAAAGATGGAGGAAGCCGTAAAGAATACAGAGGGCGTAAAGAATGCAACTTTGAGTTTCATGACTTTGAAGTTAAAGGTTGAATTTGAAGAAGGCGCAGATGTGGACGCTGTTATGCAGCAGGCATACAAGAACTGCAAAGTCGTAGAAGACGATTGCGAGATCTTTTTATAAGAAGAACCGCGTTTCGGGGCTGTGCCACGGAGGCGGTGGGAGTCGTAAAGGAGAAGATAGATGAGTAAAAAACAGCAAAAAGTACTGAAACGCATTGTTGTTGCCCTGCTTTTATTAATAGCAGTATCCATTTTGGATGCTTTGGTAGAGATGCCGTGGATCCTTCGTTTGGCATTGTATCTGGTGCCATATCTGGTAATTGGCTATGACATTTTAAAAAAAGCGGGAAAAGGTATCCTAAAGAGACAGGTCTTTGATGAGAACTTTTTGATGGCAGTCGCAACCGTGGGAGCCGTTTGTCTGGGCGACTACAAAGAAGGGGCAGCGGTTATGCTCTTTTACCAGATCGGCGAACTCTTCCAGAGCGTAGCCGTAGGAAAGAGCCGCAAGAACATCGCAGCCCTTATGGATATCCGACCGGATTATGCCAATATGATGGTGGACGGCAAACTGGAAAAGGTCGATCCGGATGATGTGGAGATCGGTTCCGAGATTATTATCAACCCGGGCGAAAAAGTGCCGATCGATGGCGTGATTACAGAGGGAAATACGACCTTAAATACCAGTGCGCTTACGGGAGAAAGCCTGCCGAGAGACGCATCCTGCGGCGATGAGATCATCAGTGGATGCATCAATATGACCGGTATGATCAAGGTAAAGACGACCAAGGAGTTTGGTGATTCTACCGTATCTAAGATCTTAGACCTGGTGGAAAATTCAGCCATGAAGAAATCCAGATCCGAGAACTTTATCACAAAGTTTGCCAAGTATTACACACCGGCAGTCTGTTATGGTGCTCTGGCACTTGCTATTTTACCGCCGATCGTGCGCCTGTTTATGGGAAGTAGTCCGATGTGGGGCGAGTGGATCATCCGAGCTTTGACTTTCCTGGTAATCTCTTGTCCGTGTGCTTTGGTTATTTCCATTCCGCTATCATTCTTCGGAGGTATCGGTTGTGCCTCCAGCAATGGTATTCTGGTCAAGGGATCCAATTATCTGGAAGCATTGTCTGCAACCAAGTATATTGTCTTTGACAAGACAGGAACACTGACCAAGGGGGTATTTGAGGTGACCGCCTCTTACCCGGAAAATGGATTTGATAAAGAAACCTTACTTGGTATGGCTGCCTATGCCGAAAGTTCATCTTCCCATCCGATCAGCCTGAGTCTGAAAAAGGCATATGGACAGGAACTGGATCTTTCCCGTGTCTCTGACATTGAGGAGATCGCCGGACATGGTGTGTGTGCCCGGGTGGACGGCAAGAAGGTCTATGTTGGAAACATGCGCCTGATGCAGCGTGAAAATCTGACGGTTACGACCGAGCACAAAGAGGGAACGGTCTGCTACGTTGCCGTGGATGGCACCTATGCAGGATGTATCGTGATCTCCGATGTGGTAAAACCGACCACGAAGGATGCGATCGCCGGACTGAAGAAGAACGGCATCAAAAAGACCATTATGCTTACCGGGGATGCCAATGAGACGGCACAGCGTGTGGCAGCAGAGATTGGTATTGATGAAGTCCACAGTGAACTGCTTCCGGCAGATAAGGTCGCACAGGTCGAGCACATTTTAAATGCCAAGGGAGAAAAGGAAAACTTAGCCTTTGTCGGTGACGGCATCAACGACGCACCGGTATTATCCCGCGCAGACATTGGTATTGCCATGGGAGCCATGGGATCGGATGCAGCGATCGAGGCAGCCGATGTGGTCCTTATGGACGATGATCCGGCAAAGATCGCGCTGGCTATGAAGATCTCTGTACGAACCTTAAAGATCGTGCGGGAAAACATTGTCTTTGCACTTGCGGTTAAGGCAGTCTGCCTGATCTTGGGAGCACTTGGTATTGCCAATATGTGGGTAGCCATTTTTGCCGATGTCGGTGTCATGGTGCTGGCAGTCTTGAATGCAACAAGAGCCTTGAAGATAAGAGCATAATAAGAATTTAAAAGGAAGGACTCTGCTGTGTCGCAGGGTCCTTTTTTCTTGGCTGGATAAACAGTGAAAAGACCGCAAAGGTGTGATACAATGAGCCCAAAGGTGAAAAGAAGGTGTGCGTATGAAGCAGTTATATACAAGTTGGGGAGAAAAATTAAAAGAGGAGATGAAAGTGGGCAAGGAAGATCTTGCAGTACTTACAGAATATCCGCGCCCATCCATGATGCGCGATTCTTATGAGAATCTCAATGGTTGGTGGGATTATGCCATCACAAAACAGTTGGATGGGGAGAAAATCCCGGATATTTATAATGGGAAAATCCTTGTGCCATACTCACCGGAAGCCGCACTCTCCGGTGTGGAGCATCAGTTGCAACCGGATGAATATCTCTGGTATCATAGAGAACTTGTACTGGATAGAAAAAAACTGGATCAAGGGATGCGTCTGCTCCTACATTTTGGTGCGGTGGATCAGACAGCATATGTCTATGTGGACGGAAAAGAAGTGATGACACATGTTGGCGGATATCTCCCATTTACCCTTGACCTGACACCATATGCAAGGAAGAGCCGGGCGGACGCACTGGATCTTGTCGTGAAGGTGAAGGATGTCAGCGACACTTCTTATCATGCGAGGGGAAAGCAAAAGTTACAGCGTGGCGGTATGTATTACACGGCACAAAGTGGTATCTGGCAGACGGTCTGGATGGAATATGTACCGGCTCTTGCAATCGCAGAAGTAAATGTGGTGGCAGATAGTGATCATGGAAAAGTGTGTTTTACTATTCTTGCACAGGGAAAAAATGAAACGAATGAATTAACAGATATTTGTGAAAATTTCATGACAAATGCAGGCTTACCTGTAACGATACGGATTTTTGCATCATCTCATGCGCGAGCAAATATTGAAACACCGCATGCTAAAATACAGGAAATAAGCGGAAAAACAGTCATAGCAGAGTACAAGGATAGCACCATCATAAGAAAAAAGGTGGAAAGTTCGGATAATCCTAATCTATATCTGGAAGATATTGTGCTGGAGATACCGGAAGCAGACCGCAAGTTCTGGAGCGTGGAAACACCTTATTTATATGATTATGAAATCTTGCTGGGGGAGGATGTTATTTACGGCTACTTTGCACTGCGCACGTTCACAAAGGAAAAAGATAAAGATGGAATCTGGCGCATCTGTTTAAATCATCATCCGATATTTATGGAAGGTGTTTTGGATCAGGGCTATTGGCCGGATGGACTCATGACACCGCCTGCGGATGCGGCATATATTTTTGATATCATGGGAATGAAGGAGACCGGATTTCATATGATCCGTAAGCATATCAAGATTGAACCGGAGCGATTTTATTTCCATTGTGACAGGCTGGGGATGATCGTATGGCAGGATATGGTAAATGGCGGTAGGTCTTACAAGGATTGGTATGTTACATATCTGGCTACCGTACTTTCGTTTTTACAGATCAAAAGCAATGACAGGCATCGAAAACTGCTTTCGCGTGAGGACGAGGCTGGACAAGGTGAATGGCAGCAGGAGATGTTAGAGACGATCGCCTTATTAAAGAAACACCCCTGCATCAGTACATGGGTTATTTTCAACGAGGGCTGGGGACAGTTTTCGACCAATGAAATGGTGGCACTGGCAAGAGAGGCGGATCCAACGCGCCTGATCGATGCGGCAAGCGGCTGGTACGATCAGGGAAGCGGCGATATGAATTCCTTTCACAATTATTTCTTCCCCCTGGTCATCCCGCGTGACCCAAGAAAGAATGAGCGTGTGGCTGTATTGTCAGAGTATGGAGGTTATTCCTATGGCATCCCGGAACATACCACAACAGAAGCTATCTATGGATATGGAACTTATAAAGATACGGAGAGCCTTAAGGCGGCATATGAAAAGCGGCGTCAGGAGGCGATGAGATTGATTCCACAGGGGTTGTGTGCAAGTGTCTACACACAGGTATCTGATATCGAGGACGAGGTCAATGGTATCTATACCTATGATCGGAAAGTGAAGAAAATATAATAATCATGCAATACTATTTTAAGGTGTAAGTCGAAAATGACTTACATCTTTTTTGATTACAGAAACTCTGCAGTTCTGATGGCAAGAAGAAAAATCCAATGGCAGGAAGAAAAAACCAGTGGAAAAATCCAGCAAAATGTGGTAAGTTAAAGCGAACCTATGTTATGAATGAAAAACCACGGTACACATCAACTAATCAAAACGAAAGTATATTTCATAGATACAGGGAAGGAGAACATACATATGATGATGAACAAACGGCTCATCGCCATGGTGGGCGAGAGCAAAAAATACATAGCCGGCAATGTCATCTTTCAGTGGCTTGGCATGCTTGCCAACATCCTGATGATGTATAGCATTACCGGATTTTTAGGAACTTTACTGCCGGACAGCGGCAGGGGAGGCGACTTTTATCAGAACATCAAAAGACTGGTCTTGGTTGTTGTATTCTGTATCCTGGCACGTTTCCTTTGCACCCTTCTTTCCAACCGCATGAGTTTTCTTTCGGCAAAGACCGTAAAAAAGACCCTGCGACAAAAGATCTATGAGAAACTCCTGGCACTGGGTTCTTCCTATCAAAAATACGTTGCCAGTTCCGAAGTCGTACAGATCGCCGTGGAGGGAGTAGACCAGTTGGAGACTTACTTTGGTGCCTACCTGCCGCAGTTCTTTTATGCCATGTTGGCACCCCTGACTTTGTTTATTGTCCTTTGCTTTGTCAATGTGCCGGCAGCGATCGTACTTTTGGTCTGCGTGCCTATGATCCCGATGGCGATCGTCTTTGTCCAGAAGTGGGCAAAGAAACTTTTGTCAAAATACTGGGGACAATATACGGCTTTGGGCGACACCTTTTTGGAAGACCTGCAAGGGCTTACGACCTTGAAAATCTATCAGGCAGATGGCTATAAGAGTGAAAAGATGGACGAGGAAGCCGAAAAGTTCCGAAAGATCACCATGAAGGTCCTGACCATGCAGTTAAATTCCATTACCATTATGGATATTGTTGCTTATGGCGGTGCGGCACTTGGCATGATCGTTGCCATCCTTCAGTATCGCGCAGGTCATATCGATCTTACCGGCACACTTTTTATCATCCTGCTTTCGGCTGACTTCTTTATTCCTATGCGCCAACTGGGAAGTTTTTTCCATGTTGCCATGAATGGTATGGCAGCCAGTGACAAGATCTTTGCCCTTTTGGATGTCAAAAAGGAAGAGACAGGGGAGATCGCAGAAGAGGTACCACAAACAAACGATCTTTGTATGCAGGACCTGTCTTTTTCCTATGATGAGAGCCGTCAGATCTTAGTCCATATCAACCTGTCAGTAAAATCCGGGCAGTTTGTTGCCCTGGTCGGAGCCAGCGGCTGCGGCAAATCAACGATCGCATCCTTATTTATGGGAAGAAATACGGCTGACCAGGGGCAGATCACCTTGGGAGGACTGCCATTGGCAGCCATTCCGGAAGATGTGCGTATGCAGAAGATCACCTATGTCAGCCACGATGCCTATCTCTTTAAGGGAAGCGTGCGCGATAATCTTTTGATGGCAAAGGAAGACGCCACGGAAGGGGAAATGTGGAAGGTCTTAGAGCAGACCAAACTGGCAGACTTTTTACGGCAAGAGGAGGGGCTGGATACCAAATTACTGGAAAAGGCATCCAACTTGTCCGGCGGACAGCGGCAGCGCATGGCATTGGCGCGTGCTCTCTTGCATGACAGCCCGATCTATATTTTTGATGAGGCAACCTCCAATATTGATGTCGAGAGTGAAAATGATATCATGGAGCAGATCATTGCTTTGGCTAAGACAAAGACCGTGCTTCTGATCTCCCACCGTTTGGCAAATGTGGTCGGAGCAGATCAGATCTATGTATTGGAAAAAGGTCAGATCGTTGAAGTGGGGCAGCATGAAAGCCTTTTGCAAGAGCAAAAAACTTACGCGTCACTCTGGCAGGCACAGCAGGAATTGGAAAATTACGGAAAGTCTGAGAAAGGAGGAGCACAGGCATGAAAAAGAGATCAAATTTAGAGATCATGGCAAAACTGATCGGCATGGTACGTCCGCTTCTGGGCTATATGCTCCTTGCCATTACATTAGGTCTGATCGGACATTTATTGGCATCCTTTATCACTATTTTTGCCGGTTATGCGGCATTGAAGGTTTGGGGATTTCCAATCGCCCACTCCATTGCTTTCTTCTTTGTCTGTATGGTGGTCTTTGCCATCGCCAGAGGATTTGCCCGCTATACGGAGCAGTCCTGCAACCATTACATTGCATTCAAACTCTTAGCACTGATCCGCGCAAAAGCATTTGCAGCCCTGCGCAGGCTCTGCCCGGCAAAACTTGAGGGCAGGGACAAGGGAGATCTGATATCCGTCATTACTTCAGATATTGAACTTTTGGAAGTTTTTTACGCACACACGATCTCGCCGATCGCGATCGCTACGATCTACTCGGTCATCCTGAGTCTTTTCATCGGACATATCCACTGGGGACTGGGACTGCTGGCATTGGCGGCATATGTGACCGTGGGCGTCATCGTACCGGTCATTGCTTCCAAAACGAGTGGCAATCTGGGATTGGAGTTCCGCAATCAGTCAGGTAGTCTGAGTGCATTTGTGCTGGATTCTTTGCGCGGTCTGCCGGAGACCATGCAGTATGGCAATGGCAAAAAACGTATGCAGCAGATGAATGAGCGTACCGATCGGATGAATGACTGTCAGGAAAAAATGAAGCGTGTGACTGGGCTTAATATGGCGGTGACCAATACGGCAATTCTGGTCTTTGACTTCCTTATGCTGCTTAGCGCATCTTATTTATATAAAGAAGGGATCATTGCCTTTGACGGGATCGTGATCGCGACTCTGGCACTTATGTCCTCCTTTGGACCGGTGGTGGCACTGGCAAATCTGGGAACGACCTTACAGAATACCTTTGCCTCAGGCAACCGTGTCTTAGACATTTTAGAGGAAGAACCACAGGTCGCTGAGATCACAGGTGCAGACCAGACAACTTACGGACAGGTGACGATCGAGGATGTGACCTTTGCATATGAAAAGGAGACGATCTTAGATGGAGTGTCTTTGGATGTGCCAAAGCAGGGCATTCTTGGTATTGTCGGAAAGAGCGGCAGCGGTAAATCAACCCTCTTAAAACTTTTGATGCGTTTCTGGGATGTTGATTCAGGAAAACTTGCAATCGCAGACCGGGAGATCGGAAAGATCAATACGGAAGATCTGCGCCGGATGCAGGGCTATATGATCCAGGAGACCCATCTTTTCTGTGACTCTATCGCAGAAAATATCCGCATTGCAAAACTGGATGCGACCAGAGAGGAGATCGAGGAAGCCTGCAAAAAAGCCTCCATCCATGACTTTATCCTGTCCTTACCGCAGGGCTATGACACACCGGTGGGCGAGTTGGGTGATACCTTATCCGGCGGAGAGCGTCAGCGTATCGGGCTGGCGCGTGCCTTTTTACACGACGCGCCGATGATGCTTCTGGATGAGCCGACCAGCAATCTGGATTCCTTGAATGAAAGTGTCATTTTGCGTTCTTTGCGCGAGGAGCGAGGAGATAAACTGATCCTTTTGGTCTCACACAGGGATTCTGCCATGCGCATTGCCGATCAGGTCTATCAAATGAAGGAAGGACGCGTCAGTTAGGAGAAGATGATGGAAGAAAATTTGACCAGTCAGGAACTTATAGAAAAAAGAGAACGGGAAAAAACTATGGTTTCGGATATGATCCGTGTCTACTGCAAGGGAAATCATGCGGCTTATGATAAGAAAAACAAGTGTCTCTGCAAAGAGTGTCAGGCACTGGATGATTATGCGAGAATGCGCAGTGACAAGTGCCCTTTTATGGAGACAAAGACTTTTTGTTCCAACTGCAAGGTGCATTGCTACAAGCCCGAGATGCGCCAGCGCATCAAGGAAGTGATGCGCTATAGCGGACCGAGGATGCTCTTTGTGCACCCCATTGCTTGTATTCGTCATCTGGTGGAGACAAGCAATGAGAAAAAGCAAATAGAAACTACATAGAAATCCATCCAAAAGCGTTAGCAATGGATGATAAGAGGATGATGATGGCAAAGATCGGGCAAAGATACTTGATCATAAAAGCGAAGATCTTTTTGCGGCGGAAAGGTTTTCCACCTTTTGTCACTTCATCCTCTATTTTATTGATACCAACAACGCGGGATACGAACAGGCAGGTGGCCAGTGCTGCAAGAGGCATCATGACTGAGTTTGTCAGGAAGTCAAAGAAATCCAAAAACTGCATGCCGATCAGGGTTACATTTGCCAGTGGACCATAGCCCAGAGAGGAAAGAGTGCCGAGCGCGATCATGATGATACCGACGATAACGGTCGCCTTTTTCCTTCTCCAGCCAAGTTCGTCCTCAAAGGTGGAAACCGCACTTTCCGTCAGTGCGATGGAACTTGTCATAGCGGCAAAGAGTACCAGCACAAAGAAAAGGATGCCGACGCCCGTGCCAAGCCCCATGCTGTCAAAGACTTTCGGGATCGTGATGAACATGAGGGACGGACCTGCCTGTAAGGTGTCCGGATCTCCGCCAGAAAAAGCAAAGACCGCCGGAATGATCATCAGACCAGCCATAATGGCGATCGCTGTGTCAAAGATCTCTACATTCTTGGTAGAGTCCTCAATGGAGACATCCTTTTTCATGTAAGAACCAAAGGTCACTAAGATGCCCATGGCGATCGACAGGGAATAAAACATCTGTCCCATGGCGGCAACGACGGTCATCCAGGAGAAGTTTTCCGGGTTTGGCACCAGAAAATATTTGACACCGGCAAGGGCACCTGGTCTGGTTACAGAATAGATGGTAATAATGACGGACAGTACGACCAGGATGGGCATCATGATCTTGGATACGCGTTCAATGCCGTTTCGTACGCCCGCAAAGATGATGCCAAGCGTCAGCAGGGCAAAGACCAGAAAACAGAGTTCTGTGGATGCCCCGTCAGAGATAAAGGTGCTGAAATAGCCGTCCTGAGCGAGTGCAGAACCCTTTCCAGAGAGATAGCCAATGAGATATTTGAGTACCCAGCCGCCAATGACGGAGTAGTAAGGTACGATCAGGATGGGTATGATGGCGTTGAGCCAGCCGCCGACAGACAGCCATTTGGATCTGCCGAAGGAATGGTAGGCTCCGACCGGACTTTTCTTGGTCATACGACCGAGTGATGTCTCTGCCATGATCATGGTATAACCAAAGGTCAGGGCAAGGATGATATAGATCAATAGAAAAATACCGCCGCCGTATTTGGCAGCAAGGTATGGAAAACGCCAGATATTTCCAAGCCCGACAGAAGCACCGGCTGCAGACAGGACAAAGCCGATCTTACCGGAAAAGGAACTGCGCTTTTTGTTTGGATCATGCATGATAAAATTTCCCCCTCAAGATTATTTCCTATTAAATGCATTTGGGCATACATAATGGAGGAAGTTTAGCATAAATACTGAAAATTTGCAATGCCGTATAGAAAATAAAGGTTGTCTTGCAAGATGAGGAGTATTACAATATGGATGTGTGACGAGGTTCGAGAGCAGACAGATGGGCGTCGCCTTTCGTATAGGAAAAATAGCATATGACGGGATATATTTCCCCAGGGGATGAAGATGGAGAAACAAGAGACAGCCAAGACGATAGCAGGACATGATGTGAAACGGGTACATGAGAAAATTTCAGATTATCTTGTCAGAAGTGAGTATGACTATATTTGTGTCATCAACACCCAGACAGGGATGCTTTATGTAGATACAGATGAATTGCATGCAGATTGGGACTGGACAGGCGAGGAGCATGACTATTATGATGCGCGCGCCCTTTTGGTAGAGACTTTTTTGGATGATAACGACGGTAAGGACTTTATGCACTGCTCGGAGATCCCATACATCGTAAAGCAGTTGGAAGAACAAAAAGTTTACAGTTTTATGTTCCATTTTAGTACACCGGAACACAACCGCCACAAGAAACAATGGAAGTTTTCTTATCTGGATCAGGAAGATGGTTTGATCCTTACGACCTTAAAGGATGTGACAAAACTCCTAGAACAGGATCATCTGACCGGAGAGTTGAACCGATATGGCTTTATCCGAAAGGCAAGAGTTGTTCTGCGGGATCCTGCCGTAGACCATGATCTTGCCATTATGTATATCAACCTCAAGGGCTTCAAGGCAATCAATGAGTTGTTCGGTACGGAGGGCGGAGATCTGGCACTGCGTGAGGTCGTGCGTGTCATTCACAGATCTAACCTGCATCCTTATGCTGTGGGACGTATCGAGGCAGATCATTTTGTCTGTCTGGTGGATCCAGCCAATATCAATTATGAACACTTAAAGCAATTCTTACATCAGACCCTGGTATTTGATCAGAGATCCTTAGATGTTTACGGTGTCTGCGGTATCTATATGATACCTGCGGAGGAGCGTTTGGACAGTGTCAGCAATATGTGTGATCGCGCCCGCATGGCAAAGGATTATATCGAGGATGAATATGTAAAGCCATATGCTATTTTTGATCAAAAGATGGGCAGTTCTTATATGGAGAGAAACGATGCACTGCGGGATATCAGCAATGCTCTGGAAAAACATGAGTTTCAGGTTTATTACCAGCCGGTCTATGATGCCTTTTCCGGTGAGATAGCATCCGCCGAGGCGCTGGTGCGCTGGAAAAAGGCAGATGAAGAAATGGTATCGCCGGGCATCTTTGTACCTGCCTTAGAGGACAGCGGACGTATCTCCCAGATGGATCTTTTCGTGGAACGCAGTGTGCTTTCCTTTATGGAGGAACGCTACAAAAAGGGACAGTTTATCGTGCCGGTTTCCATGAATATGTCCCAGATGGATTTCTTTGATAAAGATATGATGGCATCGGTTCTTCTGGATGTTTCCAATACCGACCTGCCGATGGATTATACACGTTTTGAGGTGACGGAGACGGCATACTCGACCGTTGCCAGCAACAACCGCAATGTGCTTTTGGATATGAAGCGGATCGGCGTCAAGTTCTATTTGGATGACTTTGGCAGTGGCTACTCGTCCTTTAGTACCATCCGTGATTATGATTTTGATGTTGTCAAATTAGATATGGGATTTGTGCAAAAGATCGGTACGACGACAAAGGCAAATGCTGTCATTCAAGCCATTATCGACATGGCACATGCCATCGGTTCCAAAGTCGTAGCCGAAGGGGCAGAGACCAAGGAACAGGTGGATGCTTTGCGGGAGATGGGATGCGATTATATTCAGGGCTTCTATTTCTCCAAGCCTTTGCCGCAGGAGGAATTTGAGGCGCTCTTAAATGCCCAGTACAGAGAGGACTAGCCGTGATACTGGGAAGGGGATACCCCATATTCTTTTTGAAAAAGATTTGAGAAATAAGATTGCGAACAAAAATGCAGTGCTTCTGCTACCTGGGTCACATTCATGTGCTCGGTAGTCAGGAGCACTTTTGCTGCCGCTAGTTTTTCTTTTTGGACATACTGGTTGACCGTGATGCCCAGTTCTTCCTTGAATTTGTGGGACAGATAATAGTCGCTGTAACCGGTAAAGTGTGACAGGTCTTTGATTGTGATCTTGTCGCGGATATGCAGGTTGATGTAGTCAATGCAGGCGCGGATGGGCGCAGAGATATCCTCGTTTTGCTTGGCATCGTGCACACGGGTGATGTAGTCGGCAAAGATGGTGTCGTTGATATAGCGGATATCATTTACATTTGCACAGTTGTCGATGGCGAGGGTGTAGGTATCCATCAAAGAATAGGAGATGGAGGCAGACAGGCCGCCCCGGATGGCTGCGCGGCTGCAGAGGGTCAAAAGGGAGATGGATCCGTACTTGCAGCGCTGCAGATCATTTTTCAACTGGATCTTGATGCCGTTGGAGAACTTTCCACCTTCCTTGATCAGGTCTAAAAGTCCCATATTTCCCTGCTCGACTGCAGCGACCAGTTGCTGCTCAAAACCGGAAACCCCGGCATGGTCGCGGGACAGATCTTCGTTTAATTTATAAGAAGTCTGCTGTAAGTGGCGGATGGAGGCATCGTTGCCCTTATAATCTTCTAAGGCTTGCATAAATGCCTTGGTGGCTATGTTGGTCTCCGGGACGGCAGCCGTCTTTTTGGTATGGTAAAAGTTCTTGCGCCGGATGGCAGGAAAATCCAGACATTCATCGCAGATGGCATTGTGGAGCATGAGCAGGTATTGCTCAAAGATATTAATGGGGATGATGGGATAGTCCTTGAACTGCTCGTACATATATTTACGGGCGGACACGGAAAGATCATGGATCTCCAGATCATCCAGCAGGCGTTTTAGAGACCGGTCATTGGCAAAGGTCGGTCCCAGTAAAAGGACACGGTCGGTTCTTTTATCCTCTTTGGAAAATACACAGCCTATGATAATGCCCAGATCGTCTGAAAATTCATAGGGAGGGCAGACATCTTCTTTGGCATATGCGATCAGAAAGTCTTTCATACCATTTAAAGAAATGAGCCGGTCCATAAACTCTGCCTGTCCATCATGATTCGAAAGCAGTTCCATGGCAGGGGAATACTCCCAGAACTGCAGGGGATAGCATGTGGATAAGATTTTTATGGTCATCTCATAGGTCTCTTTAGAAAACATACTGACATACTCCTTATTTGCTTTGTTTGTATCCAGTATAGCGCAAAAATATTAAATTTCTATACAAATCACGAAAAAAATAATATAAACATGAATTTTTGTACGAACCAAATCGGAAATTCGTGCTACTGTATAGTTAAACGAAGGGGACGAAGTATTCGTTTCAACAATATTTACATCATCGGTTATACCGTAAATAACGTAGCAGGTTCTTTTGTCTGCTGTATTGTTTCCATGATTGGTATCGCAAGAGCAGATAACGATGAGGTTTGGAAAGAGGCGAGTGCTAAGGTATCCGGAAAGCAGGAGAAGATTGGTCTTAAACAGATGTGGGAAGTGCTTTCCAAAAACAAGGATGTACAGCGTTATATCGTAACATGCGCTACCGATAAGTTTGCACAGACAACAGCAACGCAATCGGTAATCATGAACCTGGTATCCGGTGTACTGATCGGATCCTATTCTGCAACACAGGTAGCAAACAACTATGCATCTGCTATTGGTCTGGTATTTGCCTTTGGCGGTGGTATCATCATCGGAAAGATCGGTGCCAAGAAGGGAACGGTATGGTTCTCATGGTTTGCTATTGCAATTTCTGTTATCCAGCTTGCTGTATGTATCATCTTAGGACCAAGCGGTATGCGTGAGATCGGAACCACAGGCTCTTGGGCATTCCTTCTTTGGGTAGCATGTACGGTTGGTATGACCGCAGGCAGAATGCTTCTTTCCGTTGCAGCAGGAACCATGCGTGCAGATGTTACGGATGGTGAGGAACATCGTTCCGGCAACTTCATGCCATCTGTTATCGCAGGCGTTTACTCTTTGTTCGATAAGGGTATGTCATCTATCTGTGCTATGATAGCAACCGCAGCAATTTCTTTGATCGGTTATGTCAACACAGTACCACAGATGGGGGATGAGGTTACAAGCGGTGTATTCTGGATGGGAATCGGACTGTCCTTTGTCCTTCCGATCATTGGATTCCTCTGCAATATTTTTGCCATGAAGAACTACACGCTGGATGTGGAAACGCTCGCACAGGTGCAGGCAGACAATCAGGCAAAACGTGATGCAGCAGCAGAACAGTTACATCAGGCAGAAGCATAAAGTGTAATTGGTCTTACATAAAAATGACGATGGGGGTCGGCAAAGATGCTGACCTCTATTTTTTTATCTGCGCTTGTGTTATACTCGAGCTTGAACGTTTGAAGAAGTATCTCGGACAAGAGAATGTACTATAAACAAGAGGAGAGAAAAAGTCATGGAAGAGACAAGCATGCAGATCATCGGACATGTGCATACGGATTTCCCGACCAAGTTTGGTTTGCCCAGACAGAGCGGTCTGATAGAGGAACTGGTCGGGCGCATCGAATTGGAGCCGGAATTTCGCCGTACTGAAGCCTTCCGCGGCATTGAGGAATTTTCCCATCTTTGGATCCTATGGCAGTTTTCTCTCAGTCAAAAAGAGCATTGGTCGGCGACGGTAAAACCGCCACGCCTGGGAGGAAAAAAGCGTATGGGAGTCTTTGCCACGCGCTCACCCTTTCGCCCCAATCCCATTGGGCTATCCTGCGTTAAATTATTAGGCGTCGACTATGCTTGTGCCAAGGCACCGGTACTTTATGTGGCAGGGGTAGATATGGTGGATGGCACGCCCATTTATGATATCAAGCCTTATCTGCCTTATGCGGATGCAAGAGCAGATGCCAAAGGGGGATTTGCCGATGCGGTCTTTTCCCATGCACTAAAGGTGGACTTTCCGCAGGAATTGCTGGATAAACTTCCCAAAGAAAAGCAAAAGGCGGCGATCGCCTTTTTAAAGCAGGATCCCAGACCGCCTTATCACAATCATGCCGATCAGGTCTATAAGATCGCCTTTGACCGCTGGGACATCCACTTTACCGTGGAGGGGGACAGAGCCAGTGTTTGCGCTGTGCATTGCATCCGGGGCGCAGAAAGGTGAAAAAGGAGAAAGAATATAAGATGACACAGTCGAATACAGACAATCGCATAAAATTTGGCTTGGATAAGGCAGTCCTTGGTATGCTGCTTACCCTGGCATGGCCTACGATCTTAGAAAATCTCTTGGAGACCATCTTACAATATGTAGATACTGCCATGGTGGGACATCTGGGCGCACAGGCAACGGCAACGGTATCTCTGACCGCTACCTATACCTGGCTGATCCAGAGCGTGATCGGTGCCCTTGGCGTGGGCTTCCTTTCCTATATTGCAAGGGCAGTGGGAGAAAAAGATCAAAGTAAGATCCGCAAGGCATCCAGACTCGCCATGATCGTGGCACTGCTTGCCGGGGGCATCCTTATGGCAATCACTCTTTGGATGGCACCCCATGTGCCGGTCTGGATGGGGGCAGAAAAGGCGATTCATGCAGATGCCACACGCTATTTTATCTTTATCAATCTGCCTATGATCTTTCGTGCGGCGACGATTATCTTTGCCTCTGCCATCCGGGCGACAGGCGATACCAAGACACCTATGATCGTCAATGTCTGGGTCAATGTTATCAATATCGGGCTCAACTATGTTTTTATCTATCTTTTGGGAAAGGGGGCTGTGGGAGCCGGTATGGCGACCATGGTATCTTATACGATCGGGGGTCTTTTGATGACGGTCGTATTCCTACGCAATCCGAGTCTGGATGTGCTGGGGAAGGGGGGATCCCCGGCGCAGGGGAAAGAAGATAAGCCGCTTGTAACAGAAAAAGCGCAAGACATTTTGCCGGTTACGACCCGACAGGTTCTGACGGCTGTCCTTGCCATTAGCCTTCCGGTTGTCCTAACACGCCTGGCATCCTGCCTGGGACATGTGGTCTTTACCAGTTTTGTCTCATCTATGGATACGATCACCTATGCGGCACATGCCATTGCCATTACGTCGGAGGAGATCTTTTATATTCCGGGCTATGGCATGATGGCGGCGAGTTCTACCTTGATCGGTCACGCCATCGGTGAGAAGAATAAAAAGAAAGAAAAGGATGTTAAGATCGTGTCGATCGCTCTGATCTTTGGACTCATGTGCATCACAGGTATCCTGCTCTTTGTCGGCGCCCATGCCATGATGTCTGTTTTTACAAAAGATCCGCAGGTGATCGCTATCGGGACGCGTCTGCTTCGGATGGTGGCCTTTACGGAACCGGTCTTTGGCACATCGGCAGTCATGGAAGGTATTTATAATGGTATGGGACGCACCCGCTATCCTCTGGTGGTGGAACTGATCAGTATGTGGGGTGTGCGTGTGGTCGGCACATATCTCTGCGTGCGCGTCTTTGGACTGGGGATCACGGCTGTCTGGATCATGATGATCTGTAACAACATCTTAAAAGCCATCCTGCTTGCCTTAGGCTTGCTTTCCATGGGGCGAAAAAATGCACAAAAGTAGGCTAAGGGGTTTATTTTGCAAAATTTCCTCCGATATAGAAGATAAGAAACGTTGAAAAGGATTTCGACATTGCATTATTGATCAAGGAGGACAAGATTATGAGTATGAATCCGGTAGGAACGACTACGACCGATAGCGTTTACAACCGCTACGGAAAGACTTCTTCTGCCAAGACTTCCAAAGAGGCTGAAAAAACAAGTGCCACTGAGGGAAAAGAGGCGGTTTATGAGAAGGGAACAACAGAAAAGAAAGCAACTTATTCCATCAACAAGATGAGTTCATCCGATCGTGCAGCACTGGTGCAGCAGTTGAAGCAGGATCAGGAGAACAGGCAGCAGAGTTTGATCTCACTGGTACAGGATATGATGAACGGACAGGCAAAGTCCTACAGTCAGGCAACCGGTGATGATTCTATCTGGAAATTCTTAGCCAGCGGCAACTTTACTGTGGATGCAGCAACCAAGGCACAGGCGCAGGCAGATATCGCAGATGACGGATACTGGGGTGTTTCCCAGACCTCACAGCGTTTGTTTGATTTTGCAAGTGCACTTGCAGGAGATGATGTAGAAAAGATGCAGAAGATGCAGGAAGCCATGCAAAAAGGTTTCAAGCAGGCGACAGCAGCATGGGGCAAATCGCTTCCAAGCATCAGCCAGCAGACTATGGATGCAGCCAACAAATTGTTTGATGATTATTACAAATCCAAAGGCGTAGAGGCCTAAAGAAAGGCATAAGAAAAGGACGGATGGGCTCCGTCCTTTTTTGATGGGAAAATATTATAGTGCTATGTGTGCAGCAAACTTCTTTTGCAGTTTTTTATGCACATGGAAGAAGGCCGGGATGAGGAATACATCCGCCATGATCCAGGCAAAGGGACTGGCAAAGCAGGCACCCAGAAAGCCAATCGCCGGTACCAGGGAAAAGGCAACAATGCTTCGCGCCAGCATTTCCATAACGCCTGCAAGAATGGCAAAGATGGAAAAGCCCATGCCCTGAATGAGAAAACGTACGATGTTGACCAGAGCCAGCGGAAAATAAAAGCAGGACTGGATCAGCAGGAAAGTCCGTGCATCTGCGATGATGGCTGTCTCATTTGTGGACAGGAACAAAAGCAGGAGATATTTTCCGGCAAAGAGCAGGACAAAAAAGGCGATGATCGCATAGCAAAGACCAAGGATGGTCGCAGATTTTAAGCCTTCTTTGACACGCCCCAGTTCCATGGCACCGACATTTTGTCCGCCGTAAGTTGCCATGGTAGAACCCAAGGCATCAAACGGACATACGATGAACATGGAGATACGGTTGGCTGCGGTGATGGAGGCAACGGCATTGGACCCTAAGTTGTTGACGGCAGCCTGCAAGATGACAGAGCCGACCGCTGTGATAGAATACTGTAAGCCCATAGGTACGCCCATATGACAGAGAGTAGCAACACAGTGTCCGTTCCAAGCCCATTCGCCCGGCTGCATTTTTAAGATCGGGAACTTTGCCTTCATATAGATGAGGCAGGAGATCCCGGAGATAAACTGGGAGATCACGGTTGCATAACCGGCGCCTTCGACACCCATGCCGATCTGTGTGATAAAGATCAGATCCAGTACGATGTTGATCCCGGATGCCAGCAAAAGGAAATAGACCGGAGTCTTGGAGTCACCGAGAGACCGCATGATACCGGAAGTGATATTATATAGGTAAGTAACCGGAATACCCACAAAAATGATAAAGATATAGGAGTATGCCTGATCTATGATATTGGACGGTGTCTGCATGAGTTCCAGGATCTGCCGGCAAAAGACGGAGACGATCAGAGTCATGACAGCAGAAAAAATGAGGCAGAGCCAGACACTGTTGGCAACGTATTTGCGCAGGCTTTCATAATCACCGGCACCAAAACGCTGGGCGACCGGGATGGCAAAGCCACTGCACACGCCCATGCAGAAACCGATGATGAGAAAGTTGATGGCTCCGGTGGAACCGACGGCGGCGAGGGCATCCACACCCAGAAACTTTCCAACGATGATGGTATCTACCAGACTGTAGAACTGCTGAAAGAGCATACCCACCAAAAGAGGCAGGGAGAAACCAAGGATCAGTGACATAGGTTTTCCTGTCGTTAATCTTTTTGTTGTATCTTTTGCCATAATTGCATTCCTTTCCTTATATATCAAAATTCGCTTTAGATATAATAGCACGAAAAATTTTTTTAACAATACTTTCCTAATAAACTTTCTTATTGTATAATGTATTTATCTTCATACACAGGGCAGTTGAGGGGAAAACTGTACACTTGTATAGTAAACGAGGGGGATAAGACGATGGACTATAATGACGTCATTCGTAACAAAAACAGAATATTAGCGATCACACTCTTGATCTGTATTGTGCTTCGCTGTATCGTAAATACATTTTTTACCGGGATCGTACAGGTCATCCCGATGGGGATCGGAGGACTGATCTTTACAGCGCTCCTGTTACTCTTGAACAAAAAGGTACATCCGGTGGTCATGATGTATGCCATGGTGGTACTCATGTCGGCGATCAGTATCATTCTGATGATAGCCTTTCCTTGCACGACCAATTATCTGATGTTTTTCTTGTCGATCTTTTTTGTTGTGATCTATGAGGACATCCGACCGATCATCATGCAGTCGGCGATCAGTGCGGCTGCTATGGTATATTTCTATTCCCGCTATACACAGGAATTGCGAGATTCCTGGTCGACGGATGCCATGGCAATGTGCGTTGTTTATATTGTCAGTGGCATGCTGGTATATATTTCTCTTTGCCGCCTGACCAAAGAACAGTTCCACCAACTGCGCAAGACCCACAAGGCAAGCGAAAAGGAGCGTAAAAAGGCAGAACAACTCTTAGCAGAGATCGGTAAGTCTGTTGGTGTCTTAGATACGACCAGTGGCAAGTTAAATGACAATATTACTATGACCGGCACGATCTCTGATCAGATCGCAGAGGCTACCGAGGACATTGCGCGCAGGACAGTGGCAGAGGTCGGAGATATTGAGCAGATCAAGGGCATGGTACAAAACGGGGTTTCCCAGATCAAGGATATCGCGGACAGCAGTACCCGCATGGCGGGGGCTTCCAACGAGACCAACACCCAGGTACAGACAGGCGGTCAGTTGGTAGGAGACCTGTCTTCCCAGATGCAGGATCTCAACAAGCGCATGGAAACGGTTGCTTCCTCCATCCAGTCCTTATCTGAGGAAAATGCCAAGATTATCGAGATCTTAGCGACACTGGATCAGATCACATCCCAGACCAATCTTCTGTCTTTGAATGCTTCCATCGAGGCTGCCAGAGCCGGAGAGCATGGCAAGGGCTTTGCTGTTGTTGCAACGGAGATCCGTCAGTTATCTGATGACTCCGCCAAGTTCACAGAGCAGATCCATGGCATCTTAAACGGTGTCGAGGAGCAGACCGCACAGGTACAAAAGGAGATCTTAACAGGACAGAAGTCTGTGGAGACCTGTACGCAGAATGCCAATGATGTCAACTACTCATTCCAGGAGATCGCCGAGAATACTTCCCAGGTATTGCACCGTGCCAATGTGATCGAGAAGCAGGCACAGGAACTGGAAAGCCTGATGAACACGACTTTGGAGAATGTCAACAATATCAACGACAATATCGAGTCAACATCCGCAGCCATGGAGGAGATCTCCGCAAGTATCAACAATCTCCACAGTAACATCGGCAATGTGGTAGACGGTTATCATGACATCAATGAGATCACCGAGGCTTTGGTACAGGCATCCGAGCCGGAAGCAGAGGAGGAAGATGACGATCTGCCAAAGAAGAAATTGAAAAAAGTCAAGATTGATTTATCTTAAAATCGTATAGACAGGATAGAAAAAGATACATACTAAGAGGTAGAAAAAAGATAGGAGATACCACTTAGTATGTATTTTTTATTGGAAAAAAAGGATGGCTGCGGTTATATCCATCCTTATACATGGGAGGAGGAAAAAGAGGATCTGATCGATCCTGAGGCCATTCACTCCTGTCTGGTAGAAAAGAAAGGTCACGACCTCGTGGTACAGATGCAGGTGCCCTTGCAGGAGGAGAAAAAAGTAGAGGGGAAAAAGCAGACTGTGCCGCTGTTGGGGCAGGGACATGCCTTTTCTAAGTTTGCCTTTGTCGTATGGGAGGACGGGATCTGTTTTGCGGATTTTGACGGCTATCTACAGGGGATCATGGACCGTCTGCGTAAGGAAAATGGGAAAAAGACACCGGAAGCCATGCTCTACCGGCTGTTTCAGATCCTTGTTGAAAATGATATTCATGTGCTGGATGTCATATACAAACAACTGGCAACTTTGGAAGAAGAGATTCCCAAGGATAATGCCCGCTTTTTTCTGCAAAAAATGTATACTATGAAACACAGCATTTATCAGTTGTTCCGTTACTATCAGCAACTGACGGAACTGGCGGATGATCTGATGGAGTGGGAGGGCGGCTTTTTAGATCCGGGAGAAATGGAGTGCTTTTCACGCTTCATCACAAGGACAAAACGGCTGGCAGATGATATGGAGATCATGCGGGAGTATGCCATGGAGATCTGGGAGATCTACCAGTCGCAGATCTCTATCCGACAGAATGATATTATGAAGATCCTGACAATTGTAACAACTATTTTTTTGCCGCTCAGCCTTTTGGCAGGCTGGTATGGCATGAATTTTGAATATATGCCGGAACTGCACTGGCGTTATGGTTATGTGGGGGTTCTGGTGGCAGCAGTCCTGATCGTGATCTTTTCTATGATCCTCTTTCGTAGAAAACGCTATTGGTAGATTGACTTTGAGGGGCTGACGGTGTTATATTATACAATATATATGTATATTTATAAATTTTAGGCGAAAGCGAAGACGGAAGAAAGGAAGAAAATTATGAAGTTAAAAAGAGGTTTAGCAGCCGTTCTGGTGGCTGCCCTTGCGGTAGGTATGATGACAGGCTGTGGAAGCAAGAGCAGTGACAAGCAGGCGGCAAGTGATAAAAAGGAAACTTTGGTCATGGCGACCAATGCGACTTTCCCACCATATGAATATGTGGACGGACAGGATTATGCAGGAATCGACGTGGAAGTGGCACAGGCGATCGCAGATGAACTTGGCATGGAATTACAGATCCAGGACGTAGAGTTCGGTTCTATCATTTCCGGTGTGCAGAGCGGTAAGTTTGATATCGGTATGGCTGGTATCACTGTTACAGAGGATAGAAAAAAGAGCGTTAATTTCACCAACACTTATGCGACAGCAAAGCAGGTCATCATTGTAAAAGATGGCAGTGCCATCCAGACAGTAGACGATCTGTCTTCCGATACAAAGATCGGTGTGCAGCAGGATACCACAGGTGATATCTACACTACAGATGATTACGGCGAAGATGCGGTGACCCGATACAACAAGGGCGCAGATGCGGTACAGGCACTGCTGACCGGCAAGGTTGACTGCGTTGTCATCGACAGTGAGCCGGCAAAGGAATTTGTTGCAGCAAATGACGGACTCAAGATCTTAGACACAGAGTACGTGGAAGAAGAATATGCTATCTGTGTAGCAAAGGACAATGATGAACTTTTGAATCAGATCAACGATGTACTTGACAAGTTGAAGAGTAATGGTAAAATTGACGAGATCGTAAATAAATATATTTCAGCAGAATAAAAGCCAGAGCAAAAAGGGTCAGACCCAGGTGTCTGACCCTTTTTCAGGCTATGGGTATAGTAGAAAGGAAGAAGACAAATGAGTAATGGATGGAATACTTTTGTGACAGATTTCCGGTTTGTCTTTATACAGGACGACAGATGGAAATCCCTGTTTCAAGGTTTAGGGAATACGCTTGTGATCACATTTTTTGCGGTTATGATCGGTATTGTCTTAGGGGCGATCGTTGCAACCGTGCGCACGACTTATGACAAGAACAACGGAGATATGAAAAAGAGAAATCCGGTCGGATTTTACATATTGAGCATTGCTAATGTCATCTGTAAGTTATATCTGACAGTGATCCGTGGAACGCCGGTGGTTGTGCAGCTTATGATCGCATACTTTATCATATTTGCCACTTCCAACAATTCTACGGCTGTGGCTGTCTTTGCTTTCGGTATCAATTCCGGTGCTTACGTGGCAGAGATCATCCGTGGAGGTATCATGTCGATCGACGAGGGACAGTTCGAGGCAGGACGTTCCCTTGGCTTTAATTACGGACAGACCATGATCTATATCATCATCCCGCAGGTATTCAAGGTGGTACTTCCTACCTTATGTAATGAGTTTATCGTACTTTTGAAAGAGACTTCGGTTGCAGGTTATGTGGGTATCATGGACCTGACCAAGGCGGGCGACATCATCCGCGGCAGAACTTTCTCCGCATTTTTGCCATTGCTGGGCGTGGCAGCGATCTATCTTGTTATGGTCGTTATTTTGACTGCCTTAGTGGGATGTCTGGAAAGGAGTTTGCGTAAGAATGAGCGATAAGAATGTATTGATCCAGGTCACAGACTTAAAAAAACATTATAACAAAGGGGAGATCAAGGCACTCGACGGTGTATCTTTAGAGATTGACCAGGGCGAGGTTGTTGTCATCATAGGTCCAAGCGGAAGCGGAAAATCTACCTTGCTTAGATCCTTAAACCTTTTGGAGGAACCAACCAGCGGACAGATCCTTGTGGATGGCGTGGATATCACCGATCCAAAGGTAGACATCAATGTGCACAGACAGAAGATGGGCATGGTCTTCCAGCATTTTAATCTTTTCCCCAATATGACGGTGCTTCGCAATATGACCATCGCACCGATGAAACTTTTGCACAAGTCAAAGGGTGAGATTGAGGCAAAGGCGATGGAACTGCTTCGTATGGTAGGCTTAGAAGATCGTGCCGATGCCTATCCGAGCCAGTTGTCCGGCGGACAGAAACAGCGTATTGCTATCGTGCGTGCTCTTTGCATGGAACCGGAGATCCTTTTGTTTGACGAGCCGACTTCTGCCTTAGACCCGGAAATGGTCGGAGAAGTCTTGGATGTTATGAAAAATCTGGCAAAGGAAGGCATGACCATGGCGGTCGTTACCCATGAGATGGGATTTGCCAGAGAAGTGGCAAGCCGCGTAGTCTTTATGGATGCGGGAACCATTGTGGAGCAGAATACACCGCAGGAGATCTTTGAACATCCGCAGAGTGAACGTTTACAGAACTTCCTGGCAAAGGTTCTCTAAAAATAAAAAAAGTATAAACGAATTCGAAAATTATCGTAAAAGGCACCCGGGTAGTATTGCTTTTGCCATTTAGGTCAAATATAATGGATGAGGTAATACCTACGCGAGTGGAGGATAAAATGAACGAAAACAACAATGGTTCACAGCAGGGTGGACCGAATAACAATAATAACAACAAAAAACGACAGCCGATCATGCTCTTTGTGCTCTTTGCACTGATCGCCATGTTTATCACCAGCCTTCTATATAGCAGTGCAGGCTCCAGTACGACAGAGGCGATCACCTATTCCAAGTTCCTGGATCTGGTAGAGAAGGATCAGGTCAAGTCGGTTGTCTTTGACGGCGATCAGATCAACATCAAACTGGTAGATGGTGCCAAGGTGGGATCAGACTCTCAGACCGCGTCCATCCAGGCACAATTATATAAGGAGAGTACAGGGCAGGATCTGACGATCACCTATTACACCGCTTATATCGCTGATGCAGACCTCCTTCCTTTATTAAAGGAACATGATGTGGAGATCGACGGAGAGATCTCAGACTCTACGGCAGTGATCATTTACAATGTTCTGAGTTTTGTTATCCCGATCGTACTCTTATGGATACTCATGTCCTTCCTTATGAAGCGCATGGGCGGCGGAGCCATGGGTGTTGGCAAGTCCAATGCCAAGGTCTATGTGGAGAAGTCTACCGGTGTGACCTTCAAGGATGTTGCCGGACAGGATGAGGCAAAGGAATCCTTGCAGGAAGTAGTAGATTTCCTGCACAATCCTCAGAAATATACCTCGATCGGTGCCAAATTGCCAAAGGGCGCACTTTTGGTCGGACCTCCCGGAACCGGTAAGACTTTGCTTGCTAAGGCAGTAGCCGGAGAAGCGGGCGTGCCGTTCTTCTCTCTGGCAGGATCCGATTTCGTGGAAATGTTCGTCGGTGTCGGTGCTTCCCGCGTCCGTGATCTTTTTAAAGAGGCACAGAAGGCTGCACCGTGTATCATCTTTATCGATGAGATCGACGCCATCGGTAAGAGCCGTGATTCCCGCTATGGCGGTGGCAATGACGAGCGTGAGCAGACTCTGAATCAGTTATTAGCAGAAATGGATGGATTTGATACTTCTAAGGGACTTTTGATCTTAGCGGCTACCAACCGTCCGGAAGTTCTGGATAAGGCATTGCTTCGTCCGGGACGTTTTGACCGACGCATCATCGTAGACCGTCCGGATCAAAAAGGACGTCTGGAGACCTTAAAGGTACATGCCAAGGATGTGGCTATGGATGAGACGGTAGATCTGGATGCATTGGCACTGGCATCTGCCGGACTGGTAGGATCCGATCTTGCCAATATCATCAATGAGGCTGCCATCATCGCCGTAAAGCATGACCGTAAGTTTGTCAACCAGAGCGACTTGTTTGAGGCATTTGAATTAGTTGCTGTCGGCGGTAAAGAGAAAAAAGACCGCGTCATGAGTGACAAGGAGCGCAAGATTGTTTCTTATCATGAAGTAGGGCATGCGCTTGTTTCCGCTTTGCAGAAGAACACCGAGCCGGTACAAAAGATCACGATCGTACCGCGTACCATGGGTGCTTTGGGCTATACCTTACAGACTCCGGAGGAGGAGAAGTTCTTAGAGACCAAGGATGAACTGCTTGCCAAGATCACGACCTTTATGGGTGGGCGTGCAGCAGAACAACTCGTATTTGAGTCTCCGACCAGTGGTGCTTCCAACGATATTGAGAATGCGACCAGCATTGCCAGAAACATGGTGACACGTTTTGGTATGTCTGATAAGTTTGGCATGATGGGATTGGCAACGGTGGAGAACCAGTATCTGGAAGGCAGAGCCTCCATGACTTGTGGCGAGCGTACCGCGGCAGAGGTGGATCAGGAAGTTCTTCGTATCGTGACCGAGTGTTACGACAAGGCGACCGATCTTTTGGAAGAAAACCGCGAGATTTTAGATAAGATCTCAGACTATCTCTACGAGCATGAGACCATCACCGGTAAGGAATTTATGAAGATCTTCCGTGACCTGAAGGGACTGGATGACCCGGAGGAAAAGAAAGAGGATACTTCTGCTGAGACAGTAGAAGAGATCGACGACAAAGATTTATTTGTGGAAGAGTAAAGAATATGGATTTTTCGATTGAAGAAGAATTAGCAAAACTCCCGGATTCTCCGGGAGTTTATATTATGCATGATGCCAAAGAAGCCATCATCTATATTGGCAAGGCAAAGTCTCTGCGCCATCGCGTGCACCAGTATTTCCAGCCCAGCCATGATGAGGGTATCAAGAAACAGCGCATGGTGCAGCAGATAGCCTATTTTGAATATATTGTGACGGATTCGGAATTGGAGGCACTGGTCTTAGAGTGCAATCTGATCAAGGAGCATCGCCCAAAGTATAATACTATGCTTCGTGACGATAAGACCTATCCGTATATCAAAGTGACGCTGGGAGAAGCTTACCCCAGAGTCCTTTTTTCGCGTCAACTGAAAAAGGACAAGGCAAAATATTTCGGACCTTTTACCAGCGCGGCGGCTGTCAAGGATACCATTGATCTGGTGCAGAAGATCTACCATCTGCGCACCTGCAACCAAAAGTTCCCGGATAATTTCGGTAAGCGCAGACCTTGTCTGAATTACCATATGAAGCAGTGCCCGGGTGTCTGTACCGGCAAGGTTTCGGAGGAGGAATATCAAAAAAGCGTCCAGGGAGCCATTGACTTTTTGAACGGCTCCTATGGCGAGGTTGAGAAGATGCTGACCGAGAAGATGCAAAAAGCGGCAGCAGATATGGAATTTGAAAAGGCGGCAGAATACCGTGATCTGCTGGGGAGTGTCCGTGCCTGCGTGCAGAAGCAGAAGATTACCAATGCAAGTGAGATGGATGACAAGGACATCGTTGCACTGGCAAAGCAGGGGGAGGATGCCGTCGTACAGGTATTCTTTGTGCGGTCGGGCAAACTGATCGGACGCGAGCATTTCTTTATGAATGTGCGCATGGATGAAGCAGACGGGGAAGTTGTAACACGTTTCATCCAACAATTTTATGCTGGTACGCCGATCATTCCACGCGAGATCTTTTTACAGGAAGAGATCGAGGATGCCCGGGTGATCGAGCAATGGCTGACGGAGAAAAAAGGACAGCGTGTCTACTTGCGTGTACCGCAAAAGGGCATGAAGAATAAGATGGTGGAACTGGCAGAAAAGAATGCTGCCATGGTCTTAGCCCAGGATCGGGAGCGGATCAAGAAAGAGGAAGGTCGTACCATCGGTGCCTTAAAAGAGATCGCGGGACTGCTTGGCATGGAGCATCTAAACCGCATGGAAGCCTACGATATTTCCAATATCAACGGCTTTCAGACGGTTGGCTCCATGGTGGTTTTCGAAAAGGGAAAACCTCTGCGCAGTGATTATCGAAAGTTCAAACTCAAGACTATCACGGGACCGGATGACTATGGCTCCATGCGGGAAGTTCTGACCAGACGTTTTTCTCACGGTCTACAGGAACGGGAAGAACTGCGTGCCAAGGGAGCGGATGAATCGCTGGGCAGTTTTACGCGTTTCCCAGATGTTATCATGATGGATGGCGGACGCGGCCAGGTCAATATCTGTGAGGAGGTCTTGGCAGACCTGCATCTGTCCATACCGGTCTGCGGTATGGTAAAGGATGACCACCACAGGACCAGAGGCTTATATTTCCATAATGAGCTTATTCCAATCGACCGGACATCGGAGGGCTTTCATCTGATCACGCGATTGCAGGACGAAGCCCATCGTTTTGCTATCGAGTATCACCGGTCTTTGCGCAGCAAGTCACAGGTGCACAGTTTCCTGGATGATGTGGAGGGCATCGGACCGGCAAGACGCAAGGCTCTGATGAAACGCTATGCCAGTGCGGATGAGATGCGAAATGCCAGTATTGAGGAACTTGCCGATACCCCATCCATGGATATGCGTGCAGCAGAAAAACTCTACCGGTATTTTCACGAAAGTGAGGCTGACCCTACTGTACAAAAATGAAAAAGTTGGTTACAATAACAGGAGTGGTTATATTGTGATTTGACGATAAAGGAGAAGGACTATGGAACCAATACAGGCAAAACTTTCCATCGTTGCAGACAAACTGCATTTAAAGAATTTTACAGAAGACCTCAATCTGGAGGAACATTTCGTATGCGTTGCGGATGTCAACCGTCCGGCATTACAGTTGAATGGATTTTATGAGCACTTCGAGGCAGACCGGATCCAGATGATCGGTATGGTAGAGCATGCATATATGAATAATAAGACCGCAGAGGAACGTGCGGAGATCTACCGCAAACTGCTTTCCTACGACATACCGTGTGTGATCTTTTGCCGTGGTTTCGTACCGGAGCAGTCTTTGATGGATATTGCACATGAGCGCAAGATCCCGATCCTGGGAACCGAGCGCGGGACATCCGAGTTCATGTCCGAGTTGATCTTTGAACTCAATGTACTTTTGGCACCGTGCACGACCATTCATGGTGTATTGGTCGATGTCTATGGTGAAGGACTTCTGATCACAGGAGAAAGCGGTATCGGAAAGAGCGAGGCTGCACTGGAGTTGATCCGCAGAGGACATCGTCTGGTGGCAGATGACGTGGTCGAGATCCGAAAGACTAACGCCCACACTCTTCTGGGACGTGCCCCGAAGATCACCAAGCATCTGATCGAACTGCGTGGTATCGGTATCATCGATGTTAAGAGTCTTTTTGGTGTTGAGAGTATCAAGGAGAGCCAGAAGATCGATTTTGTCATCAAATTGGAAGACTGGAAAAAGGAAAACGATTATGACCGCCTGGGTCTTGAGGATGAGCATATGAACATCTTGGGTATTGATGTGGTATGTCATTCCCTGCCGATCCGTCCGGGACGTAATCTTGCCGTGATCTGTGAGACGGCAGCCGTCAACCATCGTCAAAAGAAGATGGGCTACAATGCCGCACAAGAACTCTACCGTCGTGTCCAGGACAATATCAGTCAGGGACAGGAGTAGTTTTTCGTTAGGCATGAAGCCTTAGATTTTGCATATATTATAAAAGATAGGAGTGTTTTATTTTGGAAAGAGCAAATGCATGGAAAAAGTATCAGGAAGAGGACAAGCGTCAGGCTGTCTATGATTTTGCAGACGGCTATCGCAAGTTCTTGTCAGAACACAAGACTGAAAGAGAGTGCGCAGCATTCTTTGAGGCAGAAGCAAAGCAGGCAGGCTTTGAAAATCTGGATGAGATCATCGCTTCCGGCAAGACCTTAAAGGCAGGAGATAAGGTCTATGCCATCAACAAGAAAAAGATGGTGGCTGCTTTTGTGATCGGCAAGCGTCCGCTTTCCGATGGTATGCGTATTTTAGGAGCACATATTGATTCTCCGCGTCTGGATCTCAAGCAGAATCCATTATACGAAGATACCGATATGGCACTTTTAGATACCCATTATTACGGTGGCGTCAAGAAATATCAGTGGGTGACCCTGCCACTGGCTTTACATGGTGTGATCGTCAAAAAAGACGGCAGTGTCATCAATGTATGCATCGGTGAAAAGGACGAAGATCCGGTATTCGGAGTCAGCGATCTTTTGATCCATCTCTCTGCAGAGCAGATGGAGAAAAAGGCATCCAAGGTGATCGAGGGAGAAGACCTCAATGTGCTGGTGGGAAGTATCCCGGTAGAGAGCAAAGAAGAAAAAGAATGTGTCAAGGCAAATGTCCTTCGTATTTTAACAGAGCAGTACGACATTGAGGAAGAAGATTTCTTATCCGCTGAGATTGAAGTGGTTCCGGCAGGAAAGGCTAGAGACTATGGCTTTGATCGTTCTATGATCATGGGTTACGGTCATGACGACAGAGTCTGCGCTTACCCATCTTTTAAGGCGATCGCAGAGGTGATGGACGTAGAGTACACCAGCGTCTGTCTTTTGGTAGACAAGGAAGAGATCGGATCTGTCGGTGCAACCGGTATGGAATCACGCTTTTTTGAAAATACGGTTGCAGAGGTCATGGCATTGACCGGTCAGACTTCTGAGTTGTTGCTGCGCCGTGCACTGCGCAATTCCAAGGTATTATCTTCCGATGTCAGCGCAGCCTACGATCCAAACTATCCGTCTGTTATGGAAAAGAAAAATGCGGCTTACTTCGGCAGAGGTCTTGTCTTTAATAAGTATACAGGTTCACGCGGCAAGTCCGGTTCCAACGACGCAAGCGCAGAATATATGGCTGAAATGCGCAAAGTCATGGATGACGCAGATGTGTCCTTCCAGACCGCAGAACTCGGTAAGGTAGATGCAGGTGGCGGCGGAACAATCGCTTACATTCTGGGCAATCTGGATATGCAGGTCATCGACAGTGGTGTGGCAGTGCTCAACATGCATGCACCATGGGAGATCATCAGCAAGGTGGATCTCTACGAAGCATACAAGGGATATGTAGCATTTTTACACAACTAATATCTGACGGTTTATTATTTGACCATGGAGGAAAATAAATAATGGAAATCAAAAAGGAATTTCCACATATCAACTTTTTAGAAAAAGAGCCTATGAGCCGCCATACCACTTTTCGGATTGGCGGCCCAGCAGGGCTTTTTGCGTCTGTACAGGTTGCGGATGTGGCGCCATTGGTATCGTATTGCAAGACCCATGACATCCCGGTCACCATCTTAGGCAATGGCAGCAATGTCTTAGTGGGAGATCAGGGGATCGAGGGACTGGTCTTATCCTTTGGCAAAGAGGCGTCTGCTATCACGGTCGAGGGCAATCAGATTCGGGCAGAAGCGGGAGCGCTCCTGTCCCAGGTGGCTAATGCGGCACTGGAGCACGGATTGGGTGGACTGGCTTTTGCGGCAGGGATCCCTGGCACGATCGGCGGAGCTCGTAGAGTTCGTCTGTGAGGTGTGAAAAGATTGCGGCAGGG
>OGZO01000349.1_pt1 | contig 33471 bp, 31 predicted proteins | sample 1576721 | NCBI WGS metagenome assembly OGZO01 (sample SAMEA3541516, study PRJEB24748) | human gut metagenome | biome: human gut; feature: human-associated habitat; material: faeces | place: China | collected 2012 | reverse complement strand
ATTAGAATGGAGAGGGGAAAAATGCTCTTGGGATACATTTAAAAGCGGAAATTATCTATGAGAATTGTTTCTCCTTCTGTTTTTTCAACAGCTGCGCATATGAGCAGTCCATTCGTAATATCCGGGTCATCTCCGGCATCTTTTATCATTCCGCACTTCACGCAATTTTCACTGCATTCCAGGAACTCAGTTTCAAGAATAATATGCTCGCCTCCCGGAAGCTGCAGGGAAACATCCCTGCAAATTTCGCCGCTCAACAAAGTAACCGCGGCGGCTTTGGCAGCAGCTGCCGCACATGTTCCGGTTGTATAGCCGCATCTTAATTCCTGCTGACCTTTGATGACTGTTTTCCTCCTGTAATCAATCATGCTTTTTTATTATTGGCCTTTGTTTTATGCACTGAGGCTTTCTTGACTTTTGCAGGATTTTTCTGCACAGAATAGCCAAACTTGCCGATGTAACGTCCTAATCCGTAATATTGCCCGTGTGAATACACAATCGGTTTCGCTTTGATAAGATCAAACTTACCCTTTTCATCCATATAGGCCTCATCAGCATAAACACCTTTGACATTGGCAATAAACATATCATGACTGCCAAGTTCTTCTATTCTCACAACTTCACAGGCAATGTCAAGAATGTACTCTTTTTTCTGCTTCGCTCCCCACTCGCCGCCCTCGTCAAAAGGGCGCATTGTCAGCATGATATGGGCGTGGGGGTTGCCGCCGCCCGTATCATGTAGGCATACATCGGCGCACATTCCCGCCGCCACAAAATGCCGTTTCACATACTCGCGGACAAGGGAAATGCTTTGCTCCCTCGTCAGTTCGCGGGGCAAGGAAATTTCAATCTCCCGCGCAAGTTGGGCGTTTTTTGCTTTCTCGATTTTCTCCACTTCGTTCCACAAAACCGCCCTGTCCGCATATTCAGCGGGGGCGTGGTCGGGTAGTAAAATCTCGGTGTGGACGACACCGCCCTTGTGGGTGTAGTCGTGGGTCATTCCGTCAAACTGGTTTGTGATTTTCTCCCCCGCCCGGTAAGCGGCGGCGGCAACAGCGGATTTGCCCTTGCCGCGGGATATGACTTTGATACTGCAATGGTAGATTGCCACGCGCCGCGCTCCTTTCTGCGGGCAACTCCCGCCGTTTTCTTTTGTGCCGACAGGCACAAAACGCCGTCTGCAAGACCGCACATACCACATTCATGTGGTATATAAGTGCGCCCTTGCTTTAAGCAAGGGTATGGGCGTAAGCCCGTTACCCTTGTAGACCGCCCCCGCCCGCGTCCCCGTCTGCGCTGTCCTCGCGGGCTGTATGGGCGGTTTTAGCGGCGGGTGGCGTGTTACCCTGTGCCGCCGTTTCCGCGTCCTGTGCGGGGGCTGTGGGGGCGTTCCGGGCGGTCAATTCGTCCAGTATGCGGCGGGCTTGGTCGCTCATTACCGTCTTTTCAAGAAAGGTCTTGAATTGTTCCTCTGTCAGCGGTATCGTGTCGGGGACAAGGCTTTCAAAAAGCCCCATGCGGCGGCATAGGCGTTTCGTCCTGTCCTTGCGCTCCTGTGCCTTTTGCTCCTGCACAAGCTGTCTGCGCCTGTTTTCAAGTTGTCGGATTTCTTCCTCAATGCTTGTGATTTTTTCGGCTTTGGTCTTTGCCATGCGTCAATCGCTCCTTTCATGTCTGGCGTGGAATGGAATGGATGGGATAGGAATGGATTTTTACAGACAATCGGTTTCCCGTTTTATTCCTGCCTGTCGGCAAGTATCATTTTCAACAGCTTGTCGCGGAATGTTTCTGTGCCGTTGTGGTTGAAAAACAACTCCGCAACAATGGTCTGCCCGTTCCTGTGTGTCGTGATGATACCGTCCGGCTTTCGGGGCAGGGTGGGCGTTTCTCTCTTTTCTGTCAATGGGTCGCTCCTTTCTGTGGGCGCGGAAAAGGGATTTCCCATGATTGGAAAATCCCTCCCGGCTGTTGGCTATTCAGTTTTACTGTGCGGTTGCGGCGGCTTGCGCCTTTTTCCTTGCCCGGTATTCCCTCGCTTTGATACGGTCATACTCCCGTTGCTTTTCAATGTTTCTGGCGCGGTAGGCTCTGGAATATTCCCGGTGGTAAGCGCGGCTCTTTTCCTTTTTCGCTTCTTCGATTTCCTCCCTCATTTGTATGATTTCCTGCTCTGTCGGCTCTGCAAGCTGTGTCAGTTCGTTCTCAAACCTGCCGATATGGTTGAAGTATATCCCGATATGCTGAATGGCGTATCTTGCCCGTTTCTGGTCGCGCTCATGCACTTCGATTTTGCTGATAAACTCGTTGAGGATAGCAGGGGTGAGTTCGGCAAAGTCGGCGTAGCGTTCTGTCAGCTTCACAAACCTCTGCGCCCGCCCTCCCGCGTTCTCAAAAGCCGATAACTGCTCTTTGATTTCCGCAAGCTCCGTTTTCAGTGTATAGTATTCTTCTGAATACTTCTGCGACATCTGCTCGTAACGGTCTTGTTCAATCGTGCCGAGGGCGTTATCCTCGTACAGCTTATCCAGAACCTTTTCGATTTGTTCAAGCCGCGTTGTAATCTGCGGGACACGTTTCTGCTGTTTCTTCGTCCGGTCGGTCTGCTGTACGTCAAGGCTCTTTTTCACTAATGCTTCAAAGTCTGCCCGGTTGCTGATAGAGTATTCCGCGATTTTTTTCAGCACTTCGGAAACGGTCTGCATGAGTAAATCCGCGTCCATGATGTGTGGGGAATTACACTTGGGGTTTCTGGCTTTTCCCTTGTGGTACTCACTGCAATAGGCGATATGCCGCTTGCCGCCGTTCCTGTAATCTATCCGTATGTGCATTTTTGCGCCGCAGTCCTTACAGAAAAGCAAGCCCGACAAAGGGTGGATTTCCCCGTCCCCGTTGGGGCGTTTGACGGGCGCATTTTCCAAAATCCGCTGTACGGTTTCAAAGTCGGTGCGGTCAATAATCGGCTCATGCACATTTTCGGTTATCTGCCATTGGCTCCGGTCTACATAGTGGTTCCGCTTGTCGCGGAAGTGCTTTGTGGTCTTGAAGTTGACAACATCACCGCAATACTCCTGCCGTGTGAGGATATGGGTCAGGGTGGCTTTGTTCCACTTATAGCGGTTGGCCTCATTGAGCGCCCTGTTTTTACAGGTTCCCCGCCCGCGCTCTTTCATGTAGAATGTGGGCGTTGGGATTTGCGCCTGCGTGAGATATACGGCAATTTGGTTTCGGTTTTTTCCGTCCAGAAACAGGCGAAAAATCAAACGAACAACTCCGGCGGCTTCCTCGTCGATAATCCAAAAATCCTTGTTGTCCGGGGATTTGACATAGCCATAGGGGGCTTCGGTGGCAATCGGCTTTCCACTCATGCCCTTCGTCTTAATGCCGGTCTTTACTTTCTTGCTGATGTCCTTTGCGTACCACTCCGACATGATGTTGATAAAGGGCGCAAACTCCAATGTATCGGGCTTTTCGCTGTCTATCCCGTTGTTGACTGCGATAAAGCGCACATTGTTCCGTCTGAATATCTCCATCGCATTGCCGACTTGGAGATAGTCACGCCCCCAGCGTGTCAGGTCTTTCATAATGCAGACACCGATTTTCCCGTTCTCTACATCGTCCATCATGCGGGAGTAGGCAGAACGGTCAAAAAATCTGCCGCTTTCGTCATCGTCAATGTAGTGCCGGATATTGGTTAAGTGCTGCCCTCTGGCGTAGTTCTCCAAAAAGATTTTTTGGTTCTGTATCGAGTTACTCTCACCGCCGTCCCTGTCCTCGTCGCCCACGGAAAGGCGGGAGTAAAGGGCTGTAATTTTACTATAATCAGTCATGTGCATAACCTCCTGTGCGTCCATATAGGCTTCCTTTACACTTAAAATTATGCACTCCAGCGGGCCGAACCGTATTCCATGTTCTTGCGGTATTTCTTGGCATTTTTGCCCTTAATGTAGACAGCCAGGCGCAGGGCAGCCCCGCAGCAGAGGCCCACCAGCAGGTCAACCGGGTGAAAGCTGGGGAGCGCCGACTGAAAGGCGGCGGCAAATCCATCCATCAGGCCCAGCAGCTTGGCCGAAGCGTCCGCGCCCGGAGCCAGCCGCCATGCTTCGCCCAGCTTGGTGGCATAGAGGCCAATCAGCAGATAGGGTAGGTTGGGGAGCAGAAGTTTTTTCAAATCGAGCTGCCTCATCGTTCCTGTTCCCTCCGTTTCTCACGGTTCGGGACCGGGGCTTTCACCAGCTCCTTGAACTTCTTGAGCTTACCCAGCACCGACTCCCGGCGCTGCTCCTTTTTCAGCCGGTTCTTGGAATACTTCTGGAAGGCGGCGTTCATGCTCGCCTCGCTGGGAGCCTTGAAGAAAATCTGATACTGGCCCTTTGCCGTTTTATAGACCGCATACTGGACCTTGTACTCGCGGGCAATCCGGTCAAAACTCCGAAGCCCCTTGTCTTGCAGGTCGATCTCCTTCATGTCGCCGTACTGCTTTTTCAGGTCCTCCATGCTGACCCTGCCGTATGGCTTCACATCGTCCGGGCTGTCCCGGCTCTTTTGCAGCTTCTTGTTCTTGCGGTGGGCCAGGTACTTGGAAAGCGCCGCTTTCAGGACCCGCCCGGTGAACTTGGTGGCATTGACCGTCAGCGTCAATGTCCTGTTTTCCACTTCTTCCTGCATCAAAATCACTCCCTTCTGTCAGGATGAAAGCGGCGGCCCCGTCTAAGGTGGGACCACCAGACGGCGGAGCAGGTATTTCCCACGCATGGGTCAGGCTCCCTTTTTGCCGCCATCCTCGCGGCCCTGGCCTTTGACCGTCAAAATACCGTCCAGGGTGGTGGCGGTGATCCGCAGCCGCTCGGCCACGGCGATGTCGTTCTTCATGGCCTCATCCACCGTACCGCCGCAGACCACCAGTACCGAAGCGCGGCGGAGATAGTCGCGTGCCATGTCGATCCCGTCCTTATGCTCCTGGGGGATGCTGTCCTTCAAAAACAGCGGAAGGAACAGAAGCGGGCAGACCGGGGAAAATCCGGCCTCGTAGACCAGGCGGCAGTATTTGGCGGCGTTTTCGGTGTTCTCAAACTCGTTGTCGCCCCAATGGGCGGTGATATACGCAAGCGGGCGTTTCATGCAAAACTCCTTTCTCCCCATGTCCGGGGTGAAGAAAAGGCGGCCCTTATGAGCCGCCTCCGTAAAGGTCGTGATTGACCAGCATCGTGTAGTGGTTGTCCAGAGAGGACGGTGCATTGAACAGCGCCGCCATCAGATATGCCTTGGTGTTCCAGACGCGGGTGGTGTTTTCGTGGATGCCGTCCAGCACTTTCTCGATGTGGGAACAGGTGATCTTCGCAAACCGCTGCTGAACAAAAGCGGTGGGGTATTCCGCATCCCGCCCGATCTTGATGGTGGGGCTTTTGGTCAGCGCCACTTCCAGCATGATTTCCACGAACTCGTCTATCTGTTCCCGGTTCAGGGAATTGCAGATATGCTCGTACTCAATCTGATCCCTGATTTCTTCCCGTTTCTCCATCACTTCCGTCTGTCCGTCCGTCACAGCCGCCGCAGGCGCAGAAGGAAAGAATGAATGAGTATTTGATCCATGAGTATTTGATTTTTGGATATTTGATTTCTTAGTATTTAATTGCGGCGGGTTTTCCGTATCTGGTACAGCCATATCTGGTGTTTCCATATCTGGATTTACCATATCCGGGTTTTCCGTACCTGGTGAAGCCGTATCTGGCGGGGCCGGTTCCGGCTGGGGCTTGACCGGCTTCTCAAAGATGGTGTACTCGGTATCGGTGATCCGGCCATTCTTGCCCCTAAGCTGCCTGCGGGTCAGATACCCCGCGCTTTCCAGCTCCCGGAGGGTCTTGCCAATCGTCTCCACGCTTTCCTTGCAGATGGAGGCCAGGCCCCGCGTGGTGTAATTCCACTCATCCGGCAGGGAGAGCATCATGGAGAGAAGCCCCTTGGCTTTCAGGGTCAGGCCGGTATCTTTCAGGTGGTAGTTGCTCATCACGGTGTAGTCCCGTGTGCGCTCTACGCGAAAAACTGCCATATTCATCACTCCCATTCTGAAAGGGCGGCCCGGCCCTGGGGCCAGCCGCCTTGCTGGTTACGGTTCATAGACCGGCTGGGTATGTTCATACACCGGGCCGCACAGCCCGTTTAAGTCCTCCACAAGCTCGCCCAGGTCCAGGCACAGCTCGCTGTCCATGACCGGCGTATCTTTGATGGTGCGGTACTGCGTGATGTAACCGTCATGGTCATAGTTCACGCTCACGCAGGAGACAACGGCCAGGGACATATCTTCCAGGAGCCACAGCTCCAAGGTGCGGGTAGCCACTACGATTTCCATTGTCACCTGGTCGGTTTCCTCATACAGCAGGGTGGCTTTCTGGCGGAACAGGTCCTCGCCCCGGTAGTTGAAGGACCGTTCCTGCCTGCCCTGGGTGATGTAGGAATAAACCGTTGTGGCATTGTGTCGGACCACCTGCAACAGACTGTAAATGTCCAGGCTTTCCACCAGCTCGGCGGCCTCGTCCTCGGTGTAGCAGCCTTCCTCCACCGCCTGCTGAAACAGATCGTCAAAGGTTTCTTTCAATGCTTCATAAGCGTCCATACTTAAATCCTCCTATGGGTGAGCCTGCCATCAATGGCGGCGTTTTTTGGGTTTGTCGGGCAGGATATGCCCCTCGATGATTGCAGCGTGGCGGCGGATCTGAAGCTGGCCCTGGCGTTCCAGGGACCGCATCCGGGCATACTCGTCCTCGGTCAGAAACAGCCGCTTATACTGGCCCCTGCGCCCCAGGGGGCAGTGGGTAGACAGAATGAGAAATTCCGCCATGTGCCGGGTATCGTCCTTGAACCGTTCCACAGCCAGCAGGTCGTGGCCTTCCAGCGGGAGATGCAGAGGTTTCATGCCTTGCGCCCCCTTTCGTGAATATCCAGGACCGCACAGCCATACCGGGCGATGAGCAGGGCGTTCACGATCATGCGGAGCGCCGCAGCGTCCACAACCTCGGCATCCGCCAGGTCACGGGTTGTCAGGCCGCCCGCATTGGTGTAGATGCCCCGCGCAGCGATATAGAGGGTGTAATCGTGGGGAGAAATCTCATGGAGCCTTGCATAGTCGAACTCCGCGCCCCGCCTGCACAGGCAGTTTCCGGCGCGGCGGTAAATGTCCTCATCGGAAGTGAACAGGAACATGACCGCAAAGAAAGCAGGCGTGTCCCGGCGTTTGCTGTGTCCCAGGTGGATTTTCACGCCCTCCATGCGCTGCCGGTGGCGCTCATCCTGCCAGAGCATACCGGGAAAATCCCGGATCAGCGGTTCCAGGCGGGCCATCAGGCGCTTATCGTGGGGAAACATCTGCCGGACCACCTCTGCATAGCCCACAACGCCCGCCTCGATGCGCTCGGCCATCCAGGGGCAGCCGCAGGCGGTGCAGCCAAATTTCTTGACATACTCGGTGCAAAGTTTGCAGTCTACATCTGCCGGTGTGTATTTGAAAGTGTTGATATACATGGATACCTCCTTGTGAAAATGAAAAAGCCGGGCAAATGGATTGTCCGGCGGGTTGTGTGTATTCGGTTTTATCGCTCCTGGCTGCGCTGGCGTTTCTTCTGCCATGCCTCAAGCAGCTTGATGATGGTGTTCTCCATTTGCAGGGGCGTATAGGATTTTGGAAAATACTTGCGTATGCGGTCCCCGTCAAAGGTCAGACTGAATTTCTCCGGCTTCTTTTCCTCGGACATGATTGCCAGCATACTGTCCTCATTGAGCCGCCCGGCCTGGCTGAATTTCTTCATCCGCTGGGCCTGGGAGAGTGACGGGGTGGCCTGCTCATAGTCTATCGTGGTGACGAGCATCTGCTGTTCCTCCGGTTTGAGCGCCGCAATTTGATAGGCGGGTGAAAGGGCAATCTTTTTCTCGTCTACCATCTGCATCAGCTCCGGGACCAGGTTCGTCAGGGAAATATAATTGCGGACCGTATCGCCGCTGACCCCCATCTGCTGGCCGATCTCATCATCACTTCTCAACTTCGCCGAAATTTTCGGCGAAGTCAAATCGTTTCGTGCGCCCTGCCGCTTGATAGCCTCCAGCTTCATCTTGTACGCCTTGGCCCTTTCGCTGGGAAGGATGTTCTCCCGCTGAAGGTTGCTGTCCACCATGATGATGGTGGCCGCATCCCGGTCCAGGTTGCGGATCAGAACCGGCATGGTATCCAGACCGGCCTGCTCACAGGCGTATTTGCGCCGGTGTCCGGCTACGATCTCATAGCCGCCTTCCTCGCGGGGCCGCACGATGGCAGGGACAATCACGCCATACTCTTTGACGCTCTGGATTGTCTCTTTCATTTCCTCATCGTCCCGCACCTGAAAAGGATGGTCCGGGAATGGGTAAAGGTCCGTCAGCGGCAGGCGAACCACCACTTCTTCCTGGGGTGGCTGCTGGGCAGGCGGGGCGGTTTTCTTTCGTCCCCTGGCAGGTGACGCGGGCTTATCGCTCAATGCTTCTCACCTCCATTGAGACACAAAAAGGAGGCCCAGCCCGGAACCTCCCTTCGCATCTGATTTTAGGCATAGAAAAACGGACATCAGCAGAAACACTAATGTCCGTCAATACATCGGCCCACAAGAGCCGCTATATTCAGTTGTCCGGCTGCACACAGGGGAAGGCTCCGGCGGAGCCTGGCACACATCACGACAGTTCTCTTTGCCACTTCATTCTCTTGTCGTTCCCTGTATTTTGCCCTTAATTTTTCCCTCACGAGCGTCCGTGAGACCATAAAAATGCGGTAATGTTCGATAACAGCCCATAACACCTTTGCATGGATAAATTGGCGTATTTTCAAGGGTTTTCGGGGGTTTAATAACACCCGATAACGCCTCTCGGAAGGTGGTGAAATTTCAAAGGGCTAATTCCCTTTTCCTTCAACTTGCTAAGCGCAAGCCCAAAAATAAGAGCGAAAAAAATTATTTGAAGTAAATTTGATTCACTTAATGCTTCAAAAATATTATTCGGAATAATATTAATCAAAGTATCTACAATAGAAGGAACAATTACGTCAGTCGTAGCCTCAAGCCCTTCATTAGTAATAGCCACTCCCTTACCTACTTTAAAAGTAAGCGCAAAAAACATACCTACAATGACAGCAAATATTGTTGTTACCATAAATACCGCAATTGTTTTCACACCAATTTTACCTAATATCCTGTAATCATTAATATCAGCAGTCGCACTAATCAGCAAACAAAGCACAAGTGGTGCAACAACCATATTAATTAGGCGTAATAAAATTGTCCCTAAAAACTCAAAAATGGATGCTTGAGGTCCTAATATCACCCCCAAGGTAACACCAATACCGAATCCAATCAATGTTCGAGTAAAAAGGTGTAGACTTCTCCACCCTTTATAAATTTTTTCATAATGATATCCATACCTTTCCACAGCACATAATACCTTTAAGCCATTTTATACAAATTATCGTGTAAAAGATTTATGTATCCCATAAACTTATGTTTCCCGATACTTCTCTGCCTGCTTTTCAAACATTTCCGCATACCTTCCTCCCCTGGCTAACAGTTCCTCATGGTTTCCTTCTTCTATGACCCTTCCCTGTTCCATCATATATATCTGTTCCGCCATACGGGTCGTGGACAGGCGGTGTGATATGAAAATAACCGTTTTGTCCTTTGACAGCTCAAACAGAGTCCGGTTAAGGTTGTATTCGGAGATAGGGTCCAGCGCACTGGACGGCTCATCTAAAATATAGGTGTGCGGATTTTTCAGGAAAGCTCTGGCTATCGCTATCTTCTGGGCTTCCCCGCCGGATACCAGACGTCCGTTTTTATCATATTCCCGAAGCAGCGGGACGGAAAGGTCACGAAGGTTGTCAGCAACCCCCGCCGTCATGAGCGCCTTCTTTATCATCGCCTCATCCCTGCTTTCAACCAGTCCCATTTTTACATTTTCTCCCAGACTGGCAGCGTATATCTGAAAATCCTGAAACAGGGTTCCAAAGGAATGACGGTATTCATCCAGGTCATACTCTTTAATATTTTTACCGTTCAGCAGTATCTCACCCTCGGTCGGATCATAAAAACGCATCAGCAGCTTCACAAGAGTGGATTTTCCCGCGCCGTTATACCCTACGACAGCAGCTTTTGTCTGCGCTTTTATCTTCATATTGATATGCCGCAGTACCCATCCGCCGTCACCATACCGGAAGGAAACATCACGAAATTCAATATCACCGGGCACTATCGGTAAACTGGCGGGATTTTCCGGTGAAGCAACCGTTTGCTCTATGTCAAGAAATGTCCGCAGCTTATCGGCAAACATCCCGCTCTGTACAAACTGGGAAAGGGATTCCAGCAGACCGCTGTACATGGAATTCAATTTCCCGACTGCAGCAATGGATACCGACAGATCACCGATTGAAACAGACCCTACAATAAAGATTTTATACACCAGTACAAAAATCAACAGCATATTCGTCAAAAAGACATTGCATATCTGCTCTCCGGTTTCCAATGCCGTCAGACGAAACTGCAGCTTTTTATATACGGCATCCATTTTGGATATGCAGCCGTCAAATTCCTCTGTCAGCAGCCGGTCGACCCGGCTCATCCTCAACTCCTTCGCATAGTCCGGCATATAGAAGACCCGGCTTATATATTCATATTTTTTTACGAGGGGTCTCAGACTCAGCTCCCGGTAAAAGTTCATTTTAGTCTTCAGCAGCCGGAATACGAACTGACAAGCCATAGAAGCTGCGGTAAGCACCAGAAGGAACGGGTCGACCTCCAGCATGACCGCGATAACGCCGATGCAGGCCAGTACATGGAGCAGGACGCTCCCCAGATTCCCGACAGCCGTATATACCTCCTCTTCCGCTTTCTGAACGGTCCAGATAAAATCCGTATAAAATTTTGTATCGTCATAACAGCGAAGGTCCGCTTTCTGCGCCTTTAAAAACAGCTCCGCATGAAGGGATTTCCCCAATTTCAGCTTCTGGACAGGCCACAGCCTTTTCTCACAAAAATAAATGACTCCAAGAGCAAAAAGCAGGATCACGCTCATCATCAGAAGGAATTTACATACGTCTGTAAAAGGACGCCCCTCCCCGAGCATATCAAATACGACCTTTATCACCAGCACGGAGGAAGCTATATTCAGGTATCCCCATAAGATACCTGTCATGATATTCGTATAAAACAGCGCCGGCACATGCTGGCGTACATAGCGCACCAGATATGCCGTATTTTTTATCCCGGCAGAAAGCTTCGCCTTTTCCCCGGTATTTTCTTTTTCCTTACTCATATTTTTCTGCCTGCTTTCTGAACATTCCCGCATATTTTCCGTTTTGCCGCATCAGACTTTCATGATTGCCCCGCTCAATAATTCTTCCATGCTCCATCATGAAGATTACGTCTGCCGACATCGCGCTGGAAAGCCGGTGCGAGATAAAGATTACCGTCCTCCCTTCGCAAATGCGCTTCATATTTTCAAACAGCTCATATTCCGCGATAGGGTCCAGCGCGCTGGACGGTTCATCCAGAATCGCGATAGGCGCGTTCTTTGCATATAATCTGGACAGTGCGATCTTCTGTGCCTGTCCCCCGGAAAGGGAGACTCCTTCCTCATCAAATTCCCGCGTCATCATCGTATCCGTGCCATACGGGAGTGCTGAAATCCGTTCAGCCATCCCGCTCGCCCGCAGGGATTCTTCCAGCAACCCCTTGTCGCCGTCAGCAGTACGCCGCAGCAGGATATTTTCGCCCACTGTCAGGGAAAACACTTTGAAATCCTGAAAAACAGCAGAAAAGCTATCCCGATAGGCATGGAGCTGATATTCCCCAATCTCTTTCTCATTCAGATAAATCGCACCGGAAGTCGGCTCATACAGACGCATGAGCAGCTTGACCAACGTGCTCTTGCCTGCCCCGTTATGCCCGACGATCGCCACTGTCTGCCCGCCTTTGATGGTAAAGCTGACATCATCGATTACCTTACGTTCAGAACCAAAATAGGAAAAGGACAGATTCTCTACCCGAAGCTCCTTTACCTGTCCTGTAGGGACAGCTCCCTTGCTGTTCTCCTGTATTTTGGGCTTATGTTCCAGAAATTCCCTGAGGTCGCCAATGTACATGGCGTGCTCGTGCAGCTGGAAAAAGCTGTTCTCCTGCTCCAGCAGCGCTTCCGTCACGCTGAACATCGCCATGACTACCATAAGCCCGTCACCGACCATCATATTTTTAAGCACCAAAATACGGAAAGCAGCAAACAGGATGACCAGATAATATCCCATCCGTGTACATACCGCATCCACGAACAGCCGGTATACCGCACATTTTAATCCATGCTCCTTAATTACCCTAACCCCGTTTTGTGTTGCCGCAATAAAACGCTTAAAGAGCACATCGCTGATATTTGTAGTCCTCAGCTCCTTTGCATATTCAGGAAGATAATGTACCCGCCGTATATAGTCAGCCTGACGGTCAGCCTCAGCCAGCTCCACCTCATAAGCGCGGCGTTCACAATTTTCCTTCCGCGCAAACACAAAGTTGGCCACAATCTGGAGCACGATGAAAAAAATCATAAATCCGTCCATGGAAAGGGCTGTCCCGGATAATGCAAAAAAGCCAAAGAGCGCCCCGAAAAGCATTTCTACGGAATCAAGGACCATCCTTGGACGACTTTTCAGCGCATTCAATGCCCTGATATATTTCTCATAATATTCCGTATTCTCATAGCATTCCAAATCTGCCTCCCGCGCTTTGCCGAAAGCCAGTTTCATGAAATGAGACTGTATCTTTAAGTCTGACCGGGGGAAAAAACAATTCTTCAGAAAAATATTCACCAGATGACATGCAAAGGAAAGAAGTGACAAAAGTCCCACAACAAAAAAAATCCTTTTAAGGGGTGTGTCGGACTGTATCTGATTGAGCACATATCCCACCACAAATACCCGGAATATCAATCCCTTTGACCAATCCGCCATCGCATCGACCATAATTGCCGGTATCCTCCACGGAGAAACCCTTCCTATCTGCTTTAACAAAAACAGATTATTTGACAGCACCTGCCTGATTCCGTATTTTGATGTTTTCTGTTCCAATGCCGGTGCCTCCTCTCTTACATATTTCCGCTTTTCTTTGTTTGATAATCTTCATAATTTCCAATATATGTAGTGGCTTTTCCATTTACAATCTCAATGATTTTATCTGCAAATCTATCAATGAAAAAACGATCATGGGAAATGACTAACAATGTACCATTAAAATTTTCTATTGCTTCTTCCAATGCTTCTCTAGTTGGTATATCGATATGGTTTGTCGGCTCATCGAAGACCAATGTATTCATCGACTGCTGCATCAAAACAGCAAGCCGTAATCGGATTCTTTCTCCACCCGATAAATTCCCAACACTTTTCTTTACATTTTCCTGATCAAAATGAAAACGAAACAGAATTGAACGTGCCCTTTCTTCACCAATACCAACTTCATGCTGGAAATAATCTAATACCTGTTGCTTGTTATTCCTAAAATTAATAATCTGAGGAAGATAACCGAGCTGGACATTTGGCGAAACAATAATATCACCCTGATAAGATAGCTCCTGTTCTCCTAAAATAGTTTTCAGGATTGATGTTTTTCCGCTGCCATTATTCCCTATCATAAAAACACGTTCGCCCACGCCAACAGAAAAGCTGGCATCGTCAACAATCATCCTACCGTTCTCTGTACAGATTTTAAGATGGCTGACTTCTATGGCATTTTTTCCGCCCTTATCCTGCTCACGAAAGTCTATATTAAACTTCCTCGCCTTATAGGGCCTTTTTAAGGACATCTTTTCCTTTTCTCTTTCAATACGGGCAAACATGACCCCTGCTTTCCTCGTCATAACCTTACTGTTCGTTGCCATCCCAGCCTGTGCCATACGCTTAGCTCTATCTTCCAAACGCTTGAAATATGCCTGCTGTTCCGCCCAGTTTTCCATCAGCAAATTATAACGTCTTTCTTTTTCTATCAAATATCCTGAATAATTTGTATTGTAAACCGTTGCCTCTCCATTATCGATTTCCAAAAGTTTGCTGCTCACATGATCCAGAAATTTTCGGTCATGGGATACCACCACAACTGCCCCCTTAAACGTCTTAATATAATTTTCCAACCACTCTATTCTTTTGAGATCAAGATGATTGGTCGGCTCATCCAATAAAAACAAATCCGGTTTTCCAAGCAAACCTTTTGCCAGATGGACCAACGTTTTTTCTCCCCCGCTCAGGCTGTTGTAATTCTGATAACGCATCTCTTCCCGAATTAATAAACCGCTACATACCATATTGATTTCCGTATCAATTTCATATCCTCCGTCATCCTGAAATTTTTGTTGCAACATGCTGACCCTGTTCGCCATACGGTTACACTCTTCAATATCTGATATAGTCGCCATGTTTTCATAGATGCGGTTTATCTCATTTTCAATCTTAAGTAATCCAGCAAAGCCATCCCTTAAAATTTCTTCCACTATTCGATCGTCCTGCTGATCCGGAGAAGTCTGGTCCAGATAAGCCACTCTTGCATTTTTTTTAATGCTAATCGTTCCGCCATCACATTTTTCGATTTGCGCAATCATTTTTAAAAGCGTCGATTTGCCACCGCCGTTAGATCCTATAATGGAAATCTTCTCTCCCTCATTTAAGGAAAAGGATAAATCTTCAAATATTGGGCCAAAGCCAAAATCTTTACTCACCTTATTAATATCAAGAATTAACATGTTTCCTCCCAATATTAAGTTCTGTCATTATTTATCATTGAACTTATCTTTCAATTCACAACAGATTTATTCCACTCCACACTCACCTCTGGTAGTTCTTTTCCTGTAAAAGCCCGATAATTATAATCAAATATTGATGGCAATCCATTTCTTTTCAAGATATTATCTAGCTGTCGCGTCGAACCTTGAAACCGGGGATTCTTTCATTTAACACACTCCTTATCTTCATTTTTATTATCCGCCCTTGCCACATCATTAAATGTTATAAACCTTAACCCCTAATACTTTAACTCATAAAACATACAATCCAACTATTCTTACAAACTGGCACACATAGTATAAAACTGACGAAACAGTACAATTTCAGCATCAATCTGACAGTGTGCCCGGAAACGCATATTTTATTGTGGCATAAAAAAGTATTAAACTAACATTGTTTATAATCATATCAGATATTTCATCTTATCCTTCAACTTGTCATTTTCAGGTACCTTATCTGTAATTTTTTCTTCTCACACCCATTTTACTCATTATTTATGTATTTTTCATAAACGCTTAATCGGGTATAAATATAGTCTAATTCTGATAAAATATTATAAGAAACAGTATTTTTTAGTGAAGGGAATATCATTATGCCCGCAAACCGTTTAAAAGAATTGCGAAAAAGCCAGGGGATATCCCAAATTCAGTTTGCTAAAATTCTCCACTCCTCCCAGCAAGCAATCAGCCGCATAGAAAACGGGACTGGAAATATTTCGTCAGAGATGCTCATAAAAATTTCTGAATTTTTTAATGTGACTACAGATTATGTCCTCTGCCTCTGAGATAATAAAAGAGATTCAACCCGTCAGCTTCAGGCAATGAATGAATTTGAGCAATTTCATGATTTTTTACAGAGATATCAGCGTCTTAACCCACTGATGCAAGATGCAATGCTAAATATGCTTGAGCAACTTGAAAATATTCAGGAAAATACTATATTGACAAATTCTTCTATCTCCCCCCACTAAATAATTTGCTTATAAATTCACAAGTTACTCCATTGTCATCTATTTTCTCCCTTCCTTTCTCCGATGTCATCTGTCAAAAGCTCAAAAAATCGAGGTCGAAAACCGTCCATTTCCGCCTCGATTTTTGCTCATTTTTCAGTTTCAAACCACAATATCTTGTGGTTATACAACCCTATTCCCCCTTATCACCACAATACGTCATCATTATCACTGTCTCCACATGTCCCCCCATCGGGAAATTGTCAAACGCCCTGCCGCATTTTAACTCATAGCCCTGGCTGCAGAGATATTTTAAGTCGCGGGCGAGCGTTGCGGAATCGCAGCTGACGTAAACCAGGCGTTTCGGGCGCATTTTTAAAATGGTATTGAGGCACTCTTCGTCACAGCCCTTGCGCGGAGGATCAACAACGATAACGTCCGCAAAAATTCCTTCTGTTTCGTATAAGTGCGGCAGCACCTCCTCCGCTTTTCCGACATAAAATTTCGCATTGTCGATGCCGTTGCGCACTGCATTCTGGCGCGCATCATCGATTGCCTGCGGGACGATTTCCACGCCGTAGACCTGCTTCGCCTGGCGCGCCAGGAACAGGGAAATCGTGCCGATTCCACAGTAAAGATCCCAGACTGTCTCATTTCCGGTCAGTCCTGCATAAGAAAGCGCCTGACTGTAAATATTTTCCGTCTGAACCGGATTGACCTGATAAAAGGACTGGGGCGAAATTGTGAAAACAAGCCCGCCGATCGTGTCCTCAATGCGGTCTTTTCCGCGGATCGTCCGGGTTTTACTGCCCATAATCACATTTGTCCGCTCTGTATTGGAATTGACCGAAAAGCTGGTCATTCCGGGCACCTTTTCAAACAGCCTGTCCGCAAGCTCCTGCTCTGCCGCAAACGAACTGCCGTTGAGAATCAGGCAAACCATAATCTGTCCTGTTGAAAAACCTTTACGGATCAGGACATGGCGCAGCAATCCCTTTCCTGTCGTTTCATCGTATGCTGGAATTTTCTTTTCCGTACAAAAATCCAGCACGATATCCAAAACGATTTTGTTTTCCGCAACGCCGAGCGCACAGTCCCTGTTTTCTATAATCGTGTGTGTCCGTCCGGCATAAAAGCCCGCAATCAAACGACCATTTTTGTCCGTTCCGACCGGAAACTGTGCCTTGTTGCGATAATGGAACGGATGCTCCATCCCGATCGGAGCTTCCATAATTTCCTCTACAAAATCCGGGGCAAAGCCGCCGATCCGGATCAGGTTGTTTTTGACCTTGCGGTCCTTAAAGGCGAGCTGCTTTTCATAAGAAACCGCCTGCAGCTGACAGCCGCCACACTGTCTCGCATACGCACAGACCGGCTCCACGCGGTCGGGCGACGGTTCCAGCACTTCTTCCAGACGCGCAAAGGCATATCCCTTTTTCGGTTTTACGACTTTTGCACGCACCGTATCGCCCAGAACCGCGTCCTTGACAAACAGCGTATAACCATTGCCTGAAAGGGCACCGGAATCCTCCAGATGTCCGATGCCCTCTCCGTCAGTTCCCATATCTGTAATTTTCACTGTAAAAATCTGATTTTTCTGTATATTCACGTCATCCTCCATGCTTCGGCCGAGCCGTCTTAGTCCATCCGCGTCATGCGCAGATTGGATTCAAAGAACCGGTTGTAACCCAGCCATCCGGTTTCAGAAGTTCCCTCCAGAATCTCCGTAAAGGTTTCCAGCTTTGCATCTGCATTATCCGCCAGGTTCAGCGCCATGGCTTCCATGAGGGCAGGCTTTTTGGGAGAACCGTATTCATATTCTCCGTGGTGCGCCAAAATGCAGTGTTTCAATTCCGAAGCAAGCACAGTCGGAAAGCCCGGGATCATCCGAATTTTGTCGCTGACCATCTCCGTTCCGATTACGATATGACCAAGCAGCTGTCCATCGTCCGTGTAATCGTTCTGCGGGAAAAGGGAAATTTCTTTTGTCTTGCCGATATCATGACACATCGCGGCAGCCAAAAGCAGATCCCTTTTTAACATCGGATAGGATTTTGCAAAATAATCGCACAGCTTCACAACGCCAAGGGTGTGCTCCAGCAGACCGCCTACAAATCCATGATGTACGCTTTTTGCTGCGGAAGATTTTTTGAAGTTTGTAAGAAACGCCTCGTCTTTTACAAAGAACGCCTCCATCAGCTTTTTGAGCCATTCGTTTTCCATGCTGTTGATATAGGAAAGCAGCTCCTGATACATCACGGAAATGTCCTTTTTGCTGACCGGAAGATAGTTGGCAGGTTCGTATTCGCCCTCGCGGCACAAACGGATTCGTTTGATATTGATCTGGTTTGCGCCCTGAAAACAGGTTACATCGCCATAGACCTCAATATAATCCAGGCTGTCGAAATCATCGATGCCCGCACTGTTAGGATCCCAGATTTTGCCGTCTACCGTGCCGGTCTTATCCTGCAGGATGACGGTTTCATACGGCTTACCATTCTTCGTCACAGCAGACTGTTTATGCTTGCACAGATAAATATCGAATACTCTGTCGCCTTCTTTATAATCCTTAATAAATTTCATTTTCTTTTCCTCTTTTCCAAAATTCTCTATTCTGTTGACAATGCTGCGCAAAACCGAAAACGGCAGTGCTGCATCAAAAGCCTTTCGCTATCCTCTACGCCTTACTCCTGCAAAAGCACCTCAATCTCCATTTCCTGATATTCTTCCTGTCCCTGCCGCATCACAGTGACTGTCACCGTCGTGTCCGGCTCACAGGAAAGAAGCGCCGCATGATAGTCTGCAAACGAAGTGATCTCTTCTCCTTTCATGCCAACAATTACGTCACCGCTCTGGATTCCCGCTTTCATCGCGGGAGAATCCATTATAATTCCCGTCACATATGCACCCACCGGCACATGCTTTTCCAGATGGATTTCATCCGGTACATCCGTCCCGGTAATGCCCATGTGGGCGATTTTCTGACCATTCGACAGCTTGCCCACCGTCGTCAGCAGATCGGAAATACCATATGCGCTGAGCACATCGGAACTCTCCGCTTCCCCGGCGTGCACGATGCCGAGTACCTTTCCGGAAAGATTGATTAAAACGCCTCCGGTTCCCTGCAGCCCCGTCATATCTGTCTTTAACAGGCGGACATTATGATCCGTAAGATTTTGATAATAATCCACAGAAGTTACCATTCCGAAAATTATCGTTTCCGAACCCTTCGGACGGCCGATTGCAATCACCGGCACGGCCTGTACATTACTGCCGGAGCTGCCCATCGTTGCCGGTCCGACATTTTTCCGGATATCATCCGAAATATCCTCCAGCGCCACACTCAAAATAGCGAGTCCCGTTTCCTTATCCTTTCCCTTCAGCGAAGCGGACACACTCCGTCCGCTGTAAAAGGAAACCTCCAGTTCCTCCGCCTGACTGATGGCTGCATCGTCCACAAGAATCAGCAGCTCCTTACCGTTGTCCGCAACGATCAGCCCTGCCGTCTGTCCCTGGTTTTCATACGTGTTATCAAACCAGTCCACATCCGACACCACACCGGTCACGGTTACCATCGAATGATCTGCAAATGTCTTCGCCACCGTATACATATTCCGGTACAGCTTCTGATAATCCCCGATTTCCAGCGCAACCTTTTCCACAACGGTCTGCAGCTCTGTCGTTGTCTCCGTTTCCGTCTCTTCTTCCAGAATCATATCCTCCGGGCGCATCTCGTCCTCGATATTTTCTTCCTTCAGCTCCACCTGCTGCGGCTCTTCCTCCGGGTACAGCAGATTGGAAAATACCGGTTCCAGCACAAGGAAGGTCACACAGGCGATCAGCCCGAAAATTGCTGCCATGCTCGCCGTCAGCAACGTTTTTTTGAACAGTTTTCGGCGGTTCAGCGGTCGTTCTTTTACCTTTTCTTTGATAAACTCGATATCCTGATTCGTCAGATCCTGATTCGGTCTGTTATCCTCCATAAGTATCGGTTCCTTTCTGCCCGTTTGGGTACTTTTCAGTATACCTCATCTGCCCGCCTGCACACAAGTGCCGGAAAGACTTTTTCCGGGCGCAAAATTTTTCCCCGGTTTCTCTCTCTATATGGTATGATAGGAGTAGCCGCCTGTACCACAAGACAGCAGCATCAATCCTGTGTAATGATTCTGCTGTGCAGCATTTTATGGAACAAATATAGGTGCCTTTTGGCACTGTGTTTTGAAAAACGAAAGGAACTACTATGAACGCGAAAGTTTTACGCGTATTGGAATATGATAAAGTCATTCATATGCTGGAACAAAAAGCAACCTCGGATCCTGGACGACAGCTTTGCCGGGATCTCGTGCCCATGATCGATCTTGCGCAGATCGAACAGGCTCAGACCGAAACTGCAGATGCCCTGACCCGGATTTTCCAGAAGGGCAGCCTGAATTTCGGCAGCAATAAGCCCCTCGGCATGTGCCTGCGCTCCCTGGAAATCGGCAGCACCCTCTCCTCTGAGGAGCTGCTGCGCATCGCCGGTCTTTTGGAAAACACCGCCCGTGTCAAAAACTTCGGACGCTCTGACAAGGACGAAGAACAGCAGGATTCCCTGACAGAATATTTTCACTGTCTCGAACCCCTCGCACCCCTTTCCAAAGAAATTCGCCGCTGCATCATCGATGTGGACGAAATCGCGGACGACGCCAGCCCTGCCCTCAAAAAAATCCGGCGGAGCATGGTATTAACCGGGGAAAAGATTCACAACCAGTTAAACAGCATGGTAAACGGTTCCGTCAGAAACTATCTGCAGGATGCCGTGATTACCACCCGCGACGGGCGCTACTGTATCCCCGTCAAGGCGGAATATAAAGGTCAGGTGCCCGGCATGGTGCACGACCAGTCCTCCACCGGCTCCACCTTTTTCATCGAGCCCGCAGCCGTTGTCAGCTTAAACAATCAGCTGCGTGAGCTGGAAATCGAGGAGCAAAAGGAAATCGCCGTTATTCTGGCGAATTTGAGCGCCGAGGCAGGTGCACACACCCTTGAGATCGCAGAAAACCAGCGGATTATGACACAGCTCGATTTCATCTTTGCAAAGGCTTCCCTTGCCATGGATCAAAATGCTTCCCGTCCGCTTTTCAACGATGAGCATATCGTTCGTATCCGTCAGGGACGACATCCGTTGCTTGACCGCAAAAAAGTCGTTCCGATCGACGTCGAGCTTGGCAAAAATTTCGACCTTCTCGTCATCACCGGTCCCAACACCGGCGGTAAAACCGTATGTTTAAAAACCGTCGGACTGTTCACGCTGATGGGGCAGGCAGGTCTGCACATTCCTGCCCTGGACCGCTCGCAGCTGTCCGTTTTTACAGAGGTTTTCGCAGATATCGGTGACGAACAGAGCATTGAGCAGAGCTTGAGTACCTTTTCCTCCCACATGACCTCCATCGTCTCCATCCTGGCAAAAGCAGATACAGATTCCCTGTGCCTGTTCGACGAGCTGGGGGCCGGGACTGACCCGACTGAGGGTGCGGCGCTGGCGATTGCAATTTTGAACTATCTGCATGACCGCGGCATCCGCACAATGGCGACCACACATTACAGCGAGCTGAAAATCTACGCCCTTTCCACGAACTTTGTTGAAAACGCCTGCTGTGAATTCGATGTGGAAACGCTGCGCCCTACCTACCGGCTGCTGATCGGCATTCCCGGAAAAAGTAACGCCTTTGCAATTTCCAAAAAGCTCGGTCTTTCCGACGAAATCATCGAAGCCGCCAAGGAGCAGATCGACGAACAGGACGTCAGCTTTGAAGACGTTATTTCCGATCTGGAAAAGAGCCGCGTTACAATTGAAAAAGAACGCCGCGAAATCGAAGATTACAAAAAAGAAATCGAAGCCCTCCGGCATAAGCTGCAGGAGAAAAACGACAAAATCGACCAGACGCGGGACCGTATCCTGCGCGAAGCGAATGAAAAAGCGCGGGATATTCTGCGTGAAGCAAAGGACACCGCAGACGAAACGATCCGCATTTTCCAGAAAGCCGGTCCCGGCGCTTCCATGAAGGATCTGGAACAGGCGCGTCAGAAGCTGCGCAGCAACATCGACGACAAAAACAGCAAGCTTTCCGTCGCTGCAAAGGACAAGCCCAAAGCTCCGGCATTAAAGCCCGAACAGCTCAAAAAAGGCGATGCCGTGCGCATTGTTTCCATGGGGCTCAAGGGTACGGTCAGCAGCCTGCCGGATGCAAAGGGCAACCTCTTCGTGCAGTGCGGCATCATGCGCACCTCCACGAACATAAAAGACCTTGTCCGCATCGAGGAAACGACGATTACCACGCCTACGATGTCCAAAACAAATACCGGCAAGCTCCGGATGTCCAAGTCCTTCTCCGTTTCCCCTGAGATCAATCTGCTGGGCAAAACGGTAGACGAGGCCCTCGCCGCCCTCGATAAATATCTGGACGACGCTTATCTGGCACATCTGGAAAACGTCCGCGTCGTACACGGCAAGGGTACCGGTGCCCTGCGCAAGGCCATCCAGCAGCATTTAAAGCGTATCAAATATGTCAAATCCTTCCGACAGGGCGAATACGGCGAAGGCGATGCCGGTGTAACGATTGTAGAATTTAAAAAATGATCCGCAGGGCAGCAACCCTCTGCCGCCTTTGCAAAAACAAATAACGAGGTGCATTATGGTAAATAAACAGAAAATTCTGATTGTTGACGACGATGCCAATATCGCCGAACTCATTTCGCTGTACCTGACCAAGGAATGCTTTGATACGATGATCGTGGAGGACGGGGAATCCGCCCTCCGCGCTGTGGATACCTTCGCGCCGAACCTGATTCTGCTCGATCTGATGCTTCCCGGCATCGACGGCTATCAGGTCTGCCGTGAAGTCCGCAGCAGTTCCTCTGTTCCCATCATCATGCTGTCCGCCAAAGGCGAAATTTTTGACAAGGTGCTCGGCCTGGAGCTTGGTGCAGATGATTACATGGAAAAGCCCTTCGACTCCAAGGAGCTTGTCGCAAGAGTCAAGGCGGTGCTGCGCCGCTACAAGCCAGCTGCTGCCGTTCCGGCAAAGCCTGCTGTGGAATGTGTCGAATATCCCGATCTGACCATCAATAAAACCAATTATTCCGTTATGTATATGGGAAAAAATGTCGATATGCCGCCAAAGGAGCTGGAGCTTCTCTATTTTCTGGCAGCTTCGCCCAACCACGTTTTTTCCAGAGAACAGCTTCTGGATCAGATCTGGGGCTATGAATATATTGGCGACACCCGCACGGTAGACGTACACATCAAGCGTCTGCGCGAAAAGATCAAGGATCATGCAAACTGGAAAATCGCCACGATCTGGGGAATCGGCTACAAATTCGAGGTAAGATGACATGCGCAAAACCCTGTATCTGAAATTTGTACTCGGCTACCTGATCTTCGGATTTTTCGGATTTTTAGTCGTAGCAACGTTCGTTTCCAGTATGACGCTGGAGCATCTGAAACGGGAAAAGGCGGACTCCCTTTATAAAGAAGCTACTCTGATCGCAAATACCTACGCTTCCGACTTATACAGCAGCAATGTTTCCCTCGAGGAGGTCAAAAAACAGCTGGATGCACTCAGCACCTACCTGTCCTCCCAAATCTGGATCATTAATCCATCCGGACGTATTATCATGACAACTGAAACACCGCTGGATGTGGAGCATGAGTCTCGCGTGGAAAATTTTGACTCGACCATCACCGCCGGTTCCTTTTATACGGTTGGTGACTTTTTCGGCTGCTTCCAGGAGGAAATGCTCAGTGTATTTGCGCCCATCACTTCCAATTTTAAAGTGCAGGGCTATGTTGTCATCCATATCCCCATGGCAAATATTCGGGCTTCCAGCGAAAGCCTGCTGAATATTTCCTATATTATGCTCGTGATTTTTTTCCTCCTGTCGCTGATCATTCTGATTTTCTTTACAGAAATGGTCTATCTGCCGCTGCGCAAGATCACGGCAGCCACCGAGCAGTACGCGGCAGGCAATCTGCATTATGAATTTCAGGTAGACAGTGAGGATGAGATCGGTTATCTGGCTGCCTCCCTGTCTCTCATGGCAAGTGAGATCGCACGCGCCGAGGATAACCAGAAAAAATTCATCGCCAACGTTTCTCACGACTTCCGCTCTCCGCTGACTTCAATCAAAGGGTATCTGGAGGCGATGCTGGATGGAACGATCCCACCAGAGCTTCACGAAAAATATCTTGGCATCGTCTTAAACGAAACGGAACGCCTGACAAAGCTGACCAACAGCCTGCTGACCTTAAACAACCTGAATATGAAGGGCATGATTCTGGAAAAATCTGTTTTCGATTTAAATTCGGTCATTCGCTCTACTGCCGCTTCCTTCGAAGGAACCTGCCAGCAGAAGCATATCGGCATCGAGCTGCTTTTAACCGGCGACCGTATGCCCGTTCTCGCCGACAAAAGCAAAATCGAGCAGGTCTTATACAACCTGCTCGACAACGCGATTAAATTTTCCCACCCTGACTCTGCTATTCGCATCGAGACCAATGAAAAGCACGGAAAGGTTTTTATCTCCGTCAAGGACAGTGGTATCGGAATCCCGAAGGACAGCCTGCGGCTGATCTTCGACCGTTTCTACAAAACCGACCTTTCCCGTGGCAAAGATAAAAAGGGAACCGGGCTGGGACTTTCCATTACAAAAGAAATTATCCAGGCGCACAACGAAAATATCAACGTCATCAGCACCGAGGGCGTCGGGAGCGAGTTTATCTTCTCCCTGCCCGTGCAGGACAACGAAGCGTAGGGCGGAATGCCCTACGCTTTCCAGTGCAGCCGATGCAGCTCTCCGCTTTCCTGTAACCCCGCAAAATTATTCTGGCGCAGCGCTTCATACAAAACGATCGCTACGGAATTTGACAAGTTCAGGGAACGGATATCCTGTCCCATCGGAATGCGGATACAGCTCTTTTCATACTCCACAAGGATTTCCTCCGGGATTCCGGCACTCTCTTTGCCGAACATAATATAATCGTCCGGTCCGATCTTTACATCGCTGTAAACCTGATGCGCTTTCGTCGTCGCCATCCAGAGCTTCGGCGCATCCGGCTCGCCGCTTACAAGCGTCGGATTTTTTTCCAGAAAGTCCGCAAAATTGATGTAGCGGCGCACATCCAGCAGATTCCAGTAATCCATGCCTGCGCGCTTTAACTGTTTTTCACTCAAAGAAAAGCCCAGCGGCTCAATCAGATGCAGAACCGTCCCGGTCGCGACGCAGGTTCTTCCGATATTTCCCGTATTCGCCGGGATTTCCGGCTGATGCAATACGATGTTTAACATATCTTTATCATTCCTTTTCCGCTTTCAGTTTTTTTACAAAATGCGACAGCCGCCCGATCGCAACTTTCAGATTTCCCAGGGAATAAGCGTAGGAAATACGGATGTAGCCCTCGCCGCTGTCCCCAAACGCCGTGCCCGGCACGACTGCAACCTTTTCTTCCTGCAGAAAACGCGTCGCAAACTCATCGCTGGTCATGCCGAATTCCCTGATGCAGGGGAACACATAAAACGCGCCGTAAGGCTCGAAGCAGGGCAGCCCCATTTCTGCAAAGGCATGCAGCAGATAGCGTCTGCGCTGATTGTACTGTTCGCGCATTTCCGCTACATCGTCATCGCCGTTTTTCAGCGCCTCTACCGCCGCATACTGGCTCGTCGTAGGAGCACACATGATCGCAAACTGATGGATTTTGAGCATCTGTTTTAAAATCACTTCCGGTCCGCAGGCATAGCCCAGACGCCATCCGGTCATTGCATATGCCTTGGAAAATCCGTTGATCAGAACCGTCCGCTCCCGCATCCCCGGAATCTGTGTGATGGAAACCGGATTGCCTTTATAGGTCAGCTCACTGTAAATTTCATCCGATATCACAAACAGATCTTTTTCTTCCACGATCTTTGCAATCGCTTCCAGATCTTCCCGTTCCATGATCGCACCGGTCGGATTGTTCGGATAGGGTAAAATCAGAATTTTCGTCTTTTCCGTGATTGCATCCAGAAGCTCCTGTGCCGTCAGGCGGAACTCGTTTTCCGCTTTCAATGGGATGATAACCGGCTTCGCACCTGCAAGCACGGCGCACGGCTCATAGGAAACATAGGACGGCTGTGGAATCAGCACCTCGTCTCCCGGATTTACCATCGCACGCAGTGCAATATCGATGGCCTCGGAGCCGCCGACTGTAATCATGATTTCATGCAGCGGATCATAGGACACCTGATAGCGGCGTCTCAAATAATGCGCAATTTCCTCCCGCAGCTGCTTCAAGCCGGCATTGGAAGTGTAAAAGGTACGTCCCTTTTCCAGAGAATAAATGCCCTCGTCGCGGATGTGCCAGGGAGTATCGAAGTCCGGCTCGCCGACACCCAGGGAAATCGCATCCTCCATTTCGCTGACAATATCGAAAAATTTCCGGATTCCGGACGGTTTAATCGTAACGATTGTATCAGAAAGGGGATTTCTCATGGCGTAATCATCTCCCTCTGGTCCTCGTATTTGCGGGTCAGGATCGTTCCGTGATCCTTATACTTTTTCAGGATAAAATGGGTCGCTGTGCTCAAAATACTGTCCAGCGTGGAAAGCTTATCCGAAACAAACGCAGAAACCTCTTTCAGGGATTTCCCCTCCAGTGTTACGAGCAGATCGAAGCCGCCGGAAATCAGGTACACTGCATGCACCTCCGGGTATTTGTAAATCCGCTCCGCGATGCTGTCAAAGCCCTGACCGCGCTGGGGTGTTACGCGAACCTCAATCAGCGCGGAAACCTTTTCGATGCTTGTTTTTTCCCAATCAATCAGTGTATGATATCCGCAGATAATGCCCTCTGCTTCCATCGCTGCCATTTCGTTTACCACGTCAATTTCCTCTACGCCGAGGATGACTGCCAGCTCTTTTAAGTCGATCCGGCTGTTTTTCTCAATAATTTTTAATAATTCTTCTCTCATGTTTTCTTCCGTTCCTGCCGGAGGTCCGGCAACTGTTCTATTACTCCATCCGATAAATCGCGTCCGTATTCGCCGGTTCTAAAAATCTGCGTTCCTCTCCGTTGACAATCACGCGATCGTTGTCCGCCGACAAAAATCCGATCACCGCCGCCGGGATTTTCTGCTGCTGCAGCTGCTCTGCCAGCATTTCGCCCTGATCGGTCACAAACAGCAGACTGCCGTTTCCGGACAGCTCATAGGGGTTGACGTCCAGCTCATTACAGATTTCTACCGTTTCCTGTCGGATGGGAATCTTCTTTAAAGATACCTCCAGTCCGGTCCCGGCCTGCTCTGCCAGTGTCCAGAGTGCATGGAATACACCGCCTTCCGATACTGCACAGGCAAGTCCGACGCCGGACTTACCGGCGACTGCAGCCTCCGGTAAAATCGAAAAGTGCTGCTCCAGCTGCGCCACGTCATCCAGAAGCTGCGCAGGATAGCGCTTCAAAAGGGCTTCCCGGTATGTTTTTTCCAGGCGGACAGTTCCTGCCAGTCCCGCCCATTTCGTCATTATAATCTGCTGACCGGCGCGCGCCGACAGCGCAGCGCCTGCAGGCGCAGTCCACACTTCTACAAGCGCCTCTGCTGTCGCAACAGGCGCAATGACTGCACCGGACACATGCACTTTCACATCCGCGAGCGTAACCTGCAGCTTCTGCGCTGCTTCCTGCGCTGCGACAGTCATCTTCTGCAGCTCCTGCTCTTGACAGTCTGCCGGAAGCATCAGCTGCATGGACACCATGCGCACCTTTGCTTCTCCTTTTCCCACTGCTGCCGCTGCTGCGCGGTTTACTGCCTCATAAACGCAAAGTTTGGCTCCCTCTGCTCCGGACCAGACAGACAGACTCTGCGCCGTAATCCACAGCTGCTTCGCTTTTTCCGGCGCTTTATCCACATTTTCAGACGTGAGAAAGGCGCAGCCTTCCCCATACTCTGCGCCTTTCACCCCTATGCCGTTTGTTTCTATTTTTCGATGAACGCTGCGTTTATAAACGTTTCCCGTTACGTTCCCTGTTTTCATAAGCTTTTCTCCATTCCGAATACCATCGTATCAAAGCATGGCAGAGCCGGACCTCCAGCCCGGCTCTGCCATCCGCTCTGCTTTATAATCCGGTGCTTAGTTTCCCGCCGCTGCGTCCTGCTGCGCCTGTGCAGCCTGCGCCTGAGCCTCTGCGATCGCCTGCAGCTGCTCCGGTGTCAATGCCGCCGCTGCTGCCTGCTGCGCTTTGATATTGGAAATGGTCGCTTTGACCGTATCAATGCTGCTGGTCGCAATGGCCGCCTGCATCTGGCTGGTCGCATTCGGATCCGGAGAAGCAATTCCGACGGTTGCCGTTCTGGGGCTCATCTTGTAGTTGCTGCTGTTGACCTGCTCCCGGCTGACTTCCACACCGTTTTCCTTTACAATCTTCCAGAGTCTTGCCTTGTAGCCGATATGTGCGCTGCTGACGCTGATGACACCGATAGGCTGGGAAGCGTCCGCTATGATCTGATCCGCTTCCGGAACCTTTTTCTCAATCACTTCACTCTCATAAGCTACAGTGCGATTTTTTGCTCTCGTCTCTACACCATAGATCGTAAATGTAATCTTTTTATCTGCCGTATGTCCTTCGATATAAATCGGATAATCCGTATTATTCACAAATACAAAATCCTTGCCGGAGGATTCTGCAATCGCCGCATCTGCAGACGGATCTACATAGGTTACGATCATGGAATGATTGTGACGTTCTGTCACTTCCAGCTCTGCCCGCAGAACCGCATTGTACAGCGTCGTGGATACCTGACAGATACCGCCGCCGATGCTGTCTACCACCTTGCCGTTCAGATAAGAACCCGCCATCTCGTAACCGTTTTCGGTGGAGAAGGGCTTCACTGTATTATAGGTAGAAAACGTATCGCCGGGATACAAGGTTGTTCCGTTGATCAGGCTGCATCCATTTGCAACGTTTTTGCTGCGGGACGCACCGGAGGTCGAATAGCTTGTGGTAAATGTTCCGAGCACATCTTTTACCTTTGCAAGCTCTTCTGTTTTTCCCTTGGGCTCATCCACTGCCATTACGAGGGCAACGTTTCCGTTTTCCCCTTTGACCCAGGAGCCCGTAAGATAATCGTAGATCGCAGCTACGGACGCATTTTCATCTACCACATATCCGGTCTGTCCATCTTCGATCTGAAAGGATCCGTCAACCCGTGTCAGGTGCGCATCGATCGCTTCCACATTAAATTTACTGCAGCGCTCCGTCACAGCCTGACGAATCGCTTCTTTATCAAAATCCAGAACAACGGGGTAATTCTTTCCTTTATTCTGCAGATCTTTTTCTGCCTTATAGCGCGCTACGATATTTCCCTTTTTTCCAAGGGACACTGCTTCCGAAACAAGCTCCGGGTTTTTCCAGGAAATTCCCAGCTCAGAAAGGCTGATAGATACACTCTGTCCATCCTGCGCCTGCAGCTGCACCTGTGCCTGTCCGAGTTCGTTCACATAGCTCTGAACCGCCCCCTGTGCCTGTTCCTGTGTCATTCCGGAAATATCCATGCCATCTGCCGAAATCCCGGTCTGGATGGTATCGTTCGGCGCTGCGTATACAGTCTTTCCTGCCACCGCCGTGCACGCAAACACACACACCAGCATGGCTGCCGTCATCAGTACGGTTTTCATTCGATTCATTTTAAAATTCCTTTCTATGCCGCTTATAAAAACGACAGCAATGTAGGAACAATCATCGCCAGCACCAGAATAAGGATGATGATCGACGATATAATTTTCTGTGTCTTTTTCTTTCTGAAATTCATGCTCTGCTCCTTTATCCGCAAACTGCCTTATAACATCTGACAAATAGCATTGAAGCACCATCTTCCATGGCTGCGCTTCCACACATTATAAAGCACTTCCCTCACTTTTGCAAGCTTCCATATGCCGCAAGAATCCGGTCGATCTGACGGCTTGCCTCGTTTTTCGTCAGCATGGAAACGTCGTAATCCGGCGTCAGCTGATGCAGCGCAAGAAGCTTTGTCAGACGTTCCTTTTGAGCTTTTGTCGCCGGCGATTCGCGTTTTACCTTGCAAATTAACGGAACCGGCTCAAAAGCCTTTGCCCGGTCCGGGTCTGTTCCATAAAGCTCCAGCAGTTTTTCATATAAAATATGCGTTGCCCTTGCGTCCTCCAGCGCCCGATGCGCCTGAATCGGAATTTCGAAATGTTCGCACAGGGCGGATAGTCTTCTGCTCGGAAGCTCCGACAAAAACTGTCTGGAAAGCTTCAGGGTATCCACGCCGCTCCGTTCAAAATCCAGCCGCATATTCACCGCCGCGCGCTTCAAAAATCCATAATCGAACAAAATCCGATGTCCCATAAGGGGCAGATCTCCGGCAAACTCCAGAAAGGCAGGCAAAACGCTTTCCATCGTCTCTGCCTCATCTACCTGCTCCTGTAAAATCCCGGTCAGCTCTGTGATATGCGCAGGCAATATGCGCCCCGGATTGACAAAGGATGTAAAGCTTCCGACAATCTGTCCGTCCCGGACGCGCACTGCCCCGATTTCTATAATTTTATCCTGCTTCGGCGCAAGCCCGGTGGTTTCCACATCTACGCTCACATATTCTTTCACTTCTTTTTCCTGCTCTCCTTTTTTTGACGGTTCTGATAATCCTTACACCATTCCGTCAGAAAACATTCCCCGCATTTCGGCGTCGGTGCCTTGCAGATGGTCCGCCCCAGCGTAATAATCTGAATATTGTACAAAATCCAATGATCCTTCGGTAATACCTTCATCAGCTCATATTCCACTTTTTCCGGGTCATCCTCTTTTGTCAGCCCCAGCTTTTTGGAAATCCGCTTCACATGGGTATCCACCACAACGCTTGGTTCGTGGAAAATATTGCCGCGGATAACATTTGCCGTCTTGCGTCCGACTCCCGGCAGCGCCGTCAGCTCCTCCAGCCCGGAGGGGACCTCGCCGCCATGCAGTGCCATCAGCCTCTGACAACAGGCAATGATATTTTTCGCTTTATTATGATAAAAACCGGTCGGACGGATATCCTGCTCCAGCTCTTTTAAATCCGCCTCCGCAAAGGCTTCGACCGACGGATATTTCACAAACAGATCTTTCGTGACAATATTGACTCTGGCATCTGTGCACTGCGCGCTCAGCATCGTCGCGATCAAAAGCTGCCAGGCATTTTCATGGTTGAGGTAGCAGATATACTCTCTCCCATAGTGGGCATCGAGCTGATCCAAAATGGCTTTCGTGTGTGCGTTCAATCGACTGCCCCCTTTCCTGTCGCGGCGACTGCTTCTGCGTCCGCGGCGGTCGGCTGTCCTGCTGTCGGTTTTGCGTCCGCAGCGGTCGGCTGTCCTGCTGTCGGTTTTGCGTCCGCAGCGGTCGGCAGCTCTACCACCGCTGTTCTCGCATTGTCCGTCAGGCGATCTCGGTTCTGATAATCGAATAAAATTGCCGTTTTCGTCTCCGGACTCTCGCCTCTTTTCAACATACCGATCAGCTCCCATGCCTTTTTCTGTACCGGCCAGGAAAATACCTCCAGATGGGTCATGCGCTGCAGCTGCTTTGCGTGATATTCCTCATACCCCGGCAGGTATGTGCGGTTTTTCTCTTCTTCCTGATAAAACTCGACGATCTGATCATGATACGGTTTTTCGTCCAATGCAAATACCGGGCGGCTCTTCGCATTTTCCCGCAGATACAAATCATACACCGCCAGCTCCCGGTATAACTCCATCCCATCCGGGTCTTCCTGCTGTGCAAACTCCAAAAGCACCTGGTAGCGGTAAGCTCTGGCAGGCGTATGGACAAAATATCCTTTTTCATGATAAAAATCAGCCAATTTGTCATACATTGCAAAGGGATTTTCAAAACGGCTCTGCAGAACCGGAATCAAATGTGTAAACTGATTGCTGTTATAATACAGCTCTACCATTTCCTCCACCCGCTTTAACCGGATGATATCCCCATAGCTCAGCCATTTTGTATACAAGACCTCATAGGGCGGACAGCTCTGGTACACAATCCCATAGGTCTGTGCCATTTCTTCCAGATAGGAGCCTTTTAATACCTTCAGAAATCCCAGCTGCAGCTGCTGCGGTCTCATGCTGTATACATCATTAAAGGACCGTATAAAGCTTCCCATATCTTCATAAGGAAGTCCTGCGATCAGATCCAGGTGCACATGAATATTATATTCGGAATGGATCCGTACCACTGCATGCCGCAGCTTATCCAGATTTGTATGCCGTCTGACCGCTTCCAGGGTTTGCAGATTCGTGGACTGCACACCGATTTCCAGCTGAACCAGACCGGGGCGCATTTTTGCCAGAAGCGCCAGCTCTTCTCCGTTCAGCAGATCTGCCGAGATCTCAAAATGGAAATTCGTAATTCCATTATCGTGCTCTTGAATATATTTCCAGATTTCCATCGCGTGCTGATGATTACAGTTGAAGGTTCTGTCAATAAATTTAACCTGCGGAACCTTTTGATCAAGGAAAAACTGCAGCTCCTCTTTCACCAGTGTCAGATCTCTCAGGCGTACCCGTTTATCGATGGAGGACAGACAGTAACCGCACCGAAACGGACATCCGCGGCTCGATTCATAATAAACGATCCGATTGGCAAAATCCTTCATATCCTTATAAAAAAACGGAATCTCACTGATATTGGTCAGAGAGCGCTCCTTTGTCCGCACAAGCTCCCCGGTGATGGGATCTCGATAAACAATACCTGCAATACTGTCCAGCCCGGCCTGTTTGATTGCCCCCGGCCAGAATGCCACAATCTGCAGCTGCTGCTGTTCCGAATACCGTCCGCTGCTCTTTTTTTCGTAAAAGGTCAAAAGCTCTGAAAACGTCACCTCGCCCTCGCCAACCATGACGCCGGTCAGAAACGGGAATTGCTCCAGAACCTCCTCCGCATGATAGGATACCTCCGGACCGCCCAGCCAGATGGGCAGCTCGGGACGCACCTGATGCAGCTCGGAAATGACCTCCTGCATCATTTTCCAGTTCCAGATATAACAGGAAAAAGCCACTGCCTCCGGCTTTCTCTCATAAAGATCGGCAAGGATTTCCTCCACCGTCTGATTGATCGTATACTCGGCAAGCTCCACCTGTGCTGCTGCCTCCGGATGGTATTTTTCTGCATAAGCCCGCAGACTGTAAAGCGCCGGATTGGAATGAATATATTTTGCGTTCAATGCCGCCAGTAAAAACTTCATCTATAAAACCTTCTTTCGTCAAATGCCTGTTTGATTTCGGTAAACATAATACCACAAATCCGTTTGCTGTGCATCAACATCCAAAACAAAATGCACGCGCTGCAAGCATTCCGTTCCCATGAAAAAAGGGCTTGCCGCACGTTAGTATGAACTGCTCCCCGTCAAGTAGACAATTGAAAAAATATAAATTTTTCCTGCCAGCAGAAATTTATCTGCTGGCAGTTTTTATGCAGCTTGCAAGTAAATTTCATGTTTTTCCATTGGTGTTAAAATTCCAAGATTCCTTTGCAAACGTTTGTTGTTGTAGTAATCTATATAATCTTCGATCATTTTTACAAGAGTACTTCTATCAGTGAATCGTTTTCCATAGTATCGCTCTCTCTTCAGAATTCCCCAAAACCCTTCCATTGGTCCATTGTCGATACATTTAGCAACTCGCGACATGCTTTGTATTA
>OGZO01000332.1_pt1 | contig 34173 bp, 22 predicted proteins | sample 1576721 | NCBI WGS metagenome assembly OGZO01 (sample SAMEA3541516, study PRJEB24748) | human gut metagenome | biome: human gut; feature: human-associated habitat; material: faeces | place: China | collected 2012 | reverse complement strand
TGATGAATGGCGCAATCAACGGAGCCATCTTAGAAAACTATGTTGTGTCGGAAATTATAAAAACCTACAGCAACAGTGCGCAGGACTGTCTGCTGAATTATTACCGGGACAAGAACAGCAACGAGATCGACTTGATTATGGAGAGCGACGGTCAGCTGCACCCCATCGAGATCAAAAAAAGCATCAACCCGCCCACACAAATTACGGGCGCTTTCAAGCTGCTGGATAAGGCCTCTGTGCCGAGAGGGACAGGCGCGATCATCTGCCTTCGGGAGACATTAAGCGCAATTGACAGCAGCACATATATCGTCCCCGTGTGGATGATATGATATCGGTCCTTAAAAACGAATATAGTTATGGATTCAGCCGCCTGGTTTCAAAGAGAAATCAGGCGGCTATTTTACTGAAGGGGTGATTTTATGATATGGCCAACTTGATCTACTACGGCATGCTGTTCTTCATTCATGTCACGGCCCCCTTGTTTCTCGTCATCTATAGCGTAAATGACGAGAAACATCAGGGCGTTAATGGTAATATTCGGTCGATGCTTTCGAGCATTCATATTCATCGGAACTGCACGCCTTATGGATACAATACAAAATGAAAAACAACCAACACAAACGAAGGAGGAACCATGACAAGCGAAGAACTGAATACCGCCATCTATGAAAAGATGGCAGCGGAGCAGAACGCCTACCGTGACCGGCTCCTGATGCTCCCGCCCGATGAGATCCTGCAGCACGCGTATGAGTACGCCGTGCGGCAGGATATTTTATTTGCTATGGAAGATCTGGAGCTTCAGCCGGAGCAATGCCGGGCGCTGCTGAAATCGCCCGGTCCGGTAGCCGACATCCTGAAGGATTTTGAAAAGCTGGAGCTGGGCTACATGGGCACCATCCTCGACTGTATCGAAGGCCGAGCTGCCAAGATGATGCAGTTAGAAAAGGAGGTGCGCTGATATGCCCTATGTAACAGCGGAAGCCATTGAGGCTGCTCGGCAGATCGACCTGCTGACTTATCTGCGAACACAGGAACCCGGTGAGCTGGTGCACGTCTCCGGCAATACCTACTGCACCCGGGAGCACGACAGCCTGAAGATCTCGAATGGCAAATGGCATTGGTTTTCCCGCGGGATCGGCGGGAGGAATGCGCTGGACTATCTGGTAAAGGTGAAAGAAATGTCTTTCCCGGATGCGGTGAGCTTGCTGACCGGAACGCCGCCGCAGTCCTATACCGCCCCAAAAGAACCGGTCATCCCCAAGGAGCGCCGCCTCCTGCTGCCGGATGTGGACACCAACTGTGATACCGTGAAGCAATACCTGGATGGGCGCGGGATCCACGCGACGGTTGTTGACTACTGCATCGAAAAGAAAATCCTTTTCCAGACGGCGCAGTACAAGAACGCCCTGTTCGTGGGCTATAACCAGATGGGCAAGCCACGTTACGGGGCTTTGCGCAGTACGTTCAGTCGGTATAAAGCCGAGGCGGCCGGCAGCGATAAGCACTACTCTTTCTCGATTGCAGAAAATCTGGAAGCTCATACTGTCCATGTATTCGAGGCGGCCATCGACCTGCTCAGCTATGCCACGTTGGAACTGTACGATGGCATCGACTGGAAGCAGGATGCGCTGTTGTCTCTGGCTGGGGTATTCGCTCCTAAACGACTGGGCGTAGTTCCGGTGGCGCTGAGCCGGTTTCTGGATGAGAATCCGAAAATCACCACGCTGCGGCTGCATCTGGACAACGACGAGGTGGGTCGTGCCGCGGCAAAAGGAATTATGGACGGCCTCCCAGGCTACATCGTTCTGGACGAGCCGCCCATCTGCGGAAAAGACGTCAACGAACAGCTCCAACTGCAGGTTGGGCGCATGAAAAAGAAGGAGGAACAAGAACGATGAACAACAAAGTAAATGAGAGCCGCCACGATTGGGGCGAGGAAATCGCTGCCCAGCCTCTGCGCCGGGAGATTTCTGTAGTGCTGTGTGAACCCGGAAAGCAGGCAAGGACAGCCACCATTGAGGCATCTTTGGAGCGCTACCAGAAAATTGTGGGCGGGTACATCGAAGCCTATTATCCTTTTGAAGAGCCCGTCTGCATCGTATGCAACGAGGAGGGCAAGATTAACGGTCTGCCCCTGAACCGGGCAGTCTACGCCGATCAGAATCGCGGAGAAATGCTGGATATCATCGCCGGGACATTCTTCGTCTGCGATTGCAGCGGCGAAAATTTCGGCGGTCTCTCTCCCGACCAGCTCCGCCGTTATACGGAGTTATTCAAGTACCCGGAACGGTTTTTCCGAGCCGGTAATGATATCAAGGCCGTGCCGTATATCCCAGAGAGAAGTCCGGAGCGCTGAGGCGCGGGCGTCTCGAGGAAAATGCCCGCGGCATTTTCTTAGCAAGCATCGTGCTTTGACGGCACATTGGCTTGTTGGGGTAACCCCAAACCCTTATTACCGGCCGAAAGGAGGCAGCATGGCCAAAAGAAACATCAAGATCGACCTGCGACTCAACGAGCAGGAAATGGAGCGGCTGCGCCGGGACGTGGCGCGGTCCGGCTGGTCCCGAGAGAAGTATCTCCGCGCGCTGATTGAAAAGAGTGTCATCAAGGAAATGCCGTCTATGGACCTTGTCGCGGTGCTCCGCAATCTTCAGCAGATCAATAACAACATCAACCAGATCGCCCTCGTCGCCAACACCAAAGGCTTCATCGACACGGTGGCTTACTGGGAGAATGTTGACCGGCTGAAAAAGACGATCCATGAATTATTGGAGGTGATGTACGGTTCATGGCAGTAACATCCCTGTGGCGTGTCCGAGGGTATATCGGCAAGGTGCTCCTCTATGCCGAGAACCCGGACAAGACCACAAACCCCGAGACGATCTCATCCATACCGGATGCCAACCGCGAAGCTCTGGAGGACGTGATCGCCTACGCCGGCCGCGAGGCCGCGACCAATCGAAGGCAGCTGGTCACCGGCGTAAACTGCACCGCCGGGACGGCCCGCAGCGAAATGATAGCCGTGAAAAAGCGGTTCCGTAAGGAAGACGGGACAATCGCTTATCACGGCTATCAGTCGTTTCGGGAGGGCGAGGTCACGCCGGAGCAGGCGCACCGTATCGGCATCCGGCTGGCCGAAGAGCTGTGGGGCGACCGGTACCAGGTGCTGGTGGCAACCCATGTGGATAAGGAGTCCCACATCCACTCGCACTTTGTCATCAACACAGTCTCCTTCGTGGACGGCCGGAAATTCTACCGTTCCAACGAAGACTACACCCGGATGCGGGAGGTCTCGGACCGGCTGTGCCGGGAATACGGACTCTCTATCGTTCGCCGCCCAGAGGGCAGGCGCGAAAACTACAGCGCGTGGTCTGCCGAGAAAAACGGCAAGCCCACCAACCGCAGCCTCATCCGCGCCGACATCGACCGCGCCGTCGCGGCCTCCCTGATGGGAGCTGAATTCTTCCGCGTACTGGCGGATATGGGCTACGAACTGAAGCTCACCGCGGAATCCGGCAAGACGCTGCAGCGCCCCTCTCTGCGGCCGCATGGCTCGGCGCGATTCTATCGCTTTGACCGTTTAGGCGAGGAGTATACGCTGGATTCCATTGAGAGCCGCATTTTAGAGCGCATCCGTCGTCAGGCGCCTTTTCCGGAGGATGAGCAGCGGCAGTACAGGAAGTACCGCACCGAGCATCCGCCCCACACCAAAGCCAAGGGGATCGCGGCGCTCTATTACTATTACTGCTACGAACTGCACATTTTCCTCCGCTTTCCGGCTTCTGTGACGAGGTTCTCGGCTGCTATGCGGCAGGATCTGCGGAAACTGGACCGGCTGGATGAGCAGACCCGGTTTTTGGAGGAGAATCAAATCGAGACTTACGCGGATCTGGACAAGTATCGGAAGTGCGCCAGCAATGAGATAACCACCTTGATGGCGGAGCGAGTTGACCTCCGAAACAAGCTGAAGCGGACAATACGCGCCGGAGACGAGTCTGCAGTCGAGGAGGTGAAACAGCAGATTGCAGGTGTCTCCGGGGAGATCAGAAAATTACAGGAATCCCTGAAAATCTGTGAAAGCGTCCGGCAGAGAGCCGAAGACATTCGGGCGCAGCTGGACGCGCTGCAAAACGAACGAAAGGAGCAGGAAGATGAACTATTCGGGAGAAGCGGCGGAACAGGTCGTGAGGATGAGCCTCAACGGCGTGGAAGTCGCCGCTAAAATCAGCGGCAAGGCGGCCGAGCGGCTGGCCGTTTTGCTGTATGCAGTTCTGCGGGATCAGAAGAAGACTCGCGGCAAAATCCGGCTTACCAACATGCTGAAAAGCGGCAAGGAGCTGAAGGTGTTCGCCGTCCGGGACGGCGAGTTGCGAAAATTCTGCGAGGAGGCCAAGAAGTACGGCGTTCTCTACTGTGCGCTGAAGGATAACAATGCCGCGGACGGTCTGACGGACATCATGGTCCGGGCGGAGGATGCCGGGAAAATCAACCGCATCTTTGAACGCTTCGGTCTGGCCACGGTGGACATGGCCTCGGTGAAAACGGAGATCCAGCAGTCCCGCGAGGACAAGGCAAAAGGCGGTGATGACATTTCCACGCCGGAGCGCTCTCAGACAGCAGACGACAAGCTGAATCAGTTCCTGGAAGCGGTAGCTGCTGAGCAGCCCAACCCCACGGCGGAGCAGGCGGAAAATGCAAACCCTACCACGGCCCGGACGGCGAAGTCCCGTCCGTCCGAGCGTTCCTCCGGGAGCAGAGACTCCCGCGGCGGCGTGGACGGCTCTGACCGAGGCTCCCGCCCCTCCGTGCGGGAGGCGCTGCGGGAGATCCGCCGCGAGCAGGGACAGAAACCGCCGGAGGCCGAGAGAGAAAATATGCACATCCCCATTCGCGTTAAAAAGAAGGACGACAAGGAGGTGTCCCTGTGATGGCCGACGACAAGATAGTCGTGACGCTGGACAGCTTTGAGCAGCGACTGCTGGTCGGAGCTCTTACGGATTTCCGCAATGAGCTGATCCGCGAAGAGCGGCCCACGGAGGATGTGGACGGTCTGCTCCTGAAGGTCATTGACGCTGCGCCTCAAAAGGAGCGAAAGAAGGCAGACCGTGCGGCACGATAAATTCTCGAAGCAAAACATTCTCCTATACTGCCTCGGCACGATCCCCGTCGTGTGGCTGGCGCTGCGGATTGCGCCGTTCATGGAGGATGGTCTCCCCGGGCTGATCCGAAACTTTGGGGCGGCGATGAGCCGCCCGTTCCACATCACGCTCTGCGGAAACAGCTTGAAAACGATCCTCGTTTTGCTGCTGTGCTACGGACTTGCCATCGGAATATACCTCTCCACCCAGCGCAATTACCGGCGGCGGGAAGAACACGGCTCCGCCCAATGGGGCTCTCCCGTGCAGGTGAACAGGAAGTACGCAGACAAAGTCCCAACGCAAAACAAGATCCTCACCCAGAATGTCTCCGTCGGGCTGGACGGACGCAAACACCGGCGCAATTTGAATACGTTGGTCTGTGGCGGCTCCGGCGCCGGAAAAACAAGGTTTTTCGCCAAACCAAACTTGTGTCAGGCAAATTCCAGCTATGTTGTGCTTGACCCGAAGGGTGAGCTTCTGCGTGATACCGGAAACCTTCTCTCGGCCAAGGGGTACGACATTAAGGTGCTGGATCTCATCAATATGGAGAAGAGCCATTGCTACAACCCGTTTGTGTATCTGCGCAGCGACAACGATATCCAGCGTCTGGTGACAAACCTCTTCAAGAATACTACGCCGAAGGGCTCGCAGAGCCAGGACCCGTTCTGGGATCAGGCGGCGACCATGCTTCTATTGGCGCTCATCTTCTACCTGCACTACGAGGCCCCGCCGGAGGAGCAGAACTTCCCGATGGTCATGGAGATGATCCGCGCCGGGGAAGTACGGGAGGACGACGAGACATACAAGTCCGCGCTGGATATCCTCTTTGAACGGCTGGAAATGCGAAATCCGGAGCACATTGCTCTGAAGTATTACCGGAGCTACCACTCCGGCAGCGGCAAAACCCTGAAATCCATCCAGATTACCCTGATCTCCCGCTTGGAAAAGTTCAATCTGGAGAGTCTTGCCAGCATCACACAGAACGATGAACTGGAGCTGTGGAGTATCGGCGAGAAGAAAACGGCGGTCTTTGCCATAATTCCGGACAATGACAGCTCCTTCAGCTTCCTCGTGGGGATGCTTTATACTCAGCTGTTCCAGCAGCTCTATTATCAGGCGGACGTTATCCATGGTGGCCGGCTGCCGGTACACGTCCATTTCTTGATGGACGAGTTTGCAAACGTCGCTCTGCCGGATGAATTTGACAAGCTGCTCTCCACCATGCGCTCCCGGGAAATCTCGGTCTCAATCATCATCCAGAATCTGGCGCAATTAAAGGCGCTGTTTGAAAAGCAATGGGAGTCGATCGTCGGCAACTGCGACGAGTTTCTCTATCTCGGGGGCAACGAGCAATCCACGCACGAGTACGTCTCCAAGCTGCTCGGGAAAGAGACAATCGATACGAACACATACGGGCAGTCCAAAGGCCGGAACGGCAGCTACTCCACCAACTGGCAGTTGGCGGGGCGCGAGCTGATGACACCGGACGAGGTGCGCATGCTGGATAACCGGTATGCGCTTCTTTTTATCCGCGGCGAGCGCCCGGTGGAGGATCTCAAGTTCGATATCCTGAAGCACCCGAACATCGCACTCACCACAGACGGCGGTGCCGAACCCTACCGGCACGGCGAAGACAGCATCAGCATTGCGGCCCTGTCCATTGACGAGGGCCTGCTGAAAAAGGCCGGTGCAGAACCGGTCAGCGAGGACGAGTACCTCTTCTTCTGCGAAGAAGAGCTCGAAGAATTACTGCAAAAGAAAATGGAGGAAAAACAGTATGAACAAGAAAACCAAGAACAAGATTGAGACCCCGAACGCAGCCAAGAAGGGCTTTCGTGCCTACTGTGCTGTAGTCATCACAATAGCGCTGATTGCGGTGCTGTCCGCCGCGGCATTTGCTGCCGATGACCCCATTGCCGTGGTCAACAATCTCTCGGACTTCATCTTTGGCCTGATCCGCGCGGTGGGGCTGATTATTCTGGGCTGGGGCGTTGTGCAGGTCGGCATGTCCTTCCAGAGCCACGACCCGAGCCAGCGCTCCAACGGTTTCCTGACGCTGGCGGGCGGAATTGTAATTACCTTCACGAAGGAAATCCTAGACCTGATCGTCGGATGAAAGAGAGATTGCTGATGGAAAAGCGCGAATGTTATATCCACTCTCTGAAAGAGGGTGAACGGCATGTGCTCGGTGAGGCCACGATCCTGAAACGCATCGGAGACAACGACTACCTTGCCGAATACAACGGCGTGAAATGCCACGCCATTTATAACCCCTTTGCCGGGCGGTACTTTGTGGATGATGTGTATGGCGTGATCCGCAGTTCGCCCGACCGGGACAGCAGATGAACCCTACGGCGCACGGGGCGGGCTGCAGCGCAGCCTACCCCAATTTGTCGGGAAGGAGGAACGAATGTGAGTGATAACTGGGTCGTACAAAATCTCGAAAACGCCCTCGAAACGTGGAACGAGAAGCTGGCGGAGATCTGGCAGCTCCTCACACAGTCGCCGGAGCAGTTCAAGGGCGGCGCGATCTGGAATGTGATCGTCGGCATCCACGGCGCGGTGCAGGCCATCGGGCTGGCGCTGCTTGTGTTGTTCTTCGTTGTGGGCGTGATGAAAACCTGCGGCTCCTTTGCGGAGACCCGGCGGCCGGAAACCGCGCTGAAGCTCTTCATCCGATTCGCTCTGGCCAAAGGCGCGGTGACCTATGGGCTGGAGCTGATGATGGCGCTTTTCCGCATCGTGCAGGGCGCGATTTCCACGATTATGGACTCCGCCGGTCTAGGCGCTGCGCAGGAAACGGTTCTGCCGCCGGAGATCATAACCGCTGTGGAAGACTGCGGCTTCTTTGAGAGTATCCCCCTGTGGGCGGTGACGCTGATCGGTGGGCTGTTCATCACGGTGCTCTCTTTTGTGATGATCATGACCGTATACGGGCGCTTTTGCAAACTGTATCTCTATTCGGCCATTGCGCCCATTCCGCTCTCGTCCTTTGCCGGGGAGCCGAGCCAGAACGTGGGGCGAAGCTTTCTCAAAAGCTACGCTGCCGTGTGTTTGGAAGGCGCAATCATTGTGCTCTCGTGCATCATCTTCTCCCACTTTGCTACGTCGCCGCCCACCGTCAAGACCGACGCCGCAGCCGTAACGATGGTGTGGAGCTATATTGGGGAACTCATCTTCAACATGCTCATCCTGGTCGGCTCTGTGAAGATGTCCGACCGGATTGTACGGGAGATGATGGGGCTGTAATGGCGCAAACCGTTTCTATTAATATAGGGAAATTTTGCCGCATTCCTCGTCAAAAAGTTCCCTATAAACCATTCAACCGTCCCCCACTCGGGAGGCGGTTTTCTTATACACAAACGAAGGAGGTATCTCTTTGGAAGTCAAGATCAACCGTGAAATCCGAAACTATACGGAATCCATGTTTTTCGGACTGTCCATGCGGCAGTTCGTTTTTTCTTTGCTGGCCATCGGTGTCGCTGTGGCGCTGTACTTTCTGCTCCGCCCGTATGTAGGCCTCGAAACGCTGAGCTGGATCGTCATTCTGGCCGCAGCCCCGTTCGGTGCGCTGGGATTTTTCAGCTACCACGGCATGAGCGCCGGGCGGTTTCTCCGGGTATGGTTTCGCTCGGAGATTCTGGAGCCGGCGCACCTCCGGGTACTGCCAACCAACCTGTATTACGAGGCGCTGAAAGGCGTCATAGAAGCTCATGAGAAGGAGGTTTACAAACGGCATGATAAAGACTCTCAGTAATCTTCTCCAGCAGGATCGGGAGAAATACCGTGTCCCGCGCCGCGTGCAGGACGTGATCCCCATCCGGCGCATCTGGCCAGACGGCATTTTTCTCGTCGGCTGCAAGTATTCCAAAATGTACCGCTTCACAGACATCAACTACCTCGTCGCCAGCCGCGCAGATAAGGAGTCCATGTTTCTCCAGTATTCCGAGCTGCTGAACAGTCTGGACGCCGGAGCCACCGCGAAGATCACGATCAACAACCGCCGCCTGAATCGCGTCAACTTTGAGAAGAACATCCTTATGCCGCTGCGCGGGGACGCGCGGGACATCTACCGCCGGGAATATAACCGGATGCTGCTGGACAAGGCGATGGAGGGCAACGGCATCATTCAGGAGAAGTACATCACCGTCACCGTGCTCAAAAAGGATGTGGCGGAAGCCCGCGCCTACTTTGCCCGCACGGGCGCGGATCTCTGCTCCCACTTTGCCGCCCTCGGGGCCAAGTGTACAGAGCTGGATGCCGCCGAGCGTCTGCGCGTCCTGCACGATTTCTACCGCGTCGGCGAAGAGGTGGACTTTCACTTTGACGCGAAGGACATGATGCAGAAGGGACACGACTTCCGGGATTACATCTGCCCGGACAGTATAGAAAAGACCTCGGACCGCCTAAAGCTCGGCAAACGTTTCTGCCGGGTGCTGTATCTCAAGGACTACGCTTCCTATATCAAGGACTGTCTGGTGACGGAGCTGACGGATCTGAGCCGGAACATGATGCTCTCCATCGATATTGTTCCCGTTCCAACCGACGAGGCGGTACGGGAGGTGGAAACCCGGCTGCTGGGTGTGGAGACGAACATCACCAACTGGCAGCGCCGGCAGAACGCCAACAACAACTTTTCCGCCGTGATCCCCTACGATATGGAGCTTCAGCGCCGGGAGGCCAAGGAGTTTCTGGACGATCTCACCACCCGCGACCAACGCATGATGCTGTGCGTCCTCACTATGGTTCTTACTGCGGAAACGCAGGAGCAGCTTGACAGCGACACCGAGACCGTCCTTGCCATTGCCCGAAAGCACATGTGTCAGCTCGCCGTGCTGAAATATCAGCAGTATGACGGGCTTAATACTGTGCTGCCCATCGGGACGCGGCGCATTGACTCCTTCCGGACGCTGACGACGGAGAGCCTTGCTGTGTTCATCCCCTTCAAGGTGCAGGAGATCATGGACAAGGGTGGCATCTACTTCGGCGAGAACGCCATCTCCCACAACCTCATTATGTGCAATAAGGAGACGCTGCTGAACCAGTCGGCGTTTGTCCTCGGCGTCCCCGGCTCGGGCAAATCGTTCTCGGTAAAGGAACTGATCACCTTCCTCATGCTCAACACGGACGACGATATCCTGATCTGCGATCCCGAAGGCGAGTTTGCCCCGCTGGTGGAGGCAATGGGGGACGACATCGGTACCGTCATCCATGTGGCCGCGGGCGGCAGACACCGACTTAATGCTATGTACATGGTAGAGGGCTACGGGGAAAAGAACTCCATTGTGGATAAGTCACAGTTTATCATGTCTCTGGTTGAGCAGATCGACAAGAGCGGCGTCGGGCCGCAGCACAAATCCATCATCGACCGCTGCACGGCGCAGCTCTATCAGGAGGCCGCGGAAACCGGCATCATCCCAACGCTCTCGGCGCTGCGCGAAAAGCTGCTGGTGCAGCCGGAAGCAAAGGCGCAGGACATTGCGCTTTCGCTAGAGCTCTATACGACCGGTTCTCTGGACATTTTCGGCCATGCCGGAAATGTGGATCTGGATAAGCGCGTGGTGGTATTCAACATCCATGATCTCGGCGAGCAGCTCAAGCCCGCAGGACTGCTGGTCATTACGGACACGATGCTCAACCGTGTCACGCTCAACTGGCAGCGCGGCCGGCGCACGCATGTCTTCATCGACGAATTCCATGTGGTATTTGAAAATGAGCAGAGCGGCAATTTCTTCGCCTCGGCCTGGCGGCAGTTCCGCAAGCGCAACGCTTTCCCCACCGCCATTACGCAGAACGTGGAGTATCTGCTGGACTCTGTGCAGGCCAGCACGATGGTGTCCAACTCCGAGTTTGTGGTCATGCTCAATCAGGCAGCAAAGGATCGGGAGAAGCTGGCAAAGCTTCTTAACATCTCGAACGAGCAGATGAGCTATGTCACCAACGCGGATGCCGGGTGCGGCTTGATCCGCTATGGCCGGGCGCTGGTTCCGTTCATCAACCGCTTCCCGAAAGATACCGAGCTCTACAAGCTGATGACAACGCGGCCCGGCGAGGGCGTGTTCGGAGTGGGGCGAGATGGCTGACATCAAGACACGCGATGCCGTTACAGGGACGATAAAGGCCATAGACAAGTCCGCCGTGGCTGCCGAGCGCATGAAGGATGCTTTTATCCGAAAAAAGGACGAGGCGCAGCGCGGCGCTTCTCCTACGGAGGACAGTCCGGAGAAATACGCGGCGGATAAGGTGACCAGCCTTGCAGAAACCGCTGCATCCCGTACAGCGCAGGAGTTTGATAAGCAGGGGCGGAAAGCCGTTCAGCAGTCTGCACGATCCCACACGAGGCCTTTTTCTGATAGGCGAACGTCCACATTTACAGAAATGCCCCAGCCGGAAGCGGCTGGGGCGCGGTTCAAACGAGAAGAACACAAGCGCATGTCGCTCCGTACTCAGAGAAACAGCGGCGAGACAATAAAACCGTCTGTACGAGAAAAGCGGACTCGGTCAATAAAAACCGCCGACCGGGCGGTAAAACCCGTTGAGCGGTCTGTCCGAACGGTCCGGCGGACAGCGCGTACTATTCGTGCCAATCCCGGCGTTACGGTCAAGACGGCAAACGCGTCCGCGCGGCGGGCGAAGGCTGCGGCGAGAAACTCTGTCGAGGTCGTGAAAAAGGCTGCTGCCGCGGCCTCAAAAGCGATCCGGGCAATCCTCGCCGCGACGAAGGCGCTCGTCAACGCGATCCTCGCGGGGAGTTGGATTGCCATCACCATTGTCCTAGTTGTTGTACTGCTCGGCGCTGCCCTCTCGCTCTTCGGAAGCGAAAGCGGACGAACGTCATATGTGCCGGTGAGCGAGGAGGTGGAGACCTATACGCCCATCATCCGCGTGTATGCCAATCAATACGGCATAGGAGAATACGTCGAGCTGATTAAGGCAATCATGATGCAGGAGAGCGGCGGTCAGGGGTTTGATCCCATGCAGGCGTCCGAAAGCGGCTATAACACCCGTTACCCACGAACGCCCAATGCCATCACCGATCCGGAGTATTCCATCAATGTAGGTGTCCAGACCATTGCGGACAGCTTGCGGCAGGCCGACGTGGAAAGCCCTGTCGATATGGAAAACATCAAGCTGGCGCTGCAGGGCTACAATTTCGGCAATGGGTTTATTCCCTGGGCGCGGGAGAACTACGGTGGATATTCGGCCATCGCGGCGATTGAGTTTTCCAATCGTATGGCTGCGCAGCTCGGCTGGAGCGGATACGGCGACAAGCAGTACCCGGCGCATGTGCTGCGCTACTACCCGTTCGGGCGTGCCTTCACCGCGGAGGGCAATCAGGCCATTGTGGAGATAGCGCTGACACAGGTCGGCAATGTAGGCGGCGAGCCTTACTGGAGTTGGTGGGGGCTGAGCGAGCGTGCAGAGTGGTGCGCCATGTTTGTGAGCTGGTGTGCTGATCAGGCTGGGTTGCTCAATACCGGCGCTATTCCAAAGTTTGAGAACTGTGTCTGGGGTGCGAACTGGTTCAAGAATAATGCCGGATGGGCGGACGGCTCTGCCGAGCCGAGTCCCGGCGATATCATCTTTTTCGATTGGGAACCCGACGGATACCCGGATCATGTGGGCATCGTTGAAAAATGCGAGGGTGGTTTGGTATACACCATTGAGGGTAACGTCAACGACGACTGCGCCCAGGGGCGCTACTATGTAGGCGGCACCTGCATCTTTGGGTATGGATTACCGGCGTATTAAAACAACAGGAGAGTCATAGAATCCGGCTCTCCTGTCATACGCAACTAACTGCATAATAATAAAAAGAACCCTTTTGTTTGTTGATAAAACCAGAAAACAGCACTATACTTCTTATAGTTGATAGTTTCACGTTTTTGCGACGAAAAGACGTTCAGCACAAAAGGGGGATGAATCTATGGCTGCGGCTAATAGCAAATGGATTGAGGAAGCCGCGATAAACGCGCTTGATCGAGTTTTTCTCTCCTGCCCCATACTAAGTCCTTTTACCAAACGCAATGACAGAACTCCGTCATGGGATGGCTTCGTATTGGTTTACCAAAACGCTTCTCATAAAAATGAAAACTTATTGGGGCGAGTTCCGATTCAGGTTAAGGGAACAAAGAAGTCTGTCACTTCAGACACAGCATCTTTTTCCTGCAGGGCTGCAGATCTCCGCAACTATTGCAATGACGGCGGCTGCATATTCTTCCTTGTAAGTGTTCCTTCTGTCATCGGTGAGGCGGACATCTATTATTCGAGCCTGTTGGTCTTCGATTTAAAACGCATGCTTGACGAAATCGGCAATCAAAAGAGTTGTACAATCAAACTAACCAGATTCCCTTCAAAAGACATAAACGAAATCAGCACGATCTTTACAAGTTTTATCGAAAATTCGCGGAAGCAGGCCAGCTTTGTCGGGAAAAAACTGATGTCCCTTGAAGAGCTTACCCGTAACGGTGTCGCCATTGAGTCGCTAACGTTTAACGCTTCCGGTATCGGACTTAACGAATTTAATCTGGGAAAATATCTCTCTTCTCATGATTTTTACTTGTATGCAAAACCAAAAGGATTGGACATTGAGATTCCGGTTGATAAAGTCCGCAATGCAACTGTTGTAAAACGCATTGATGCGAAAGTAACGGTCGGAGACGTTGAATACTATCCGTTCTATACCGTTGTATATAAGGAGGGAACTGCACATCATATTGAACTGGGAAAGGGAATCACAATAAAACTGGACTTGTCCAGCAAAAAATTCAATATAAGCTTCAAAGCCACCGGAACACTAAGCGATCGGATTCAAGACGCCTCATGCTATATCGATATAATAGAAAGCAGAGAAATAGCGTTTAATGGCGAAAAGCTGGCTTTCAGCAATCCGAATTGGAAGGGGCTACCCAAAAGCGAAGAACAGCTTCGGTACTATAAAGATGTCAAAAAGATGCTCGATACTCTTGGAGTTACAGAAGAACTGCAATGCGATAACCTTACGGAAAAGGATGAAGAGAACATACGAAACTTTGTTGCCGCTATCCTTTATAACAGGAAAATCGGCTTTCCGGGTATAGAAGGTTCACCTATCTACGGCGCCTTTCCGATAGCGAATCTCTCGATTTGGATATGGGCCATTCGGCAAGAAGATGGGTATTATCAAATAAAGAGCTTTTTCGACGCGCAACAGTTTGCTTTTTTTGAAGAAAATGATACTGCACACGCCCATCCCATTCCCACATCACAGTATTTTTTGCTGGATAAAACCGCGTTTGTCCATGCGTCCAACATGAATTATGATACTATACTAAATAGTATTACATCATTAGCTCCCTCTCCTAAGTTTATACCGTACACGACAGATTTACTTTTGGAGATTCTTCGTGCGTATGACGAGCAGACAGACAAAGACGGCGAACTATTGGTGCTTGCCGATTCACTTTGCACATGGCTTTCTACGTTTGAAAGCGAAGAGAATGACCCTGTTATACGGCTCAATCATCTCCAGATAATCAAGCGCAAACGCTCTTTTATCACACAGGAAATCATTGAATTGAGCGGTTTTACAAATGCGTCTTATCCTGCGGAAGTTCGATGCAGCGCATACTTGCTTCTCGGAGATAACAGCGAAGCCCAAAAGTGCTTCGCGGAGCTTTCACCTTCCATGCAGGAAATGTTTATTTCCCTCCCAATATACCATTTCGCAAACTTTCAATAACGGATGCTCGACATAGCGAAACCAACTATTCTTACATGGAGGTAAATATGGACGATTTGCCTTGGGGGCATTCTATAATCACGCTTGAAGACAGATTACAGGAAATCGAAAATTTACTCTCATCTAAATACTATCAGGCTGCTCTTGCGCTGGCATTGACTATACCAGATATCTGCGGCAAGGTGGAGTTTCCAAGAGATGGTGTTCATGACCGATATACTAAATGGTTCACTTTACATGTGGAGCATAATTTTGAACCGGCACATCTGCCCGAGGATGAAAATGACGCTGTCCCTGATTACTCCAAACGAGCACTAAATGGGGAGATGTGCTATGGACTGCGTTGTGCTTTCCTGCACTCTGGGAGCGATGACATCAGCGAAAAACGGCAAGTTGCCCCTATTAACGCAGGAGACTATCCGGATTATTCTGTGACCTTTGATTTTGTTCTTAGCGAAGATAAAACAGAGTTCACCTGCGGAACGGACGATCGCGAAAAATCAAAGCATTTCATGTACTACATTGCTATCCCTAAGTTGTGCAGATGTATATGTGCCGCCGCAAAAGAATGCATAAGGAAATATAGCAAGGAAGCTTTTACTGGAAAATGTAAAATATATAGCCGCTGGAAATGGCAGCAGGATTATTTAGAGGAAATGGGAGAGTAAAATTACTCTTATATGATGCCAGATTGCTGCGGACTATGCGTTATCTCAGCAAAAGGCGGCACGTTAAACGTACGTATTGTCAGAAAACAGCAAGCTATTTACCCTGCGTTTTGCCAAACGCTCGGTGAACGACTTGCTGAAATGGTTGCAAATTCGTCGCAAGTTGGTTTTAAGTTAGTTGCAAGTTGGACGCAAGAACTTACTCAGGATCACCCCAAAGCTATGTTTCCATCAGCAGAAGAAAAAGCCGCCCGAGCGGGGACACGATGTCCTCCGCCGGGCGGTTTTCCTACTTAATACTTCTTAATATCTCACAACGATAAATCTTATAACCAGACGCCGGAAGAATTTGGTATTCTTCTTCAGTTGCACGAGAAGCGCATCGTGCAGGTGCTTGAGCTTCTCTCGCTGCTCTTCGTTCATCTCGTGCGTGCTGAACGCCGCTTCTTCCCACAGCACGGCGCATTCCCCGTAGAGGGCTGCCGTATCCTCGCCGCAGAGCTTCGCAACGCGCGGCGTCAGCGAATGGACCGATGCGCCGCCGCTCTTTATGCCCATATCGCCGAGCAACTCCCGGCAGTAAGCGAAAATCGCGCAGATACCCTCTGCCGCGGACGCATCGTCAAACCCGGCCAGCCGCTGCCGCAGCTCGCGCCGCTTTTTCAGATAGCGCGCCAGCAGGAAGAGGATCGCCGCCAACAGCAGCCCCAGCAGCGAGAGCAGCGCCGTCTTTGCCGTTTCGCGGACATCCGGCCGTTCCTTTTCTTCGGACTGGATGTAGTTATCCTCTGTCATTTCCTCGGAGGCCTTGTCGTCGCCGTCCGATTCGTTCTCGCCGGTGTCATAGCCCTGGAAGATATCCGGCTGCTCCATCCGGTCGATGTACGGCGGCGTCACCTCAAACGGTACCCATCCGATGCCGTCCTGATAAAACTCCACCCAGGCGTGTGCGTGCGCCTCCGGGACGGTCAGGACCGCGTTTTCCAGCTGTCCCTCCACGTCCTCCGGGAAGATGAGATATCCCTCCACATAGCGCGCCGGGATACCGTAATGCCGGAACATCAGCGCTGCGGCCGTGGCATAGTGCACCGAGTACCCGGCACCGCTCTCCAGGAAGAAGCGCAGGAAGTCCTCGCCGTCGTCCCGGGTCTCCTTGGGCATCTCGGTGTAGGATGCATTGGCCGTGAGATACTCCAGAATCCGCTGTTTGGCCTTCTGGTAGGACATGTGCTGGCCGTTTTCCGTTTCCGGCTCGCCGAGCTCCCGCGTGAGGTAGCTCTCCACGCTCTCCGGCAGCGCCGTATAGGCGTCATACACGAAGGTGTTGTACTGGCTCTCGCTCACGAGATACGACGAGAGCTCGTCCGAAGGCGTCTCCGCGTCCATCCGCAGGAAGCTCACCAGCTCTGTATACCGCTTCACCTGATTCGGCAGGGCCGTGTAGGTATAGCTGTCCCGGCCGCGGAAGCCGCGGGAGAGCAGCGTGCTGTCGCCCAGATTCTCGCTGTCGAGCAGCGCCGCGTCCGCGCTGCACAGCTCATAGGGCGCGTAGACGTATTTCCGGCTGGCATCCACGGTGTGGACGGAGAGTGTGTTGAGGTCATTGCTCGTCAATCGCCCGTCCAGAAGCGCCGCTGCGCTGGCAAGCTGCGTCTGGCCGTAAAAGCCGTTCTGATGCAGCCAGTAGAAAAGATTGGCGCTCGTGTACAGCCTCTGCCTATCCAGCGACGTCCAGCCGTCGCCGGTATAGCTCTCGCCGACAAAGCCGCGCAGATACAGCGAATCCGGCTGGCTCATCACGACCTGCAGAGCCGTGGCCTCCGGAAACACCAGATCACCCAAATTCCGGAAGTCGCCCTCCGGCAGCGCACGGTTTTCCGCTTTCCCGTAACGCGCCTGTCCGGCAGCAGTTTCCAGCGCCGCTTCCGTTCCGGAAGCGATTGCGCTCTTTTCGTAGCCGCGGACGGGGATAAAGAGTGCGGACAACCCCAGCGTCACGCAAAGGATCAGCGCGACGCTGCCCGCCGCCGATACGGTGGCTCCGCCGTCGGTGCGCAGGCGAAAGCCCCGCCCCCGATAAAACGCGGTCACGATCAGCAGCGCCTCCGCACCGAAGAGACACAGTCCCCAGCCAAGCGCTGCCGTGCCGCCGGTAACGGCCTGCAAAACGACGAGCCCCAGCATGAAGAGCGTTGCAAGCAGTAAGTTTCCGTTTTTCACGATCCACGCGCACAGATATCCCAGCAGAAGCGCGAGCGGCAGCAGGAAGAATGTTATCTGCCGCCAGACATTTCCCTCGGTCGCTGCAAAGTGCGTCAGGACCTTCCGCTGCGCCGTGCCGAGTGCGTCGGAGACGGCGTTCGCCGTCCGACAGAACCCGGAACAGACGTCCGGCAGAAACGCGAGCGTCATGCCGACGCCCCAGACCAGCAGCACAAGAAGCGCCGCCTGCCGGATACGGCGCTGCCGCTCCGGCAGAAATGCCGCCGCGATCACCAGCGCGCCGCCGAGCATAAGCAGCGGCAGATATACCGTTAGAGAAAAGGTCGTGCAGAACGCGCCAAGGATCCCGGCGAAGAGCGCTGACGCGGCGATGGCGTCGCCGAACGGATACTTTTTCTGCCGGGTCAGGACGAAGGAAAGAGACAGATTGGATGTTTTCTTCATATCGTTTCCTCCGCCGCTCTCAAATCGCAATATAGCTCAGTTCCCGGAGATAGTTCTCCGGAGTGAACGCCATAACATGTACATTATCCGCATACAGCGCCTCCGGCCAGCTCTCGTCCGAGCAGAGAAAAAGCGTAACGTGGCCGGCATGGGCGCTCAGCTCGGCAATGGACGCGGGAACGTGCGGCGCAAAACAGATCACATGGGCATAATCGTTCTCCGCGCCGTCCAGATACCGGCGCACCACGTCGCTCTCCTCATCCGCTCCGGCGTCCAGCAGCTGGGAGATCGCGCCGATCAGATCCTCGCTTCCGTGAACATCGGTCTGCTCATAAAGCCCGGTGCGACCGTCTGTCCAGCCCATGCCGAAGCGGACATCCTCCGCGGCGAGCACCTGCACAACGGAGCAGTACGCCTCCGCCAGCGTGTCGCGCACCGCCGCAGGCGACGCCGCGTCGTTTTCAAAGAGGAACATATACGAGGTCTCCAGCGGCAGCCCCGGCTCGCGGACCACCATGCGCTCCAGCTTGGCCGAGAGCTTCCAATGGATGCTACGCGGGCTGTCACCGGCGCGGTACTCGCGGATATCAAAGGTCTCCGCCGGGTCAAAGCCGGGCTTGTCCGGCGAGTACTCGGTGCCTTCGGCATCCATGCTCATGCGCGTTCCCACCGAGAGCGCCGGGGAAAACGTGTCCGGGAACACCGTACACCGCGCAGCCGCGTCCGTCGTATAAGTGCGGCGGGACAGGCCGAACAGATCTCGCACGGCCAAACACTCTACATGCAGCTCCACCGCGCCGCCGTGGCGGCTCTCGAGCGTGAACGGCAACTTGGCCGCCGTCCGCCCCGGCAGACGCAGCGACACCGTCCGGCTCACGCTCTCTCCGGTGAGGCGGTTCTCCTCGCGGATCGTGCAGTCGATGCGTCCCATCGGGAGCGCCGTACGGTTATCCAGCTTCAGCATTCCCTCGGTCTTCTCGCCCTTGGCCGCGGACGGCGCCAGATGCAGCGATACCGCAGGGCCCGTCCGGCGGCAGAGATTGCACAAAACGCACACCATCGGCCCCGCAACGGACGCGAGCAGCAGCACCAGCGCATAGTAACGGTCGGTGAACACATACAGAAGCGCCGCGCCAACCAGCCACAGGCCGTAGGTCAATCGCGCTTTCCACATACCCCTTACTCCCCGCGGCCCGCCGCCGGCATGGGAACGCTTGCAAGCACGCTCTCGATCACGGAGGAGGCCGAGGTCTCCGTCATCTTCGCCTTCGGGCTGAGAATGACGCGGTGGCCGCTCACATCCGCGAATATGGCGGCGACGTCCTCCGGCACGGCATAGTCGCGCCCTTCCATATAGGCGTGTGCCTTCGCCATGCGGCAGACGGCCAGCGCGCCGCGGGAACTGAGACCGAGCGTGATCATGGCGTGCTCGCGCGTCGCGCGGCTCAGCCGCGTCACATACTCATACAGGCTGTCCGCCATATGCACCGCCACGGCTTCCTTCTGCATTTTCAGCAGCGCTTCCTTGTCCGCCACCTGCCGCACGGAGTCCAGCGGGTTTGCCGTGTGGCGGTCCTTGAGCAGATTCATCTCATCCGCAAACTCCGGATACCCCAGATGCAGCCGGATCATGAAGCGGTCGAGCTGTGCCTGCGGCAGCAGCTGCGTTCCCGCCGAGCCGACCGGGTTCTGCGTGGCGATAACGGTGAACGGCTGCGGCACGTCGTGCGCCCGGCCGTCCACGGTTACATGGCCCTCTTCCATGACCTCCAGCAGCGCCGACTGCGTCTTGCTGGACGTGCGGTTGATCTCGTCGGCCAGCAGCAGATTGCACATGACCGCGCCCTTGACATACTCAAACTCCTTGCTCTCCTTGTTATACAGGGAAAAGCCGATCACGTCCGACGGCACCGTGTCCGAAGTAAACTGAATGCGCTTATAGTCGAGTCCCAGCGCCTTGCTGAAGGAGAGCGCCAGCGTCGTTTTGCCGGTGCCGGGCACGTCTTCAAGCAGCACATGGCCGCCGGACAGCATGGCCATCAGCACCTTGGCGATGGCGTCGTCCTTGCCGAGAATGACCTTTCCGACCTCGCGCCGGATCTCTCCAATGATCTGATTCATTTCCCTGTCTCCTTCGTTTTTATCTCTTCGGTATGGGATGCTGCTTTTTTCTTTTTGATGATAATGAGAACGATCGCTGCGGCAGCAATCGCCGCGGCGGCCGCCGCGATAATTCCAACCGTCCGGCCCGTCTGCGTACGGTCCAGCCGCTCTCTCGCGGCATAGAGCCCGCCCGCACCGGTGACGTACGCCCGGTCCGCCTCCGGCAGCGCCTCGATCTCCGCGATGACCTCTTCGAGCGCTGCGCGGTCGCCCGCGCCGAGCTTTTCTGCCGGGAACAGCTCTCCGGCGATGCGGGCGTTGATGGCCGCGACCTCCTGCCGCTGCGCTGCGATCTCCGTCTCCTTCTCCAGAAGGGCGGTACGCCAAGCGCTGTCCGTATCGCCGAGCTTATCGAGCAGCAGCGCCACGGTATCGGCATCGGCGAGCGTCGCCGGGCTCGGCAGCGCCGCGCAGACCGCGGCGTCCGCCGCCGTGAAGCGGGTGCTCCACGCCGTGCCCGCTGTCCGGACGTCGAGTTTCTCCGCTGCCGGGACTTCCTCCGCCGGGTCATAGAAGGGCTCCTCGATATCCATGCCGAGAGCGCGCTCCCAGCGGAGAAGATACGTATAATTGAACACATACCGCCGCTCCCCGGCGGGAATGGCGTCATAGCGCGCCTGAAGCTCCGCCGCCGTCGCGGCGTCGGGCTCCGTACCCGCCGCGGCCAGCGCGTCGATCTCCTCGCGAAGCGCGCGCACGGCCTCCGCCGTTTCCGCGTCCGCTTCCCCGCGCAGATCGTACAGGCTGTGCAGCCCGTCCTTGAAGCGCATATATGCCGTCAGCGCGCCGAGCGCCTGTTCGCCCGCCATTGCGTTGGAGCCGTCCGCGCCCTTTTCGAGCGTGTGGGCAAAGCCGCCGTCCGGCTTGGCGAAGCGCAGCAGCGCGTCGAGCACGCTGCCGCCGCGCTTGACAAAGCGCGCGTCCGTTGCCGGGTCGATGCCGAGCGCGCACAGCGCGATGATGACCTGCGCCGCGCTCTCGGAGCTTTCGCCGTCGTCGCCGAAGCCGCCGTTTTCCATCTGGCAGGCCGAGAGCGCGCCGAGCGCCAGCTCGATCGCCTCGCTCACGGTGCGCTCGACCGTTGTTCCCGTCGCCTTATCCGTTACGGTGAAAACGTGGGTGCTGTTCTGATACGGCGCGAGCGCCTGCAGCGTCATGGCCGTGAGATCGGCGCTGACGCCCTCGCCGCTCAGCGAGAAGCCGCGCTCGGCCGACTGTGCGCTGAGAATGCGCGTGAGGATGGTCTCGCGCGTGTCGGCTGCGCCCGCCGGGACGGAGTAGCCCCGGCTGTCGAGCAAGAGCAGGCCCCAGGTGAGGCCGTTGATGCCCTGCGCGCCGAGATCCTCTGTTTTGCCGCGGTCGTACACGCCGTCCGCGACGAGGTTGATCGTCTCCCCGGCGGCGTTTGTGCCGAAGGCCAGCGCGTCGCCGCCGCAGGCCGTGGCCGCAAGGCCGGTGCGGTGCCATTCCGAGGCGCGGACACGGTCCAAGCCGCCGTTTTCCTGATATTTCTGACTCACGGCGTCCTCGAGCGCGCTGCCGTAGGCGGCGTAATCGCTCTCATAGCCCGCGCGGAACATATAAAGCGTGTACCAGTCAAGCCCGCCCGCTGCGGCGTATTCCGCGGTCTGCGTGCTGAGCATGGCATCCTCGCTCACGCCGAGGCGTCCGGCGCACCATGAAACGATACCGTCCATGTACCACGCGATGTCCTCGCGGGTATAGCCGCCGCCATCGGCGGCCTGCGCGGATGGCACGGGGCAGCACGCCAACACCAGAAGCAGCGCGAGCAGCAGAGAGGCGAGTTTCTTTCCCTTCACGCCGTCACCATTCCTTCCCGTAGCTGTTGATGAGGCCGTAGCCGCCGTTTTGTCCGACGTCCTTGCCGTAGGCCAGCGTGAAGCGGACGCGAAGCACCTGCCCGTCGAGCAGGAAGCACTCGGAAAGGCTGTGCGTCGGGTAAACGCCATCCACCTGATACATCCAGCCGGAGCCCTCGCAGAAATCGAATTGGCCGAGGGAGTTTTCGGAGTAGTTGTTCCATTTCAGGCCGTCCTCCTCGATCTTTTCCGCAAGATCTTCGGGGATGGACGCGCCGTTGGTGATGCCGTCGCGGATGATGTACGCGAGATAGAACGAGCCCGCGGCGTCGCCGCCGTAGTTATATTGGAAGCCGTTCTGGTTGAGCAGCTCCGTGAGCGTGTATACGGCGTTCACGCCTTCGTAGATCGTTACCTGCGTGGGCGGGATGAGATACCCAAGCCCCACGGTCGTGGCCTCGACGCTTACCGTCGCCGTGCCGATGGGGTCGCCGTTTTCCACGGAGTTGCAGTATATCTCATACGACCGGCTGGCCGAATAACCCTCGCGGTCGGTAGCCGATATGGTCACGATGTTGGTCAGATTCGGCTCAAAGTACAGCTCATATGTCGTATTCGAGGATGCGGGGCTGATCGGCTCGCCGTTGAGCACCACCGTTACGCCCGAGCCGTCCGCGCCGGAGGCGTAGATCGGCTCACCGAGATACGACGTCGCCGTAACGCTCAGCGGGAAGCGGCGGCTGTTGGTCGTCGCTATGTCGTCCAGATTGGTGACGATTGTCGGCCGGTTTGTTTCGAGCGCCGAGGTATCGTAAACGATCACGAAGCTCTGCTGATAGTTCAGATCGTTTTTGGCATCGTTGACGAGCAGCGTGATGGTGTTGTTGCGCGGCTGAAGCGTCACAAAGTATTCGCCGCTGTCGTTCGTGATGGTGACGCCGTTGAACATTACGCCGTAGCGCGCCGCGCTGCTCAGACCCAGATCGCCGCGCAGCCGCGCGATGAACGAAAAGTCTGCGCTCTGTACGGTCATGTTGGCGAGATTGTGCTCGAAGAGGATGCTCTCGTCATAGTAGACCGTGTAGGACTTGGAAACGGTACGCGTCGTTCCGTCGCGCATGGAGTACTGCGCCGAAACGGTGATCGTGTTCGCGCCGTTATCGAGCAGCACCGTGCCGGAAAACTGCGGCACGCCCCAGCCGTTGACCTCCACCGCGGTGGAGACGGGTGTGAGCGCGTGCTGCTGCAGCGCCTCGAGATTGTGCTGGATCGTAAAGGAATACCCGCGCACCGCCGAGGTTGAGCCGTTGACGATGGAGGTATAGAAATACACCAGATCCGTCGGCACGGTGTGATCGCCGTTCCCGCCCGGCTCGTCCGGCTTGCCGTCGCCGGGCGACGGGCTCGGCGTGAGCGCACCGCTCGGCCGGTCCGCCGGGGGCGGCGTGAACACAAGCTCCGGCATATCCTCCGGTGGCTCCGGCGTCGCGTCCGCCGGTTCCGGCGTCGGGCTTGGCGGCTGCCTCAGCAGCTCCGTGCTTACCGAGAGCGAAGGATCGCTGTCGAGCAGAAGGAATGAGCTGTCTGCGCGATCGGTATACTCCTCGCCCGGCGGCGCAACCTGTGCCCCCGCGGCAATGTATATAAAGCCGAACAGAGCCGCCAGCACTATGAGCGTTGTGAGGAGGTTAACGGCTCTTCTTCGATTTTTGTTTCCCATGTTATCCGCCCTTCTTTTTAAGGCTTTCTTTGCTCAAAGTATCTGCGATAGGGTGGCTGCGCCATCCCCGCCGCCGAAGCGGAGGGATGACGCAGATTTTTCGTTGTTCGGGATAGGCCGCTTTATTCTTCGTCCTCGTCCCCTTCATGTTTTTTGCCGAGCACCAGCCAGAGCACGACACCGCCGCAGAGCACCAGCGGGATCACCCACCAGAGCCAGCTGAGGCCGGAGCCGGAATCGGTATCCGCCGTATTCTCGCTGGGGGTGACGCCGGTCTCGATCCTGCCGCCGGTCTTGCCGGAGACATCCGTGACGGTCGTTTCGCTCTCCGGCGTACCGGCGCCGGTCTCGCCGGCCGGGTTTGTCCCGGTCGTGCCGGTGGTTCCGGTCGCGCCGCCGGCCGTCGTGCCGGCGACGCCCATGTTCCCGCCGGTGATGGTGCTGCCAGGGGTCACGCCGCCGCCGCCCTGCGTTGGGCGGTCGCCGCTGGTGAGAATGCGTTTGTATGCCGCTTCCGCTGCAAGGAGAACGTTGTAGTTTCCCACGCGGGCGCGCAGTGTCTCGGAGAGCGCATCAAACGCGGTGCGCGCTGCCGTAATGGACGGGCCGCTGTTCTTCGTCACGGTGCCAATCGCGTCAATGAGTGTTTCCACCGCGGCGATCTTCTCGCGGTTTTCCTCCTCGCGGGCCGCATCCTCCGCGGCCTGCTTCTTCTTTTCCGCAAGTGCTGCTTCCAGCGCTTCGAGCCGCGTGAGGCGGTCGGGCGAATACATTTCCTTCTGCCGGACGGTCAAACCGTTATACGCGGTACGCGCCGCGCTGATGGTCTCTTCGCTCTCGAGTGTGACCGGTTCGGCGATTCGATCGACCAACGCTTCGGCTTCCCGCACAGCGTCGCGCTCGGCAATGAGCTCGGCGAGCTTCTTCTCCGCCGTTTCAAGGATCACAAGACTGTCCTTGATCTCCTCCTGCAGCGTCGGGATGACCGCGTCATAAAGCTCGCGTGCCTCGTGAATCTGCTCTTCCTTCTCGAGCGTCACCTCGCCGATGGCTTGAATAGCATCGATCGCCTTGCGCTGCGCCTCGTGTTCTGCGTCGGTGATGACCACGACCGGCACGAGCACCGTGAGAGAGCTGTTCCGCAGCGAGTAGGTGAGCTGCACGCTGATGTCGCGCCCTTCCAGCGGCGTGTCCGCCCAGGTAAGCAGTTTGGAGTTCGTGATGTCCTTCTCCGCGCCGTTCGCCATATGCGCGACGACCTTCATGCCGGTGGGGTCAAACATCTCTCCGGCGTCGTAGCGCGTTTTGTCCGGCTCCTGCACCAGCTCGATACTCTGAACCTTGCTGCCGATGGCAAAGAGGTGGTTCGAGTCGTTCTTCATATAGATGGTGCCGTCCTTGTCCACGATGGGGCTCGCGATGCAGTACTGCGCGAGATCGCCCTGCGGCGTGAACAGCACCGGTGCGCAGTTATCCACGGTGTACCGCTTTCCCGCGGAGGTATAGGTCTCCGACACGGGATCGGCCAGTGCCGTCTGTCCCGGCTTATCGCGGATAACGCGCAGCGAGCCGGGCGTGTAGTTGTCGGCAAAGTAGACATACACCTCGTCGCCGTAGCCGGTGGACAGCAGGCCGCTCGTTTGCGGGCTGCCCTTGGTGTTGGCCGTGTACGCAATGCTCCACGACGCCAGATCGATGACGGCGATGTGGTGCCCGTCGTACACTTTGAACTGCGCCGCGCCCTGCACGCCGACATACGCGCGGCCGTTGTAGATGACCGGCGTCGATACGCTTCGTCCGCCGAGCCGGATCTCCTTCAGGCTGTCCTTCACAAAGCGGCCGTTTGCCTGGACCTTTACGCTGTAGAAGCTGCCGCCGCCGCTGGTGAAATAGTAGCTGTCGGTCGCCGCGTCGTAGGAAACCGTCGAGCGGATGTCGCCGTTGAGCCCTTCGATGGAGTCGAGCAGTGCGCCGCTGACCGGGTTGAGCGAGAGCAGCATACTCGTCTGCGACTCATACCCCTTCTCGCCGTCCTCCGTGCCGACCAGCACAAACTTCTCCGTGGCGAGTGCGCCCGCCCAGTAGAAGCCGCCGGACTGCGTGCGCACCCAGAGCGGCTGCTTGGCCTCGAGCGGCTGACTTGGGTCCTCGTCCGTGATCGTCAGACACACCATGTGCGCCGCGCCCTGCTCGCTGTTCCAGAAGCCCGTGTAGATGCAGCCATCGGAATAGGTGATCGGGCAGTTCGGCTGGTTCGCGCCGAGACCGATGCCGAGCGAGTCGGTATAGAGCCACAGGGATTCCAGCGTCTTCGCGTTGAACGCCTGCACCATGCCGCCGCCGAGCGCCACGAAGATCATACCCTCGGCATACGCCGGAGGCGTGATGGCGAAGGGCGAGCTGCCCTGCATCTCTCCGCGGGCCAGTACCTCGCCGGTCTCCGAATCAAGCCGCAGCAGCTCCTTGCCGGAGTAGCTGTAAAGCTCGCCGTTGATGATGATGGGCGTTCCCGGTGCGCCGTTGGCCTGACCGCCGGTCGCAATGGACGTTGCCCAGTAGAGCTCGGCGTTGTCCGCGCTCGTCGGCGTTTTGGCATCTGTGACGCCGTTATTATCGTCGTTGCCGCGGAAGTTGCCCCACTCGGCGGGAAGCTCGGTGTCAATGTCCGGGTTCGTCTCGGCAGGGACGAGCTCGATGTCAATCTCCATGTCCTTTTCCGCACAGAAGGAGCCGGTCTGCGCCACATAGCCCACCGCGGAAACGGAGTAGGCATAGTTTTCCTTTTGGCCGAGCGTGAAGGTGCCGAGCCGCGGATAGTACACGGCGTCGCCCGCATCACGCAGCAGGACATTGTAAACCGCGTCCTCCGGCGTGACGTTGAACTTCACCTTCACCGGCAGCGAGCGGTTGATCGTGAGCTTGTACGTTTTCTCCACGCGGTCCACGATCCCGTCGTCGTAGACAAGATCAATGGTAAAGCGCGTCTTTGCGCCGTCGAGCGGCAGAGCGTATACTGTACGATCCGACATCTGCGTGCCGTCGAGCGTTTCGCTCGTCTCCAGCGTCTCGCCGTCTACGGTGACCTTATAGTACTCTGTGTCGCCGGTCGAGAGCGTCATATACACCGTATCGAGCGTTGCGGACACGTCCACGGAGCATTCGAGCGTCTTCGCGTCAAACTCACACTTGGCAATGCCATAGGAATTATAGTTTGCCGAGCTGGACTGGCTGACCCTTTCACGGTAGAGCCAGACGTTCTGCACCGCGCGGTCGCGCAGCACGCGGATGCGGTAGACCTGCTGTCCGCCGTCCTTATCCGTGGTGGTGATGTTGATCCAGCTCTCCCCGGGTACATAGCGGCGCAGTATCCATTTGACTTCCTGCGCTGTTTTCCCGGTCATGTCGGTAAGCTTTGCAGTCGCGATGCCTGTACTCGGCGAGCCGGTGCCGCCCCAGCCGGAGAGGTATGTGACCTCCACAGTTGCGCCGGTGCGCTCCGCCTCGGACACAAGGGTCTTGAAGCTCAGGTATTGCAGATTATCGCTCACGGTCATCGTGTATTCATGCACATCCGATTGAAACAGCGGGTAAAGTGCGGCCGTTTTTTTGCTGGATGCCGAGCCGGCCAGAATGGTCAGATCCTCCAGAATTTCTTTTCCCGGCTTTTGATCCTTGTGCGTGAATGTGAACGTATACTCGCTCGTGCGTCCCCAGCCGGAGATGCAAGCGGTAAATGTCGTGTCGTTCTCCGGATCAATGGGCAGGCGGAAGAGACAGCCGTCGCCGGGAAGCACCTCCGGCTCGTACCCGTCGATCGTGATGGGGATGCGCTCTTTTTCAAGATAGTCATTGCTTGTGTCGAACGGCACGAGGATGAGCTCGGCGCTGTCCGCGCCGGCCGGCACCTCAACGGTGAAGTTCCGCTTGCCGTTTTCCATGGCGAGCGTCTGCATCAGGCCGCCGGAGGTCACGCCTGCGCGGAGGATCCACGGCTCCATATAGACCTCTACGGTGAAGATCTGCTCGCGTCCGTCGTCCGCTGTGGCAGTGACCGTGATGGTCTTGTCGCCATTGCGATCATTGGCGACCCAGAAAAACTGGCTCATTTCTCCGGCGTAGGTAGAGCCGCTTTCCAAAGACAACGAGGTTTCCGTTGTGTAGCCGCCAAGGATATATTTGGCTTCAATCTTGCCGGTCACGCCGTCGGCGAACGCCGCGCGGATGTACATATGCTTGCGGCCTGTCGTTTCCGCGACCCGCCCCTCGTAGTGGAACACGCCGCGCTCGCCGGTGAAATTGATCACGTTCCACGTACCCGGCTCGCCGCTCTCGCTGATTTCAATTGTTTTGAGCAGCGGTTTTTCGAGGAACTCCTCATTGATCTCATAATCCGGATCCCCGGAGGAGAGTATCATACGCCCGGTCTTGGTGTGCTCCTTCCCGTCTGCGGTGTAGGCAAGTGTGTAGGTGTATTCGCCAGGCTGGAGGGTGTTTCTCCCCGCCTGTCCGTGCGTGACCTTTCCGTTAACGTCTGTGAACGTAACGGAGAGTCCCGACATTACCGGTTCATCCAGATAGGTGGCCGAGACGAGGACGTTCACCGGTGTAACCGGCGCTTTCACTACGCGCACGGAGCCGTACCAATGGTACGCCGCCTTATAGGCATACATGCTGGTGTCCTTGACGCGCAGGTAGTAGAGTCCCGGCTCGCCGAAGAAAATGGTGATTCCGGTGTTGACATCGCTTACGTCATCCAGCGTCCGCCATTCGGTCTCGTCGGCGCGGCGCACCTCGACATGGCACTTTCCGGCGCCGTTCGTCAGCGGATACGGCGTACCGGCCGCCACTGGGCGGACGGTCAGGCGGGAATAGTTGTCCACCACGGCGGTCCGCTCGTTTACGGGCAGGTAATTTGTCTGGTAGTTTGAACCCGGCAGGACAAAGCCGAGGAATTTCTCTTCGCTGAATGCATCGTCGTTCACCATGACGGTGAGCTCCTGCCCGTCGGAGAGCGTGCGCAGCCACGCAATTTTCGGCGCCGGTACGCCGGGCATATAGTACTGCGTGCTGAAGATGTGATCCACAAAGAGGTTGACCGGCCGGGCACTGCCCATGAAGTGCGAAACCTCGCCGCCGAAGTAATTTATGTCCACATACGGTGAGCCGATGTTCTTGTTGCGCTCGGTGAGCGTCAGCGTATTCTCGCCGTAAAACTGCCGTTCCACCTCCAGCAGCGCCATGAGCACCGTGACCTGTCCGGTCGGCCCGTCCGTTTTGGTCCAGTTGGTCGTCAGCGGATCATAGACATAATCGTCGTAGTAGCCGGACATATAATACTCGCTGAGATCGGCGTAGGATACCGTGACGGGGCGGCGGTAAATATCGCCCTGCGCGTCCGTCATGTACTTGTCGCCGTCCATGAGCGAGACATAGACCGTGACCGTCTCGCCCGCAATCGCACCCGGGGAAGACTCCATAGCGATGTCAAGCGTCCTTGCCTCGCCGAGAACGTCAAACGTTCCTCTCACCGTGCGGCATCCGGGCGCCTCCACGGTGTAGATATACTTCCGCCCGGTATAGAGTTTCAGCTCCGTGGTACCGTCAAAGATATCCTGCGTTTCACCGTTCACGGTGAGCTTCACGCCCTTCACGGGCGCGCCGTCCTTCGTGATGTTCACCGCCACGGCGAAGGGACCGCGGTTATAGAGCGGCAGCTCCACGGTGATGGACTGGCTCTCGTCCGTCACAACGAACTTGCCGGTAACCTCTTTCCAGAGCTTCGTCCCGGCCTCGTTCTTCGCCGAGATCTTGTAGGTGTAAATGCCCGCAGGAAGACTGTACACCTTGCTCCCGGTGTACTGGAGCGCGGCGCTGCGGGTTTCGTTGGCCCACCACTCCGCGCCGTCCTCGTCGGTCACCGTCATGGTGACCTTGGCGCTGCTCGGAAGATTCTTTCCGGTGTCGCCGTTGATCGCCGTGAGGATCACGGTCTGCGCATGGGCAATGCGCAGGACCTTATTCGTCGGGCGTACCCATGAAGCACCGGCCACATAGGACGTGAATATGTGTTCCTCGTCCTGCTCGCCGACGGGGATAACGACGCTGGTGTCCTCCATCGGCTCGCCGTCCAGAAGGATGGAATACTCACTGCTGGCAAGGTTTTTGACCGTGATGCCTTCGACATCCTCCGTCACAGCAACCGTCCGGACGCTTCCCTCGGTAATACAGCCGTCCTCCTGCCGGTACTCCAATTTATCCGTCGGAATATAGGATTGGGAAATATCGCTTCCGCCGCTTGCATCCGAAAAACTGAAGTTCTGATACGAATGGATGTAAAACCGGAAGACATAGTCCTGCACCGTTTCGCCGTCCGCGCTCGTGCAGCGGATGGTGATGCCGGTCACGGCCGTAGTAAGGTCGCCAAAAATGTTTTCGTCGGTGTATGCGGTATCGTTGGTGCGTGACCAGCTCTGCTCCGTGGTGCTGCCATCGGCGTTCATGAGGAGGAACTTGTAGGTGCCGTCGGCATACTCGTCCGAGAGCTGCGCGCCGGCCCGGATCCTCGCTTGGGACCCGAAGGAGCCGTCAGTACAAACCTCATAGTAATACCGGTCCGGCTGGAAGCCGGTCTCCATCACCCTCTTGAGCGCGCCCTCAAAATACACGCTCTTGAGCATGGGTGTGTCGTGCCGCTCCTCGCGCTGCACGGCGAGCATATAGGTGCGGCTCACGCCGCTCGCCTTGTAGGAGATCGTGACGGGGATGGTCTGGCGGCCGTCCTCGTCCGTCGAGAGCGTGACATACCGTCCGCGGCAGTCCGCCGGGAGACGCACGCCGTCGATGGAGACGCTCTTAGCCGGCTCGTCCGTGAGCATGTAATTCATGGTCGTGCGGACGTACACGCGCTGCGCATCCATCGGCACGCCGACGGTATAGTTTTCCCGCTTGCTGTTAAAGACCGGCGAGAGTGTTTCCGGTCCGACGTCCGTGCTGACGGAGAGGCTCCAAAGCTCCGGCAGCGGGATATAATAGAACGTATAGACCTGCTCCACATCGCCGAGCGTTACGCGCACCGTGCGCTTCTGCTCCTCGCCGACAACGCCGTAACGCTCGCCGAGATAGGACTGCGCCCAGCCGCCGTTGGAGATGTCGTAAACGGCGCTGTGGGAGGTGCTGCTGTTGTCGTCGTAGCCGTAGGTGTATTCGAGAGAGACGGTCGCGCCCTCGGAAAACTCCGCTTTTATGTGGCCGAAATAGCTGTCTCCGGTAAGCGGCACATGGTATTCAAATACGCCCGGACGCACGTCCGTGCGGAGGACGGGGGTATATTGCCACGCGCTGCCGTCCCACTCACTGCCGCCGACGATCAATGCCTTGAGGAGCATTTCGTCCTCATAGGTCTCCGGCTCGAGCGCCACATTCACGGTGCGCCCGGCCATGCCGACGGTGAAGGAGCCGGTCTCCTTCTTGTATCCCTCCGCCGTGATCTCGTAGGTATAATCGCCGGTGAGCAGCGAGTAGGTATACGCATCCTCCGCCGAGGCGGTCATACGCTGGCCGTAAGCGTCATATACGGCGATCTTCGCGCCCGCGATAACCGCACCGCCGCCGGTGACGGCAAAGCGTGTGTCATAGGCGCTCGAAACGCCCTCGGTAACATGGAGTGTGTACGTCGTCGCGCTGGCAAGGCCGCGCGCCTCGTCCGCCGTGTGGGACACGGTGATCTTCACGTCCGCGCTGCCGCCGGCAAAGGAGACCTCCGCGGTCTCGCCGCCGGTCACTTCCTCGCCGTTGATCGTCACGCGGTAACCGCGGGATTCGGTGAAGAACGGCGTCGCCGTGATGAAGAGCGCCTTTGTCCCCTCCGGGACCTCCACGTTATACTCGGTGATATCGCGCGAGAACGCGGGGCCGAGCAGCGCCGCCTCGCCGTTGGCGGAGACGGTCAGGCTCTTGAGCGTGCGATGGAGCAGCAGCTCCACATTGTACTGCTGCACCTGCTTACCGCGCGTGAGCGTCAGGGTAAAGCGGCCGCTGCCGTCCACCTCGTTGGCGAGATCGCTCGGCTTCCAGCCCTTCTGGCCGTTCTCATCAATCAGCACGCCGTTAAAGATGAAGGAGAGAGTCTTGTCTTCGCCGCTGAGATTCGTATAGGCGATCTCCGCCGCGGCGTCCGGCTGCGTCTTGCCAACGGGCTCGAAAAGGAATGCGTTGGAGATTGAAAGATCGGTGCTGATACGTCGGTAGTCGGGGCCGTCAAAGTGCAGCGTGATGGGCTCGCTGTATGGTACACCCTGCAGGATGTTCCACGCGTCCTGATCCTCGCGCGCCGAAACGCTGCTGACATTCTGGAAGCGGAAGTTTGTGAGCCAAGGATAATTCACCTGCGTGAGTGTCAGCGCGGTTTCCTGATTCTCCGTGGTCTTTTTCACCGTGAGCTCGCCCTCGCAGGGCTCGTAGAGCTCACGGTAATCGTAAGTGACCCAGTTAAATCCCTGCTGTTTGAGACCGTAGCCCTCCTTGCAGGAGACGGTGTAGGTATACCGCCCGCGCGGCAGGCTGAAGGAGTAATAGCCCTCACCGGCCTCGGTCGAGGTGGTTTTCTGGTTGTTATAGTCAAGGCTGGCGACCGTCACAGTCGCGCCGGTGACGGCGTTGCCGTCTGTGTCCGTCAGGTAGAACATGACCGGGTACTTCACCGTCTGCGTGGGGGCCATTTCCACGTTGATGACCATCGGCTCGTCCGACTCGACCACCTTGATGATTACCTGCTCCACGTCCTCGTACCCCTCCATCGAGACGGAGTACATATACTTGCCGGGGCGGAGCATGAAGTTATAGTTGCCCTGCGTGTGTGGGACGAGCTGATAGTTGGCGTCGCGCAGCGTCAGCGTGGCGTCCGGCAGGTCGATGCCCGCGTAGGAGATGGAAAAGCGTACCTCGTAAACGCCCTCCTGCACGGAGAGGTTCACGGTGTAAACGGCGCGCAGCTCGGATGCCGCGCACGCCGCGGCGAAGACGAGCTTATGCTCGCCCACGGCGTCCGGCGTGAAGGAATAAACGGTTCCCTCGACCGTCTCCTCCGCGCCGCCGTCCATCGCGACGGTGTAGGTTAAATCGTCGTTATTGTAATCGGTAAAGATCTTCGTAAGGTCGAGATTCCACGCGCGGTTCACCGCCGTGACCTCGCTCGCCTCAGCCTCCACGCCGTAGACAAGCTCCGGCGAATGAGGCTTCGGCGTCTCGGACGGCTCCGCCGTGGGGGAGGCCCCCGGCTCTTCCGACGGCTCCGCAGAGGGAGACGCGGACGGGGAAGCCGCCGGGGATTCGGACGGCGGCGCGGAGGGCGATTTCTCGGCGTCGTCCGAGCTTTCCGTGCGCGCGGCGGGCTGCACCCGTACCGGCGATATCGTCGCCGGTGCCGAGGGTGTGGCTGCCGGGACAGGCGTTTCCTTGGTGTCCGACGCATCTTCGCCGTCCGCCGGAACGGCGGACGGGGCGGGCGTCTGGGAAGCCGCTGGTGTAGGCGATGCCTCGCTCTCCGGCGTCCAGCCGAGTGCGGCGGTCAGCTTCGCGGCCAGCGCCGGGCTTTCCACGGCCTCGCCGTAGCTCTCGAGCGCGGCGAGATATGCCTCGCTCCCCTTATCCTTCGCCGCGGCCATCGCGCGCAGGAGGTTCTGCAGCGTCTCGGGGAAGTAGTCCTTGCCGTTTTCACTCTGCACGCTCTGGTGCAGGCGCACGACGTGCACTTCCTCCGGACGGTACATATCCGTCAGGGTCATAACGCCGACGTGCGTATCGCACGTGGCGATGTATTCCTCGTCGTTGAGCGTGATGCGCCCGGTCGCCACATCCGTGCCGAAGCGCTCGGAGATCGTCACGTCCTCCAGACGCGCCACGGCGTCGAGGATCGTGTCGCCGGTTTTGTACTCAACGCGCACCGGCGCGAGCGCAAAGCCGTCCGTCGTGACGCCGTCCGCGGAGGTCTCCGCGGCGAGGACGAAATACCCGTCCTTCTCCGCTCTCGCGGGGGCATAGAGCGGCTGCGTCTCTCCGTTTTCCGTTTTGCTCTCCGTCTCCGGGCCGGCCGAGACTGCCGGAGCCTCGGACGGCTGGTTCGGTGCCTCCGGCGTCGGCGTCGCCGCCGCTTCCGCCGTTGGCTCGGCGGTGCTCTCCGTCTCCGAAACGGCGGCGGCGGGCAGCGCCAGCGAGAAGAGCATAACGACCGCGAGCAGCAGCGTTATGAATCGTTTACCCTTTCCGTATGTCTGTGTCA
>OGZO01000323.1_pt1 | contig 34341 bp, 30 predicted proteins | sample 1576721 | NCBI WGS metagenome assembly OGZO01 (sample SAMEA3541516, study PRJEB24748) | human gut metagenome | biome: human gut; feature: human-associated habitat; material: faeces | place: China | collected 2012 | reverse complement strand
CTGGCATAGCATATGCACCTCTCTTTATTAACTATTCATCTTAAAATGCTTCAATTCCGGCATTACGTTCAGCCACATACTTCTTTATCTCATCATATGTTGCCTTAGTCTCTGCAGATGTTATATACACATCATCAAGTTCAATCGTGACATTAATGTAATCATCCGGCTTTTGTTTCAGTTTGGACAAAAGACATACAGTCTCCACATGCACAGTCTGCGGGAACATGTCCACAGCACACGCTTTTTCAACCTTGTATCCATGCTCCTGCAAAATTACTAAATCCCTTGCAAGACTCGTTGGCTTACAGCTAATATATACAATTCTGTCTACGCCGAAATCAATTATCTTTTGTAAAGCCTTTGGATGAATACCATCTCTTGGTGGGTCAAGAACTATTAAATCCGGCTTGTCCTTGATATCATCAATAACTTTTAGCACATCCCCTGCAATAAATTCACAGTTGTTAAGTCCGTTTAATTCAGCATTTTCTTTTGCAGCTTCTACCGCCTCTGCAACAATTTCAACCCCTACAACTTTTTTTGCAACAGGAGCAAGAATCTGTGCAATTGTTCCTGTACCGCTGTAAAGGTCAAATATCATTTTATCATTAGTGCTTCCAACATACTCTCTTGCCTTTGAATAAAGGACTTCAGCCCCTAAAGAATTTGTCTGGAAAAATGAAAATGTTGAAATCTTAAATCTAAGTCCCAATAATTCTTCATAAATTACATCTTCACCATAAAGTACTCTTGTCTCATCACTTTGAACCACATCAGCCAGACCATCATTTATAATCTGGAGTACACCTTTAAGTTCGCACTCTAAATCAAGTTTACATAACTTATCAATTAAAATATTATAATCTGCCGCTGCCTCGCCGTTTGCATCCGATGTTGTAACAATACTCATTATAATCTGATTTGTTTTTACACCACGTCTAATAACCAAATGTCTAAGGTATCCTTCGTGTCTCATTTTATGATAAAATTTTACATTTCTTTCTGCAAAATGTTCTAATACACAAGTCAAAATTTTGTTGTAATCTTTATTTACAATTTTACAATCCTTTGCTGTAACAATATCGTGGAAACTGTCTCTTTTATGTAATCCCAATGCCAAAGGACCATCTTTATATTCATCTCCAAATGAAAATTCCATTTTATTTCTGTATTCCCACTGAACAGGGCTTTTGAGGATTCCTTCAAATTCATAATCCTTATTTGTAATTACTCCGTCTAAAATATTCTTAACCATTTCTTTTTTCAAATTAGTCTGATTTTCGTAATCCATTGTCTGGTAAGAACATCCACCACAATCCGCAAAATGTGGGCAAAGTGGTTCTGCATTTTCAAGTGGTGACTTTTCAAGTACTTCTTTTAAACGTCCAACACATTTGCCTGAACGCTTCTTTGAAACTACAAAACTTACTTTTTGACCCGGAATAGTTCTTTTAACTAAAGCTACACCTTCCTCACCACAATCTACTGTTCCTTTATTTGGAAAATCTATTTTTTCTACCACTCCCTGGTATTCCATTCCTTTTTTCATCTATTTATCCTCTATCTGCTAATATTTTAATGATGCCAGGGTCACAAAGTCTTTCACTCACATGAGCTTGCTCATAAGTGAGTGAAAGACTTTGTGACCCACCCCAATATGAGCATAAAAGTGGGATAATTCCCACGATATGCGAATATTGGGTAGGATTGTGAGAGTGCATAGCACGGAACAATCCGTAGGCATCAAAATCACTACTTTTAATCTCACATGAGCTTGCTCATAATTTGGTTTTTTTGCCCCAAACATCATTACAAAATAAGTCCACATACACAATTCGGTCAAATGCTATACATTCCAATTGTTATATGTGGACTTAACTTATTCATCGGTTATTGTTTAAAAACAAATCTGCATGACCTGCCATTCACTATGGCATAACGATTTATTCTTCCACAAAATCACTTTCATCTTCTTCGTCGTCTTCAAATAAATCATCGAAATCATCTTCAAAGTCATCATAATAATCTTCTGTAATTTTATTGTAAATTGCATAAGCTGCTCCGGCAATTGCTGCCACTACTGCAAGCACTCCAAGTACGATTCCAACTATCTTAACTACGTCAGACTTCTTTTCTTCTTTGCCGATAATCTTACCAATCTTAACTCCCTTGATTAATTCGTCCATATCCGTACTCCTTTCATTACAAGTTATATTTCATAAGAATAGTATATCATTTTAGTGCTGTTTTTACTACAGTTTTTTGAGTTTTGCAAATGAAGCCATCATAATTTTCTGACCTGCTTTGTCAAATGCTACCGTAACCTGATAATCTTTTGGGCCATCCTCAATATTAAGCACTGTTCCTTCACCAAACTTAATATGTTTTACTCTGTCTCCAACTACATAATCAACCGGCTGTTTTGTAATTGTAAATGATTTACCAAATGCAGGTTTTGTGCTAGGTTCACCATACGAAGATTTCTTAAATGGCTTATTTCTAAATGCATTCTGACTTGCTCTGCTCGCATTTCCAAATTCCTCTTTCTTAGGAATCTGTCCTGCTGCGACTCTGTCTGTTACATTTTTACTATTAATAAGATGTGTTGGTATTTCCTTTATAAATCGTGAAATAATATTATATCTTGTTTCTCCATGAACCATACGTCTCTTTGCATAACTAATTACAAGATTTTCCTTTGCTCTTGTAATTGCAACATAACACAGACGTCTTTCTTCTTCAATTTCACTTTGGTCATCGGCACAAATTGCTGAAATTCCCGGAAATAATCCTTCTTCCATTCCACATAAAAATACATTAGGAAATTCAAGTCCCTTTGCACTATGTATGGTCATAAGGACCACATAGTCACTATCCTCATCAAGACTATCTATGTCCGCTACCAAAGCAACGTCTTCAAGAAATCCTGCCAAATCCGGATTTTCTGTTGTCGATTCATATTCTACAACCTTACTTATCAATTCTTCTATGTTCTCGATTCTTGCCTTGCTTTCGTCTGTATTTTCCAAAACGAGCTCTGTCACATATCCTGTATCTTCAATAATCTTATCTACTAATTCTTTTATTGAATGCTCCTGACTGTACTCTCTCAATTCTTCAATAAAATCAGTAAATTTCTTAATCTTTGCCGAAGCTCTGCTAAGTTCAGGATTCAAATATGCAAGTTCTAACGCATTATACAAATTAATGTCATGTTCAACTGCATATGCCTGCGCTTTTCCAATAGAAGTAGCTCCGATTCCTCTCTTTGGAACATTAATAATTCTTGCTACAGCAATATCATCCGTAGAATTATTTACTGTTTTCAAATAACACAAAATGTCTTTAATTTCTTTACGCTGATAGAAATTCTGTCCGCCGATAATCTTATAAGGAACATTTGCCAAAAGAAGTTTTTCTTCTAATGTTCTTGACTGAGCATTGGTTCTATACAGGCATGCAAAATCACTGTATTTATAGTCTCCTGCATTCACTTTTTTTCTAATTTCTTTCGCAACCATGTTAGCTTCATCATAAGCATCTTCCGCCTGATACAAATCAATCTGCGTTCCTTCTTCATTGTCACTCCACAATGTTTTGTCTTTTCTTCCCTGATTGTTTGCAATTACTCCATTTGCGGCAGCTAAAATATTCTTTGTAGAACGGTAATTCTGCTCTAACTTGATAACACGTGCATTTTCAAAATATTTTTCAAATGAGAGAATATTTGTAATATTCGCTCCTCTAAACTTATAAATTGATTGGTCATCATCGCCTACAACGCACAAATTTCTATATTTTGATGCAAGAAGGCGAATCAACTGAAACTGTGCTGTATTTGTATCCTGATACTCATCTACCATAATGTATTTAAATCTTTCCTGATAATAATCCAGCACATCTGGAAATTTCTTAAATAATTCTACTGTTTTTACAATTAAATCATCAAAATCTAAAGCATTATTTTTCTTAAGCTGAACCTGGTATTCAAGATAAATCTTAGCAACTGTATTTTCTCTCAAATCACCTTTTGTTATCTCTATTGCACGTTCAGGACTTATGAGTTCATCTTTATAAGAAGAAATCTTTCCTGCCACAGCTCTTTCTTTGTAAAATTTAGAATCTAAATTCATTCTTTTTACAATATCTTTTATCAGACTCTTTTGATCATCTGCATCGTAAATTGTAAATCTATTATCATATCCTAAAAATTCGATATGTCTTCTCAAAATTCGTACACATGTAGAATGGAATGTACTTACCCATATCTGATCAGCACCAAATCCTACTATGTTGTTAATTCTTTCACGCATTTCTGATGCAGCCTTATTTGTAAAAGTGATTGCCATAATATTCCATGGCGAAACACCCTTTTCTTCTATAAGATAAGCTGCTCTATGTGTAAGCACTCTAGTCTTTCCACTTCCTGCACCGGCAAGAATAAGCAATGGACCTTCCGTGTGAAATACAGCCATCTGCTGCATATCATTTAATGTATCATATCTGCTCATAAATATACCTTTTCCTTATTTTTATAATCCACTTAGGCAAATTTTTATATACTTCTGCTATCATATCATATTTTCTAAAAAAATCGAACATATTTTCTGCTATTTGTAATAAATTTTATTTGTAGTTTTCATTACTATGTATTATAATATTTTTTGTACATAAGGAGGTATATATGGAAAGTGATAAAATAATTGAGTCTATATTAAACGACTTTAACTCATTTAACATAGACGATATACCAAACATTGATTTATATATGGACCAGGTAACAACCTATTTAAATAATAAATTTGAGGGAAGCAAACGTAACGACGACGACAAGCTCTTAACAAAAACCATGATTAATAATTATGCTAAAAGTCGTTTATTACCACCTCCCGAAAAGAAAAAATATTCCAAAGACCATTTAATTCTTTTAATGATGATATTTTATCTTAAAAATATTATTTCAATTAATGATATTGATACGGCCTTGTCCCCATTAATTAAAGATTATTTTAATGATGGAAATAATAGTCTTGAAGAAATTTTTAAATTATTCATTCAATATATGAAAGATACTGACGATAATCAGTCGATTATTGATGCGTACGTAAAATCCAATGAGTATTTTTCAAATTTGGATAATGAAGATAATAAAGAATATTTGCAGACACTTACGCTAATTGCGACTTTGACTTACGAATGCCTTGCAAGAAAAATGATTATCGAAAAGTTGATTGACTCTCTTCCAAAGGAGGAAAACTCAAAAGATAAATCTGACAAAAATAAGAGTGATAAGAATAAAACTGATAAATAGTAGAATTTAGTGTAACTGTATTTTAAAAGCCTTAAATTTTGTTTCTAATTCAAAATTTAAGGCTTTTAATTTGTATAAGGTAAGACCTTATTTATGAAACTGAATTTTCAAAAAGCGAAGTGTTAATTACTTTAATATTAAATACTATCTTCTAATCCAGAATGCTCAAAGCTAATCATCATATTTGGCTCTCTTTAATACCATATCATAACCATCATTACCATAATTAAGAGATCTGTTAACTCTGCTGATTGTAGCTGTTGATGCCCCTGTATCTTCTGAAATTTCCAAATAAGTCTTTCCTTCTCTAAGCATCTTAGCCACTTCAAATCTCTGTGATATAGACAATAATTCATTTATGGTACATACATCTTCAAAAAATGTATAACATTCTTCCTTTGTTTCCAATGATAATATAGCTGCAAATAAATGATCTACTTCCTTTGTTCTAACTGACTTACTCATAAATTGCCTCCTGTGTTATCTTTTCTCTTTCACATTTTAGCACTCTAAAGTCTGAAAGTCCAGTCATTTCTTATATTATTTAACTCTTACTTTTTTACTCTTGCTCCATTTTCCGTAAATTTTCTTTCCATCCTGTTTTATGTAAGCTCTGACCTTAAAATAATATTTTTTATTTGAGCTAAGTTTTTTAAAGTTATAAATATTCTTTTTTATCTGCTTTGTGTTATAGCCATAATATTTTTTATTTGTACTATATTTGATAACATAGCCTGTAACATTAGTCTGCTTTTTAATAATTATTTTTACGCTTCTCTTCTTTTTGCTCTTTGCACTAATTATTTTAGTTTTACTATTCTGAATCTGCTGTATAGAAATGTTATCAATATTATTTACATCAGAAACATTGTTAGTTATGTCTGTGTTATTTATATTACTGTTATTTGTTTCATTATTACCGGCATTTCCATTATTAGTTGTGCTGTTGTTTCCACTATTTCCATTATTAGTTGTGCTGTTGTTCCCATTATTAGTTGTGCTGTTGTTCCCACTATTTCCATTATTAGTTGTCATTTCTGCATAACTTGGGTCAGGAATTACTGCCGTTGTTGAAAATGATAAATTCGTTATTTTTGCACTAAAACTTCCATTCTGAACCATTGGATCCCCATCACTTCTTCCAAATCCAAATTTCAAATCAAGCTTTCCTGCATAATCACTTGGTATGCTCACTTTTTTCTCATAGTTATATGGCTGGTTTTTTACCAATGTAATGTATTCTCCACTAATTGCCTCTTCATCGTCTCCTGCAATTTTTACAAATACTTTTTTGCTTTCAGTTGAAACTAATGTACATTTTAATACGTAATCATTTCCGGCATAGTATTTTAATCCTTCTATATTCGCCTGAGCACTCCACTGACTATCACCTTGTATTATTCCTGCATCTGTTACATTTATAGTAACCCCATCTGTTACCTTTGCTCCATTACCAATTACATTTCCATAAGTTCCACACCATGTTTGTCCAAAGAATGAAGTCCATGCACCTGTATATTCACCTATTGCATCCTGGTTAACTGTAATCGTTGGACCTGTATATTTTGTTGATTCCTCCTCAGGCTTCTGATAAACCCTTACCCAGTCAACTTCCATTGTTGCAGGAAAACCATTTTGATTAATATTATATCCTGGGAGTTGTCCACCTACAGCAAGATTTAATATAATAAATTGAGCTTTTCTAAATTCCTCCATTTCAGACTGTGTTGAAATGGTATATCTTTCATATACATATCCATCAACATAAAATGCGGCACTATTCTCATCCCACTCCATTCCATAAGTATGCCATTGGGTTCTGTCACCCACATCATATTTTTTTCCTTTTGTATCAGCCTGCGTATTTTTATATGACCAATGTAGATTTGCAAATACTGTATTATTATCATTTATTGCTTCCATGATATCCATTTCACCACATTTAGGCCATCCTACAGTGTCGTAATTAGCACCTAATGTCCAAAAAGCCGGCCAAATTCCTGAAAATCTTGGAAGTTTCATTCTAGCTTCAATTTTTCCATATTTAAATTCCTGTTTTCCTTTAGAATTAATTCTTCCTGAAGTATAACTTTTACCACCATAGTTTTCTTTTCTGGCAGTAATCTTTAATGTGCCATCACTAACCTGAATATTGTTTGTACGGTCAACATAATACTGAAGTTCATTATTTCCTCCACCATTACCGTTAACTTCTACATTCCAATTATTTCTATTAAGCTCTGTACCATCAAATTCATCACTCCACACCAACTGGTATTCTCCGTCGGCCTTTACAGCTTTTGTACTTTCGTTTCCAACAATATACATTCCACTGAACGCAATTGTTGCAGCGCACAATGACGCCATACATTTTCTAAACCACTTTCTCATATTTCTATTCTCCTAAATCATTTTCTCTTTTTATGATATATATATATTTAAACAAATGAAAACGTTTTTTACAATATTTTTGTTAATTTTCACCTATTTTCTTACAAATTTGTTTACTTATATAAATAAAGACCTAATATTTACAATTTTACTTTTGCAAACAATAGGTCATAATTTATTTACTAAAAACTTTTTTACAGTAATTTTTTTAATTCTTCAACACTAAAATTATAATTTGTGTTACAGAAATGACAATTCACTTCAATGTCCTTACCCTCATTAATCATATCTTTAATTTCAGCCTTGTTAATTCCCATTAATGCCTTTGTAACTCTCTCTTTACTGCAGTTGCAATAAAACTGCGTTGGCACCTTATCCGTTATTTCTACGCCTAAATCTCCTAATACAAATTCTAAGATATCTTCCGGTGTCATTCCCTTTTCAAGCATATCTGTTACTGAAGTTATCTTTGCTATTTTTTCTTCCAATGCAGATATTACTTCTTCTTCAGCAAATGGCATAAGCTGTACTATAAATCCTCCTGCCTGCTTTACTGTGTTATTTTTTTCCATCAGAACACCTAACGCTACTGCTGAAGGAACCTGTTCTGATGTAGCAAAATAATATGTTAAATCTTCTGCGACTTCACTTGTACCAAGCGGCACCTGACTTGAATACGGTTCCTTTAATCCCATATCTTTAATTACAGTTAATGTTCCATAACCAATTGCAGCTCCTACATCTAATTTTCCTGCATAATTTGCAGGAATGATTACATTCGGATTTCCTACATATCCTTTTACATTTCCATGAGAATCAGCTGTTACCGTAACTCCATTTATCGGTCCATCACCTTTCATCATAAGTGTAAGGATGTCATTATCACCTTTCATCATAACACCCATCATCGCTCCTCCTGTAAGAAGTCTTCCAAGAGCTGCTGTTGCAACGGGACTCGTATTATGATGCTGTCTTGCTGTTTCTACTATATTTCTTGATGTAATTGCAAATGCTCTAATCTGATTATCAGCCGCCATTGCTCTTACAATATAATCTTCGCTCATTTAATTTCTCCTTTATTTTTATTTCTATATTTCATTTCCTCGATTGTTTTTCTATTTTTACTTATTTGCTCTGGCAATCACATAAACCCTTTCCTGATTATCATTTGCCAGATTTTTAGTAAATGCCTCATACGCCGTTATATATTCAAGTCCTGCTTCCTCTAAAGCCTGACGTATTTCTTCTAAATAATAAGCTTTTTCATAATGATTTTCCGTAAATTTGTCATATCTGCCATCTTCACCCTGAACAAATATTGACAAATTATATTCATTTATGCGCTCTTCTTCATAAAATGTATTTTCCCAAATAAAGCTACAGTCTTCTCTGTCTTCCGCTATTACTGACTCTCCAATCTGTTCAAACTTTCCAACAGTATTTAAGTCAAATATGAAAATTCCTCCCGGGTCTAAATAATTTCTTACGAGTTTAAATGTTTCTACAACATCTTCATATTCAGTAAGATAATTTAGCGAATCGCAAATGCTTACAACTGCAGCAACTGTTCCATATAATTCAAATCCCCTCATATCCTGAAGCAAATATAATATAGATGTATCATCGCCTCTTTTTTCCATCGCTATATTAAGCATTTCCTGAGAATTGTCCACTCCAATCATATCATAGCCATTATTTGCAAGAATCTCTGTAATATTTCCTGTGCCACAACCAAGATCCAATACGATTCCATCTTTTATTCCATATTCATTTAACAAATCTATTAAATATTTGCCCCATTCTTCATATGGAATATTATCCATTAATTCATCATAAACTGCGGCAAATCCGGTATAAGCATCCATATTTTTCTCCTAAAACTATAGCATTCTTTTGGCTAAAACCATAATAGTTTACCTTAAAGCTAATATAAAAATATACAATGTCACCACACGCATAGCAGGTGGTTTATAGTTCTAAAACAATCACGCGCTGCGTGATTGTCTTACTCAGACTAAAGTCCATAATAAACTAAAGCGGCCAAGCTAACAGCCGGACCGCCCTATAATTATCTTCCACAACAGAATTTGTATTTCTTTCCACTTCCACATGGGCATGGATCGTTACGTCCAATCTTCTTTTCCTTAACGATTGTTCCTGACTTTTTCTGTTCTCTATATAATTCCTTCTGTCTTTCTGGTGTAAGAATGTCATTCCATTCTTCTAAGCCGTATAACCAATCTGCCTTAGCTTCAACCATGTTCTTGTATAATAATTCAGGATCATATTCAAGACTTACTTCTGTATCTTCTTCAAATGTATCAATTGGGTTAGATACCTTTAAGCTGTCATTAATTCCATCTAAAAATCCTACCATTGTAAGTACTTCCATATTGTACTTATCAGCAAGTTCTTTAATAGTTCCTTTTACTACAACATCTTTGTTTCCAAGAATATCTTTGTAAACTTCTTTTTCCTGAACAAAATATGCATCCCAAAATGCATCAAACTGCTGCTGCGTCTGATTCTGATTGTAAGCAATCTCTCTCCAAGTTTCTAATAAGTACTTTTTCTCTGCCATTACGCAAATTCCTCCATAACTTAACTTTCATTATAATTTAATATCTGTAATTACATTTTTAATTGATTTGCGTAAACAAACTACGCATACTTTAGATATTATACGAATAAATGTTAATAATTGCAATAAAACTTTTTATTAGATTTTTCTTATTAAATAATATTTTTGTTACTTTTATGCTTTTATTTTCTAATTTATTATTCTATAATACAAAAAGTATTTGTATATAAAGAAATAATATTACTTCTTAAAGGAGCATTCTTATGGATAAAATTAAAAAAATTTTGGTTTTTGCTACAATTGGAATTCTTGCTGTTTTAATTATTGCCTGTCTTGTTTTTGCGATAATGGGAAACAATTCAGCATTTATGGCCTGTGCATGGAGCATCGTTGTTCTTCCATGTTTGATATACGCTATTTTACTGATAGCTAATGTTTTAGGTAGGAAATAGTTACATTTAGATGGAGACTGGCAATTCTATTATTATGCGTAAGAATTTAGACTTGTTTTTTCGGATATTTTTATTCTCCAACTTGGGCATCATAGATAGGCAATGTGCCATCTGTACTCATAGACCTTCGGTCTATTTCGTCAGTGGCTTCGCCCTTTTAATCTCTTTCTTTTTTGTAACATATACAGACAGGCAATTCGCCATCTGTACTCATAGACCTTCGGTCTATTTCGTCAGTGGCTTCGCCACATACAAAAATAGAGAGAGATACTCTCTTGTGAGTAAACTCACATCGTGTATCTCTCTCTCTTTTTGTGCGATGGCTCATTGCCTATCTGTATATGATTTCATGTCTTCCCGGTCCGTTTGATACCATTGTGATTGGTACTTCTAATTCTTTTTCTATAAATTCAATGTATTTACGGCAGTTTTCCGGAAGCTTGTCATATTCTGTAATTCCTCTGATTTCTTCTTTCCATCCAGGAAGTACTTTATAAACAGGTTTTGCTTTTGCAAGCTTTGCTGTTACAGGGAAGTCTCTTGTAACTTCTCCATCTATTTCATATCCTACACATACTGGAATTTCATCTAAATATCCAAGTACGTCTAATACTGTAAGTGCAACTTCTGTAGCACCCTGCATTCTACATCCGTATCTTGAAGCAACTGCATCAAACCATCCCATTCTTCTTGGACGACCTGTTGTAGCTCCAAATTCGCCACCGTCACCACCACGGCGTCTAAGTTCATCTGCTTCATCTCCAAATATTTCACTTACGAATTCACCTGCTCCTACTGCACTTGAATATGCCTTAACAACAGTAATAATATCTTTAATTTCATATGGTGGAATACCTGCTCCAATTGCACCGTATGCTGCAAGTGTTGAAGAAGATGTAACCATTGGGTAAATACCAAAATCAGGATCTTTTAATGAACCTAACTGTCCTTCTAAAAGAACTGTTTTGCCTTCTTTTAATGCATTGCTGATAAATAATGATGTATCAGCAACATATGGTTCAACGATATCTCTGTATTCATGTAATGTCTTTAATAATTCTTCAGGGTCAATTAATGGCTTGTGATACATATGTTCAAGCATAACATTTTTCATTTCTGCTACTCTGTATACTTTTTCCTTTAAAATGTCATCATCAAACAATTCTGAAACCTGAAAACCAATCTTTGCATATTTATCTGAATAAAATGGAGCAATACCTGACTTTGTTGAGCCAAATGACTTTCCTCCAAGTCTTTCCTCTTCGTATGCATCAAAATCAATATGATATGGCATAAGAATCTGTGCTCTGTCTGAAACAAGAATGTGTGGTTTTGGAACACCCTTTGAAACTATTTCATCTATTTCTTTCTGAAGGTATGGAATATTGAGTGCAACACCATTACCGATAATACATGTTGTATGCTGATAAAATACACCTGATGGAAGTAAATGTAGTGCAAATTTTCCATAGTCATTGATAATTGTATGACCTGCATTGCTTCCTCCCTGGAATCTAACAATTATATCAGACTTTTCACCAAGCATGTCTGTAATTTTACCTTTACCTTCATCGCCCCAGTTGGCACCTACTATTGCTCTTACCATTTAGTATCCTCCTAAACTTTGTACCTGGTAAATAACTGTTTACCTATATTAGCCAAACTCCTAAAATATGGTTTACATAACTAAAGCCCATGGTTTGACCACATACATTATACTATCTAACTGCAAAAAATGCTAGTAAATGTTTATAAACCTTATAAATTTCTTAATCTGCATCCGGTTCTTACACATTATCGGTAAGTATATGCTATAATACTTTTAAATGTCAGATAAGATTTTACAAATATCTAGCACATAACAGTCCGTATATTAAAAAGAAATACAAAATATAAACATATATAAGGAGGATTTTTATGAATTATCGTATTGAGGGAGATACACTCCCGGTTGTAATTATGAATCTTGAAGCCGGTGAAAGCATTATTACCGAAGGTGGTGGAATGTCATGGATGTCACCAAACATGTTAATGGAAACAACTACTAATGGTGGAATTGGAAAAGTACTTGGAAGAGCATTTTCAGGAGATACCTTATTTCAAAATATTTACACAGCCCAAGGTGGTCCCGGTGAAATTGCTGTTGCTTCATGTTTTCCGGGTTCTATTAAAGCATTTGAAATAACTCCAGGCAATGCAATGATCTTACAAAAATCTGCATTCTTAGCTTCATCACGTGGAGTTGAACTTTCTATGCATTTTAGAAAAAAATTAGGTTCAGGTTTATTTGGTGGTGAAGGCTTCATCATGCAAAAGGTTGCAGGCAACGGAATTGTATTTGCAGAATTTGATGGTCATGTTGTTGAATATAATCTTGAAGCAGGTCAACAAATTGTTGTAGACACAGGACATCTTGCAGCTATGTCTGAAAGCTGTCAGATGGATATTAAGACTGTTCCGGGCGTAAAGAACATCTTATTTGGTGGCGAAGGAATTTTCAATACATATATTACAGGTCCTGGAAGAGTATGGCTTCAGACAATGCCTATTTCAAATATGGCATCTACACTTGCCCAGTACATCCCAACATCTTCAAAATAATTTTTGTTTAAATTAAAAATATAAACATAAAAGCACCTACCTTTTACAACTATAGTGTATTATGCAAATTCAAATCTAAAATTTGAAATTGTTTCACGTTTGTTGAAGGATAGGTGCTTTTTATTTATAATTCATTATCTCTAGATTGAATTTTACAAAATAATTTTAACTTTCTTGATTTTATATGACTATGATTTCTCATTATTCAACTTCATGTCATCATATTAATTCTGTAAATCCATGTCATCATCCATTGAATCATTGAAAAATTCATTTCCTCTGATACGTTTTTTATCTCTCTGTTCATCTACATTATCAGAAAGCAAATCTCTTACCTTTACAGCCTCCTTTATAGGTCCAACAATAAAATTAGTTGCTGATTTATCAGCTGAATCACAGAACAATTTGCCAACTCCAAACATTCTTTCCCAAAGACTTGCCTTATATGTAATGTCTGTAATTCTGTAAAGCATGATTTCATCTTCTTTAATGTTTAAAAATCCGCTTTTAATAATAAGTCTCGTATCTGTAAGTGTATATTTTGTAAATGAAATTGGAAGTCCAAATATTGTTCTTTTCTTATCTGACCACAATTCCTTTTCTGCGCTTCTTCGTCCGTTTTCTTCTATTACTCTGCTCATAATAAAACCCTCATTTCTATCTTTGTTATTAATTACTCATTTTATTTTAATAAAATTTCTGTAATATGTAAACTAATTATCTCCTGATAGTCTTTCTCATTTTTTTAATCAACTGGCAAAATCTTTATTCCATATCTTCTAATTTCAGTTTCATCATTCCTGACATTATACATCCGCCTGCTGCCCCACAATCTGTAATTAACTTTATTTGTTCATCTGACAGCTTAATTCCCCCAATTGCATAGACCGGAATGTTTACCGCTTGACACACTTCTTTTAAAAATTCCAATCCTCTTGGTGGAACACCTTTTTTGCAATCTGTAGCAAATATATGTCCTGCACTTATGTATGTCGCACCTAGATTTTGTGCTTCAATTGCTTCCTCTACCGAATGAACCGAAGTCCCTATTATTTTAAATCCTGATAAGCACTTCTGATTTTCTCTAAGTTTAAAAAGAGGCAGATGAATTGCATCACACTCTAACTTTTTTGCCACATTAGGATAAAAATGTAATATGCACTTAACATTATTTTTTTTGCAAATATCAAGTATCTCATTTGCAAGAGTCATATACTCATCCTCCGGCAAATCTTTTTCTCTCAAAATTATAGCTTTTGGATGAAATTTGCATACTATTTCTACCTGCCTGGCTAATGACATTTCGCTTAAATGTCTGTTTGTAACGCATATAACTTTATCATTTATATATCCGTTTTCTTTGATTTTATTTTCATATGTGTCACTCATAAACTTCACCTACCACAAAAATAAACTCTCTTAACCTCCACTTGTTATACATAACAAATTTTGTGTGTTATGCATAATAAGCATTTATAAACTTTCTTACTTTTCTATAATAGCTCATAAACTCCATCTGCTATACATAAATATAGTCACTCATTACAGGTTGCATTCCGACCTTTAATAAATCGTTATAGATTTCATCAACCGAACGTCCGTCAGAGATTTCAAACTGATCATCACCTTTATCTTCAATATCCTTTGCATGACTTCCAATTCCTGTACTAACGCCGGCTGAAATCTTAGTAGCAGCTATCTGGACAAGATTATCTCTGACTCTTGCACATTCTCTTGTTGATACTGTTATGCTGGCAAATGGCATAAATAATCTGTATGCGCATACAACCTGCAAAAGCTGAGTCTCGTGAACATCCATAGGATTAATTCTATCGTTATTAATAATCGGTCGCAATCTTGGACACGAAAACGCAATCTCTGCATGTGGATATTTTCTCTGTAAAAGATATGCATGATATCCTGTAGCAAATGCATCTTTTCTAAAGTCATCAAGTCCTAAAAGTGCACCGAATCCAACACCTCTCATGCCACCTTTTAATGCTCTCTCCTGTGCATTCACTCTATATGGGAAAATTCTCTTATGCCCCGCTAAATGCAAAGTTTCATATTTGTCTGAATTATAAGTTTCCTGAAATACCGTAACATAATCAGCTCCACATTCATGCAAATATGCATATTCGTCTGAGTTTACAGGATAAATTTCAAGTCCGATTACCTTAAAATATTTTCTTGCTATTTTGCAGGCATTTCCAATATATTCAACTGTTGATTTTGCACGGCTCTCCCCTGTTAAAATCAAAATTTCCTGAAGTCCTGTATCAGCGATTGCCTTCATTTCCCTATCTATTTCTTCATCATTAAGGCAAGCTCGTTTTATTTTATTGTGGCAGTTAAATCCGCAGTAAATACAGTAATTTTCACAATAATTTGCAATATAAATTGGTGTAAACATATAAGTGCTGTTTCCAAAATGTTTTCTTGTTTCTATCTGTGCTGCCTTGGCTATCTCTTCAATAAATGGAAGCGCTGCCGGTGATAGTAACGCCTTAAAATCCTCAACACATCTTTCTGTATTGTTAAGTGCTCTCTTTACATCATATTCTGTATATTTGTCATAGTCATAATTGTTCATTTCACTAACTACTTTATTCATTATCTCTGAACCTATGTTTTCCATTCCCGGCAAATATTCCATATGATTAATTCTATTTTTCTTCTGGTCTTCTAAAATCTGTTCGCTTAAAATACTCTCATTTACATGATTGTTATTCTGTTCATTTTTCATTTTTTAAAGCCTCCTGTTAATCATGCAAGAATCCTGTTAATGGTGATGATGCACTTGCACCTTTTTCTATAGTTTGTCCAAGTCCGGCTAAATATGCACTTCTTCCGGCCTCAATTGCTTTCTTAAATGCTTCAGCCATAACTTCCACGTCTCCTGAAGTAGCAATTGCCGTATTTGCCATTACAGCAGTAGCTCCCATTTCCATTGCCTCACACGCCTGTGAAGGTCGTCCAATTCCTGCATCTACAATAATTGGCAAATCAATTTCATCTATAAGTATCTGGATAAACTCTTTTGTTGCAAGTCCTTTATTTGAACCAATTGGAGCTCCTAACGGCATTATGCAGGCTGCCCCTGCTTCTTTTAACGCCCTTGCTGCATTCAAATCAGGATACATATATGGCATAACAACAAATCCTTCTTTTGCTAAAATTTCTGTTGCTTTAATCGTCTCATAGTTATCCGGAAGCAAGTATTTAGAATCATGAACTACTTCTAATTTAACAAAATTGCCACATCCCATTTCTCTTGCCAGACGTGCAATTCTTACTGCTTCATTTGCATTCCTTGCTCCTGATGTGTTAGGTAATAAAGTAACATTGTCCGGAATGTAATCCAGTATATTTGCCATTCCACCTTCATTTGCACGGCGAAGTGCTAATGTAACAATCTGTGTCTGTGCTTTTTCAATACATGCTTTAACTAAATCAAGAGAAAATTTTCCTGATCCCAAAATAAAACGAGATTCAAACTCATGTCCTCCAATTGAATATGTATCCTTATTCATAATGTTCCTCCTTTAACACTGCTTCTAAATCAAAATCTTAACTCTACAATATTCTTAAAATAAATGTTGCAATTACCTATCGCTATAATTTTTCCTGCTTAAATGTCACAGTTTCATATCGCTATAATTTTTCCTGCTTAATTAAGCATCTTAGCCTGACATATTATATTTTCAAATCAGCCTCCACCCATAAAAGTTAGGATTTCAAGGCAGTCTTCGTCTTTTAAGTATGTTTTTTCATACATATTTTTTGGCAAAATTTTTTCATTTAATTCAACAACTATATGCGTCTGAACATATCCGTTTTTTTCTAAATACTCGCTTACTGTAGTTGATTTATTCAAAACAAAATCTTTTCCATTTATCTTCATTATTTTCCTCCTTCCATATCACTAGCCAAATAAAAAAGGAGTCCACAAAGAAACTACACCCGTGGTGGTGTACCCCTTCATGAACTCCTGTTCAATCTCAACTGTACAATATTTAAATTTAAATTATTTTAATTTAATGATGTCAAAATTGTATGAATGCTTTGTATATTATCTCCTACAAGCCACACTTTTTTCTAACATCATTTACTGTTCTTAAGTCTTGACTTTATTTAATCTATTTTAGACTCGTCTTAAAGTATAAAATACATAAATTTAATTGTCAACATGCTTTATTGGCTTAAAATTGTTGCTTATACTAAATCTATTTTTTCAAAAGCAATTTTTTTGACAAATTACATAATTGATATAATTTTAACTTTCTATTTTTGCTCAATAACAGGATTTTTATACAATTCTTTCTATATTTATGCAGTTTTTGGAATTGCGTACTTTTTCCTACTATGGTATACTAGTGAAGATTTTAAGTAGAATATAAATATTTATTATGTTAAGGAGTTTACTATGTACAAAATTTTAAGAAGAAAACAGCTTAACGATACAGTTGTACTTTTAGAAATAGAAGCACCTTTTATCGCAAAAAAAGCAAAAGCTGGACAGTTTATTATTCTTCGTATTGATGAATATGGTGAAAGAATGCCTCTTACAATCGCAGATACAGATCCCAAAAAGGGTTCTGTAACAATCATTTTCCAGATTGTAGGTCAGACAACAATGATTCTTTCTAAGTTAAATGAAGGAGACGCTTTATTAGATTTTGTTGGGCCATTAGGTGCAGCAACAGAATTAGACGGAGTAAAGAAAGCCTGCGTTATCGGTGGTGGTGTTGGATGTGCCATCGCTTACCCATCAGCTAAAGCTTTATTTAATAATGGTGCTAAGGTTGATGTTATCGCCGGATTTAGAAATAAAGATATCGTTATTCTTGAAGATGAATTCAAGGATGTTTGCGACAATTTATATATAACAACTGATGATGGTTCTTATGGCGAACAGGGATTTGTAACAAACAAATTACAAAGCCTTATCGATGCCGGAAATGACTATGATTTAGTTATCGCCATCGGACCTGTTCCTATGATGAAATTCGTTGCAAAAGTAACAGAACCATACAATATTAAAACTTTAGTTTCATTAAACCCTATTATGATTGATGGAACAGGTATGTGTGGTGGATGTCGTGTTACTGTAGATGGAAAAATTAAATTTGCATGTGTAGACGGTCCTGACTTTGACGGACATAAAGTTGATTTTGATGAATTAATGAAACGTAATTCTACATATAAAGAAAAAGAAGCTCACGACAAAGAACATTGTCGTATGTATAAAATGGCTGGAGGTGACAAATAATGGCAAATATGTCTTTAACAAAAGTTCCTATGCCTGAGCAGGAACCAAATGTAAGAAATAAGAATTTTGAAGAAGTTGCCACGGGATACACTCCTGAAATGGCTATTGAAGAAGCAACAAGATGTTTAAATTGTAAGCACAAACCATGTGTAAACGGTTGTCCTGTAAATGTTAGAATTCCTGAATTCGTTGAACAGGTAGCTGCCGGAGAATTTGAAAAAGCTTATGAAATCATTACAAGCACAAACGGACTTCCTGCTGTATGCGGTCGTGTATGTCCACAGGAATCACAGTGCGAAGGAAATTGTGTTCGTGGTATAAAGGGTGAACCTGTAGCAATCGGACGTTTGGAAAGATTCTGTGCTGATTACCATATGGCAAACAGCCTTGCTGCACCGGAAAAACCTGTTAGCAACGGAAGAAAAGTTGCTGTTATCGGTGCCGGTCCTTCAGGACTTACATGTGCCGGAGATTTAGCTAAGAAAGGTTACCAGGTTACTATATTTGAAGCATTCCACAAAGCCGGTGGTGTTTTAGTTTACGGTATCCCTGAATTCAGACTTCCAAAGGCTATTGTTCAGAAGGAAGTTGATAATCTTGCAGCTCTTGGTGTAGACATCGAAACAAACATGGTTGTAGGAAAGGTTCTTTCAATCGATGAAATTTTTGATATGGGCTATGAAGCATGTTTCGTAGGTTCAGGTGCCGGACTTCCATCATTTATGGGAATCGAAGGTGAAGCTTTAATCGGTGTTTATTCAGCCAATGAATACTTAACACGTGCTAACCTTATGAAAGCTTACTTACCTGAATATGATACACCTATTATTAAGAGCAAAAATGTTGCTGTTGTAGGTGGTGGTAATGTTGCTATGGATGCTGCAAGAACTGCAAAGCGTCTTGGTGCTGAAAATGTATACGTAGTTTACCGTCGTGGTATGGAAGAAATGCCTGCACGTAAGGAAGAAGTTCATCATGCAATTGAAGAAGGAATCATCTTCAAGAACTTAAATAATCCTGTAAAACTTATCGGTGATGAAAATGGTCGTGTTTCTAAAATGGAATGCGTTAAAATGGAACTTGGTGAGCCTGATGCTTCAGGAAGAAGACGTCCTATCGAAGTTGAAGGAAGTAATTTTGAACTTGATGTTGATACAGTTATCATGTCAATCGGTACTTCACCAAACCCATTAATCAGAACAACTACTGAAGGTTTGGAAGCAAATAAGCGTGGATGTTTAGTTGTAAACGAAGAAACTCTTCAGACAACACGTGAAGGAATCTACGCAGGTGGAGATGCTGTTACAGGTGCTGCTACTGTTATCCTTGCTATGGGTGCAGGAAAACAGGCTGCTGAAAGCATTGATGCTTACTTACAGAATAAATAATTAATTAATATATAATAAAATGCCAGGGTGTGTTTAAATGCGTAGCGTATGACAATCCGTAGGCATCAAAGTCAAGGATTTTTGACCCCGACTATATAAAAAGACCTGCTCAATTTAATATACATTTATAATCTTAAATGTATATTAAATTGAGCAGGTCTTTTTATAACTTATGCCATCAGTTATTTTTCATTATTATCATCTGTTGTTTTTGCCACAATATAACGAGGTCTCATCTTTACTTCCTCATAAATCTTTGAAATATAGAAACCAATTACACCTAAACTCATCATCAAAATACTACCTATAATAAGTAAAAGTAAAATAACTGTTGTAAATCCTTCTAATGATTTTCCACTAAAATATTTCACTAATGAAAAAATTCCAAAAATAATAGAGAACGCAAATAAAAACATTCCACAACCTGTAACTATCTGCATAGGTGCAACTGTAAATGACGTAATATTGTTAATTGCATATTTAAAAAGAGATTTAAATGACCATTTAGATACTCCAGCTTCTCTTTCCTGCACATCAAATTCCACATATGTAGTTTTAAATCCAACCCATGATGACAATGCTCTGAAAAATATCTGTCTTTCAGGTAAAGCAATAAACGCATCAACAACCTGTCTGTCTAACAGTTTAAAATCTGATGCCCTTGACATATCAATCTTTGTTGCATCACTTATAATTTTATAAAATGTCTTTGCAAACAATTTATGAATTGCACTTTCTTTTCCTCTTGTCGCCTTTACTCCTTCAACAACCTGAAATCCCTGTTTCCAAAGTTTATACATTTCCACTAAAGTTTCAGGTGGATGCTGCAAATCGCAATCCATAACTGCGCAACAATCACCATGAGCAAATTCAAGCCCCGCAAATACTGCTCCTTCTTTTCCAAAATTTCTTGAGAAGCAAATTCCTTTAACTTTTGGATTAGCCTTACTTGCTATTTCAATTTCTTCCCATGTATTATCTTTTGAGCCATCATTTACAAATACTATTTCATAATCTATATTATTTTCCTCTAAAATAGTTGATACAACATTTGCTGTTTTATGAAGCATCGCTCCCTCATTGTATGCCGGAATTACCACCGATAAAATACTCATTTTTTTAGTTTCTCCTTGTAGTCCAATTATTTTTAATACTGCATTAGTAAATACTTATCATCTTAATTGCTTTATTATTTATTTTAAATCTTCATATAGTCAGAAAACTTTCGTTTTTAACTTATTCTTCACTATAGAAAATGGCACATTTGACAGCTTTATGCCACCCTTTTACCATTCTTTCTACCTTTTTTTTATCCATATCAGGCTCAAATGTTTTTTCAATTCCCATATTGGCTTTTATTTCTTCCTTGCTTGCCCAATACCCTGTTGCAAGTCCTGCAAGATATGCTGCACCTAAACCTGTAGTTTCAATTACATTTGGGCGTGCTACATTTGTCTGCAATATATTTGACTGGAATTGCATAAGAAGGTTATTTGCGCAAGCTCCTCCGTCTACTTTTAACGAATTAATTGAAGTATCTGAATCACTTTCCATTGCCTTTACCAAATCATATGTCTGATATGCCAATGACTCAAGTGTTGCCCTTACAAAATGTTCTCTGCTTGTTCCTCTTGTAAGTCCTACAACCATTCCACGGGCATTCTGCTTCCAATATGGAGCGCCCAAACCTGTAAAAGCAGGTACAACATAAACTCCATTTGTATCTTCAACTTTAGAAGCCATATCCTCACTCTCCGGTGCACTTTCCACAAGTTTCATTTCATCACGAAGCCACTGAATCGCTGCTCCCGCTACAAAAACACTACCTTCAAGTGCATACTCAACTTTTGCATCGGTTGATGCTGCTATTGTTGTAATAAGCCCATTTTGCGATTCAACAGGTGTGTTTCCTGTATTCATCAATAAAAAGCATCCTGTTCCATATGTATTTTTAACATCGCCTTTTTCAAAACATCCCTGTCCAAACAATGCTGCCTGCTGGTCTCCTGCCACTCCTGTAATCGGAATATTATTTCCCAATATATCTTTGCTTGCATAACCAAATATTCCACTTGAAGGTTTAACCTCAGGAAGCATTTGCTTTGGTATGTTTAACAATTCAAGCAATTCATTATCCCATTTCAATTCCTTAATGTTAAATAACATTGTTCTTGAAGCATTTGTATAATCTGTTACATGAACACTTCCACCACTTAATTTCCATATAAGCCATGTATCAATAGTTCCAAATACAAGTTCTCCCGCTTCCGCTCTCTTTCTCACTCCGGAAACATTGTCTAAAATCCATTTAATCTTTGTCCCTGAGAAATAAGCATCGGGAATCAATCCTGTCTTTTTCTTTATCAAATCACTCTTTCCCTGTTTTTCCAAATCATCAATAATATCAGCAGTTCTTCTACACTGCCATACAATCGCATTATACACCGGTTTTCCTGTATTCCTGTCCCACACAATTGTAGTTTCTCGCTGATTAGTGATTCCTATTGCTTCTATATTATTGCCACTAACTCCAGCCATATTCATTACTTTTCTTATTGAAAGTAACTGTGTCAGCCAAATTTCTTCCGGATCATGTTCAACCCAGCCGGGTTTTGGGAATATTTGTGTAAATTCCTGATTTGCCTGAGCTATTATTTCACCTTTTTTATTAAACAAAATGCATCTTGAACTTGTAGTTCCCTGATCAAGTGCCATAATGTATTTTTCCATATGTAACTTCGCGTAACCACAAATACTCATCGCACAGAAATATCTGAATTACGCTCCTCCTTCATTATTTATCACGTTCTAAAACTTATATATAATTGTATCATATTTTATTAAGATGAAATATTAATATTTTCTTTTTATATTGTAAATTTATTCTTTCTAAATGCAATAATTCATGCTTGCATTGCAAATGATTTTTCGTCTTTCATTTACTACGTTTCCTCCATTTTTCAATTCACAATTGTTAAATGTTTTATTATAACAGAGTCAAAATGTCTAAATCCACATGAACATAAGTTGGCAAAAATTCTTAGGCACGTCCCGATACGCTCATTAAAGGCGGTTGCTTTTTACCCCGATGTCATATTTCCCTAACATAATTGCTAAATATTTTATCATAATTTTTAAAATAAGTGTTGACAAATTAGGATTCATTAGATATTATAATATCAGTAATCGTTACTATTATTGTTATGGAGGAAAGCAAATGGTCAAATACAGTAAGCAACGTGAGTTAATCAGAGAAAACTTATTAAGCCGATATGATCATCCTACAGCAGACGATGTTTATGCAAGTGTTAAGCTAATACTTCCTAACATCAGTCTTGGAACTGTATATCGTAATCTTTCATTTCTGGTTGAACAAGGTGAAGTCCTTTCATTAAAATTAGGCGATGGTAAGGAACATTTTGATGGGCACACAGAACCCCACTACCACTTCATCTGCACAGAATGCGGTAAAGTTGAAGATATATTTATGAAAGAGTTACAGATTAACAAGATAGCTCAAGATCATTTTGACGGAATAATAAAAGGTCACCAGACTTACTACTATGGCATTTGTCCTAAGTGCAATAAGAAAGATTAGTAAGTCACTAAAAATAATTATATATAATGGAGGAATTAAAAATGGCAAAATTTGTATGTTCAGTATGTGGTTATGTACATGAAGGAGATTCAGCACCTGAAAAGTGTCCAGTATGTGGTGTAGGTGCAGATAAGTTTAACAAAGTTGAAGAAGGCGAAAAAGAATGGGCTGCAGAACACGTTGTAGGTGTAGCTCAGGGAGTAAGCGAAGATATTCTTGCTGACTTAAGAGCAAACTTTGAAGGTGAATGCTCAGAAGTTGGAATGTACCTTGCAATGGCAAGAGTTGCTCATAGAGAAGGATATCCTGAAATCGGTTTATACTGGGAAAAAGCTGCTTATGAAGAAGCTGAACACGCTGCTAAATTTGCAGAATTACTCGGTGAAGTTGTAACAGACAGCACAAAGAAAAACCTTGAAATGAGAGTTGAAGCTGAACACGGTGCAACAGCTGGAAAATTTGACCTCGCAAAGAGAGCAAAAGCTGCAAACCTCGATGCAATCCATGACACAGTACATGAAATGGCAAGAGACGAAGCAAGACACGGCAAAGCATTCGAAGGCTTATTAAAAAGATACTTTGGCTAATTACGAGCAACGTTAAAATAAATAGCTTACACCTGGGAGTTTACTCACAAAGGTGTAAGCTATTTTATTTTAATGTTGTGACAATCTCCAGCGAGAAGTAGTGAAGCGGATTCGAGCTGGAGGTTGCTCGTAATTTATACGACAGCCGTCCATGAAATAGCCCGCAGGGCTATGAATGGTGCTCGGCTTTTTTTAATATTGCGACATAAACTGCTCGTAATTTACCATTGAATTATTTATATAAATTTGATACTATAGATATAGAAAAAGGTACTACCGATAGACGGTTAGTCACAAATATTTTAGTTAAAAAAGTAACCAAACCATTTGCAGACGGCGGTTACTTTTTTAAGTTATTTATATATTCTATAAGTATGGTAACTATAATCGAAATAATCATCAACACTATGTATAAAATCTCAAAATCACTCATTAAGTAAATCCAGATTTCTTCCTATGAAGATTTCCATGTAATCAGAGGATTTAGTCCCTCTTCTGAAGGACTAACCGCCTACCGTTTCTAGGTAGTACCCAAAGATATTATATCAAATCCGCTAAATTGTTGCAACAAATTGTTTGTGCATCAGCTTAATTTCATTATTTATTTACAAAATTCATTAATATAAAAATATGAAAAATTACTACCGATAGATATTTCGCCCTCAATAATTTTATTTAGAATAAAATGTGTATAGATAATGATGCATCTATTACTTCAACTTAATAAAAACTCCTACTCCTCTATCTCCTCGAACTTTAATCCATATTCTATGGCATAGGCCTCTACAAGAGAACCTTTAACTCCAATAATTGTACATTCAAGAGGTATTGGCTCTTCATCCCTAGAATAATTAGGATTTTTAATCCATACATCATTTAGTATATCTACTTCTCCAGCATAAATAGTTACACTATCTAACGAAGTACATCCGGCAAAAACTCTCATCCCCATTCTTTCTAAAGTTTCCGGCAAAACAATATTTTTTAAACTTGAGCAATTTTCAAATGCACAAAATCCAATTGATTTAGTTTTCTTTCCTAAAGTTATACTTTCTAATTTCTTACAATTCATAAATATTTTAGATGGAATTGCTGTAATTTTATCAGGAATAACTATATCCGTAATTCCACTTCCATTAAATGCACTGCTATCAATTTCTTCTAAATCATCAGGTAACTGTATACTAGTTAAGGAACTGCAACCCATAAATGTCTCTTCACCTATAGTTTCTACACCTGATGGCACATTAACACTATCTAGCTCATAACAATTTTTAAATGCTCTATCACCTATTCCTGTAACACTTTCCGGTAAAACAACTGTCTTTAAATTATCACATCCTTCAAAAGCTGATCTTCTGACAATCTGAATACCATATGAAACTACGACTTTCTCTACATCCATATTGTCCATAAATGCGTCAGAATCAATCAACCACACTTTCACGCCATTAAGTTCATTAGGAACAGTTATTTCTTTATCACTTCCATGATAACCTTCTATTGCATATCTTCCATCTAAATCCATCACTATCCATTTCCCTATGGTAATGTTATTGTTCGTTTCTTCTTCATTATCTGTCCCGTTATCAGATGGCCTTTTCGTTGTGACTTCTTCTTTTACCGCTTCTTTAGTAATAGATTCTTTAGTAGTAGTCTCATTTACAATTGTATCTTTATTATCATTCTTAATAACATCTTTATTTGTCACCTTTTCATTAACTATAATCTTGCATTTTAATACTTTCTTCCCAAATTTAGCATAAATTACAGTTCTACCTTTCTTTACTGCCTTAACCTTTCCTTTTTTAGTAACTACGGCTACCTTTTTATTCTTACTGCTCCACTTAATCTTAGACTTTGTTCCCTTAACCTTTAAAAATATGCTGTCACCTTCATACATAGCTACACTTTTCTTAGTAAGCTTTACCTTAGTGGCTGCGTCAACAGTTACAAATACTGCACATAAGCTAATAATCATTGCAGTTAAAACAACTAAAATTTTTTTCTTGTTCATATACCCTCCATTAATTAATACATTTTTAGTTCCGATTAATTTTAACATAACAATATCGTCTTTGCAACATTTAGTATATGTGACATTTCTTATTTATATTGCAACTTTTATTTTCCTGATAACTTGACTAAATTTAATTTATTTTTCTTGTATCATTATCTAAAAGCATTTATAATTTTATTGGGGTAAGAAATAGGTTCAATAGAACCATAATAAAAGTATTGGAGGTAGTACATATGTACAAATTTTTGCGTGCAACATTATGGACTGTTGTCTTAATGTTGTTTGGCTCTACAGTGGCTTTCTGTGCCACTACAGACTTTGGCAATGTAGGTGAACCATCTTATAAACTTGTTCACACTCTAGATTCGTCAGAGGTATTCGTGGCAACATATGATGTAACCGATTACGGTGCCGTTGCCGACGGACAGACAGATAACACAAATGTTTTTCAAAAACTTCTAAACAAAGTTGGAGATTTAGGAGGCGGTATTGTATATGTTCCAAGCGGGCGTTATGCAATAAAAGGCGCTCTTTCCATTCCTAAAGGAGTTACACTTCGTGGTGACTGGCAAAAGCCTAGTCGAAATAACAGTGCTCCAATTGGGACATTACTTATGGCCTATACAGGACGAAATGGAAATGAACGCACAACACCATTTGTTGAAATGGCTCCTGAAACAGGAATTATGGATTTAACAATATGGTATCCTGAACAGGACCCGAATAACATTACTCCATATTCACCAACTATTCGTTATGGATTCAACAATTATTTTGGAAATGAATATTGTAATACAAAAAATGTCACTTTATTAAACTCATATATTGGCGTTTTATTTAACTATGATAACGGTGGTGCTTCACCGGTAGTTAACGGACTTTATGGAACTACATTATGTAAAGCTATAGAAATTGATAAAATAGCCGATGTTGGAAGAATTGAAAATGTAAACTTATCACCTGACTACTGGAAGAATTCAGGTGTTGCAAATGCCCCAACTACAACTTCTTTCAACGATTACATGTACAACAATTCAATCGGTATCGTAATGAGACGTAACGATTGGTCATACACATGTAACATTAATATTAATGGTTATAATATCGGATACGATACAGAAAAAACTTTATCAACTGATGACAATGCTACACCAAACGGCCATCACTATAACTTTGATTTATCCGAATGTAAAACAGGTATTCAGATTAATGCAACTAACTCTGTAGGTATTTTATTTGACGAGATAAATATTCATAATTGTGAAAACGGAATCGTGCTTGGCGAAAACACATCAGATGCAGCACAATTTACAAAAACAACAGTAGACGTATCTAAATATGCTATACAAATCCCTGATACTTCAAGTACAAAACTTACATTTAATTCATCAAAAGTATCAAGAGGTCGTGTTGCAATTAACAGTGGAACATTTGTTGCAAATAATACAACATTTAGCAACAGTACTCCGCAGATTTATTATGGTACTTCAGGTCGTGGTAACATAACAGAATGTGCATTTACTAAAGGTCAAAAAATCACAAATAAATCTGTTTATGAATCTACTTTAAGCGATAGTACGGCAGTAACCGGTGAAGTTTCAGATTTCACTAAAGTAGAATATGACCCACATACACCTGCAAGAACAGTTTTATATAATGCTACTGTTTCACCATATAATGCCAGTACAGGTTCAAATGATAACACTTCTGCTATTCAGGAAGCATTAAATCAGGCTTCTAATGATGGTGGTGGAATCGTATTTTTACCTAGTGGCAAATACAAAGTTCGTGGTCATTTGACAATTCCATCAAACGTTGAGCTTCGTGGCGCAGTTGATTTATGGAGCGTTCCTCATGGTTCAGGCACAATACTTGAAGCATATGAGAATAGAAACAATCCGGATGGTGATTCTTTTATTCAGCTAAAGGCTGACAGTGGTATCCGTGGCATTGTAGTCGACTATCCTGAACAGGTATTTTCAGGAAGCGCAGACTGGCTTCCGGCAAAGTACCCTTACACAATTCAGGGACAGGGAGCTAATGTTTATGTAATTGATTCAGGCGTTCGAGCTGCTTATAAAGCATTAGACTTATTTACATATAAATGCGACAACCACTATGTTGATTTTTTAGGTGGTCACGCCTTTGATACAGGTGTGAGAGTAGGTGGAAATTCAGTTGACGGAAAACTTTATAACCTTATGTTTAACGTAATTGTTTATGCCTGCGGAAATGAAAGTAAATTTGGAAGCTTTAGTAATATGCCAAATGGCGTTTCTAACGCGCCTTTGTATTCATATGGACTTGAGCATTTAGATTTTCTTATTTTAGGAGATTGCGATAACGAAACATTATACAATGATTTCCACTATGGTTCATACCGTGGAACTTTATTACAAAATGATGGTAACGGTGGTCCTTCCGGTAGAAGTATGGGATTAGGTGTTGATGGTTCAACAAGAGCTGTTTACTGGGCATCCGGTGTTACTAAGAGCTTTAACTTTGATAACTCGCAGATTGTTTCCATTGGAGATAACAATCCAAAGACAGCTTATTTCTATTCAGAAGAAAACAGCAATTTTAAATCGACATTTAATAACTGCGATTTCTGGGGACAACCACAACGCGGACTAATTTTAAACTCAGGTAATTTGACATTATACGGCGCTCATTTTAATAATCCGGGACAGCAGACATTAGCAAGTGTATCAAATGCATCTTTAAATATTCTTGCCAGTGCTTCTAACCAAAATGGTAGTGCATTTGTTGATTCGGGAAGTGAAAAAAATATTTCAATATCAGGTTCTATTCTTAATAATAGGAATAATAATGCAGGCTCATTTAAAGCATTTGACAGCAATATGGGACTCGGTTCAACAGTATCTTCATCAGGTGCTCTTGCTCAGGTTTCAGGACGTGATTCATGGAAAGCTACTGCTTGTAACAATAACAACAATGCTAAAAATGCTTTAGATGGAAACGCAGCAACAAGATGGGATACAAGTGGTTCCCAGACCCCCGGTCAATGGTTTATGGTTGACTTCGGAAAAACATTAACATACAACACCATTATTTGTGATGTTGGCTTAAGTACTTCAAGCGATGCTCCTGCTGCTTATGAAATCTATGTATCTTCTAATGGTACAAATTGGGGAAATGCAATAGCAAGTGGTACAACTACTAACGGAATTATTAAAGTAAATGTTCAAAATTCAAGATATGTCAGAGTTGTTCAGACCGGTTCAAAATCTAACTACTGGTCAATTCATGAATTTTATGTATTAAATGCTGCCGCAAATAATGACCTTATTTCAGATGAAGATGAGAGTAAAACACCAGAAGAAACTACTACAGAAGAGACTACTAAACCTCAGGAAACTACTACTGTAGAACCAACTACTAAGCCTGAAGAAACTACTACTGTTGAACCAACTACTAAGCCTGAGGAAACTACTACCGTAGAACTAAAAGGCGAATTCATTAGTAGCGATGTAAAAGTTATAGGCTATCAGATTAGTGCTGTACTTAGAGGTTCAAGAGTACTTTATTCATCTGAATCTACTATAAAAGGGCAAGAAGTTGTTTCATCCGGTTTAATTTATGGATTTGCTAATGGACCAATAACTAAAGATGATGTTGTTCTTAATTCAAGCAACAAATACATAGCTTCATATGAAGCTACATCAAAGGGTATCATCGCTAATTATAATGGCGATTCAGCAACTGCAATTTACTATGCCCGCACAATGACACATAACGGCTATGGTGCTGCAAGATATAATGCAAAATATTATGTACGTGCATACTCAGTTCTTGAAAACGGAGCTATTGCTTACAGCGAGGTGTATGACTTCTCATTATATAGCATTGCTGATACATTATATCAGAATAACTTAATGCCTACTTATGACGGACATCAATATTTATTCTACAATATATTAACTGTTGTAGACCCTGATTATAAAGAAATTCCTTATAAATGGAATAACACTATAAGCAAGTAACTAAATTTATACGTATAAATATTTTATGTATGTAATACCACATCTTATAGTGGTAAATAAAAAAGTGTGTAGATTATAATTTACCAATTTTAATCATTAGATTTATTAATCTAAATTTAAGATTTAAACTTAAACCTACACACTTTTTACTATGTTATACTCAAATATCTAAAATCAAAATTTACTCGCACAAAAGTGTTTTTCGATGTATAATTCCATTCCCGACATAATATAAAATGAATCATTGTATTAATTTAACGATATGTAATATCATAGCACTAAGCATTTTTCTTTTTATACAAAGCATATGAATACGCTGCCGGTACACATACCATTATGATTATAAGTGCAATCATTAACCCTTCTCCAACTTTTCCTAAAAAAGCGCTTACTGAAAAAAGTATTCCACATATTATCCACAACACACCTGCCATTCTATGAGTTTTATTCCAGTTATCTACATCATTCAAAGTCCATGGCAATTTTATTCCAACAGTATAATTCTGTCTGCATTTAGGAAGATAATTTCCTAATACTATAATTAAAATTCCTACTAAAAATATCCAGGTTTTTGTCTCTGGAAGTACTACCCCTAATGATGAAGCAAAACTTACTATTGATATAATAATAGATGTAACAGGTGCTGTCCATTTTCCAATACCTACAGCAATTTTATTTGTTCCTTCACTTTTGGGGTCATTATTTATTCCTATATGTACAAATAAATTAATTAGCAGCATAATTATAGGTAATCCAAAACAAACAAAAGCTTTAGAACTATAATCATCTACATTTCCTTTCATATCAAAATGTGTTGGAAGCTGCTCCGGTAATCTACTATATAAAATTGCTCCAACAATCATTGGTAAAACACATACTATAGATGTAATTATTAATTGTTTTTTGTTCTTTGTCATATTTAATTTCCTCCTGAATAATATATATTGCCCGCCCTTTAGTCGGTAGCTAATTGACGGAAACATTTAAAAAAAATGAACTTCGTTCATTTTGTTTCCTCCTAAATAATATGTATTGTCCACGCCCTTCGGACGACGGCTAATTAACGGAAACATTTATATAAAATAAACTTTATTCTTTTTGTTTTTTATCCTTTTTAGCTTCCTCACTTTTAGATTCCGCTCCTCCAAATTGTGAAAGCCACAATATCATCTCTTCCATAACTGAAGTGTTAAGCTGATAATATACAAAGTTCTTTTCTTTCATCTCAAATACTAATCCCGCTTTTTTCAACTGATTCAAATGATAAGACATTGTTGCTCCGGTCAAATCAAAATATTCTCCTATCTCTCCTGCCGACATAGTTTTATCTCTTAACAGAACAAGGATGTCTCTTCTAACCGGGTCTGACAAAGCCTTAAATGTTTCATGAAATCCCATTTATTCTGCCCCTTTCTTATTCTATTTAGATAAAATTCTAATTAGAACTTTATCTAAATAGAATGTATCACTAAACATATAAAAAAGCAATATCTATTTAGAATTTTTTCTAAATAGATATTGCTTAGAATAAAGAACCTTACAGTTCTAATCTATTTAAAGCAACAGGCTGCTAAAGTTATTGAACGATTGCTCGTCGTAAAAAAGCCTTATTGCTTGTTGTAAATAGATTACCAATGCCAACACATTTAACACTTATTACAATGTATGCAAATCTCTTCTGTTTGTGATTTAACAAGAATTATTTTTTGATTTTACACTTAATATTTCCATGCCCACATATTACAACATACCCGATGCTTCAAATTAAATTAATCCTGATAATCCATATATTTGAGAGGGTCTTTTGGTTTATTTTTCTTTGTTACCTGGAAATATAAATTATCTCCTTCTTTTTCATAACTTGATGTTGGTTTATTTACATAGCCTATTACACTACCTGCTTCTACAGTCTGTCCAACCTCATACTGTGGGTTTATTATCTGTCCATAAGTTGCAAAATAGTCATTTCCCATAGCAACTTTCATATAAACTCCATATTCATCATTTTGTCCTAATTCAGTTACCACACCCTTTGCCGCTGCTTTTACTTCGGCACCTTCTTTACTTTGGATGGCTATCGCAGGACTGCATTTGTACTCATCAAGAGTTGAAAAGTAAACTGTATTTTCCATATTATATTCAAGTAAAATATTTCCTTCTACAGGCCAGAGCAATTTACTGTTTTTATTGAATTTTAAATTGCTTACAACTGCTGCTGCCTCTGAAGAAAGTCCATACATATTATCTTTTTCATCCATATTTGATGCTGTATTTTCCTCTACAACCTTAGCAGTTGTAGGTTCTTCATTTACAACTTTAGTTTCTCCTTCATAACTTGAAGCTTCTTCCTCTGCCATACTTATTCTGTCGCCTTCTGTTGTAACTTCTTTACCTAAAGCATTCTGAGCAGCTTCAATATTTTCTGAATCTACTGTTGTCTCAACCTTTGCAATTTTTTTTACATTAATTGTCTTTTCGTCTTTTTTCTGACCAATATAATAAGTACCCGCCGCAACCATGGTAAGTGCAACAAAGCACACCACTAATGAGGCCATAAATTTTTTGTCCATAAAACTATCGCATGTCATATTTTATAAAATAATCCATGCTCTCCTTTCTTTAACTTTGTTATAGTTAAAGTATGGACCAAAATATTATTTTCTATTCAGCTATCGTCACATCATAAAATTTTTTTAATATTTCTTCGTATCCCATTCCCTGCTCTCCATATTTTTCAGCCTGATTCATGCTTAATCCAAATCCATGCCCTTTTCCTTTAGTAGTTATTTTTATTTTGTCATCTATGTACTCTAACGTGATATTTGAACTATCTACATTTAAAGCATTCGCAAAATCTTCACCCGATATACCGGTTTCAAATATTTTTACAGACACAGCATATTCACTACTATCCTTTGCTATATTCGTATTTTCTATCATTTCATTTACCGTTATGTTTTTTAAATCGATTTCATTCTTTTCATTATCGTAAATTATAATTTTAGCTTTTTCCATTTTATCCGCTAATTCAGCCATTGTAAAATAACGTTCCATTTTGTAATCACTATTGTTATAGTCATCCTGACATACACCTGCTAACAAATAGCCATATTTTTCTCCTAATACTTCTAATCCGTTTCTTGTCATTCCTCCACTTATTTCATGATATAACGGAAGAATTATTTCTCCCTTATTTTTCATTACCATCAGTGCCGTTTCATTCATTACTTTATCAATTATCTGCATTTTACTTTTAAATTGCTCATTATTACTACTTCCCACAATATTTTTCACTACATCTAATGCACTTTTTTTACCTTTTAATTTTTTTTCATCTTTGCACACTTTAATCATTTTTTCATATGACATATAAGGAAGTCCTAATTCATCCGCTTCAATTTCCTTCTTATTTTTCATCATGTAAGCTATATACGTTCTGTCTACAACTGCCTGCGCTTTAATTGTTTCTATATTATTTTCCAAACTCATTTGTGCAAATAAGACACAGGGAATAAATTGTTCCACATCCATTTTTGTTTTATAACCATTTCCATCTATAACAATATATTTATTAAATTTTTTGCCATCATCCTGTTTTGTTCCTGTCCCCTTTATATAAATCAATAATCCTATCAAAGTTATTAATACAAATATAGCTCCAACAAATTTTTTATTAACTTTCATATATACTTTCAACCAAAGTTATTATTATATTGTATTCCTTTTTATTATCTATAATTCAACTTATATTTTTTATCATACACTAATCATTTTTTAAATACAGGTAAAAAAATACCACCTAATCTTTCGACTGAGTGGTATCTACTTTAAATAATATTTTTGTGGATATGATTCTTTTTTTCTAATCCATTATATAATGTCATATTCTTTCATAAGTTTATTCTGGTACTCAATATCCTGGGCTGATTTTTCTAAGTCATCGTATCTTTTTTCTGACAGCAAAATTTTATTAAGTCTGTTAATATTTTTCTGAGTTTCAATTTTACCTTCACTTTGACCTAATGCCCTTCCTTTTTCTTCTCCAGCCTTCAGACCCTCTCTATATTTTAGATTCATTTCCATCTGTAATGACATATACTCTCGCCTCCATCTCTCATTTTTTCTGGCTGCGA
>OGZO01000311.1_pt1 | contig 34680 bp, 41 predicted proteins | sample 1576721 | NCBI WGS metagenome assembly OGZO01 (sample SAMEA3541516, study PRJEB24748) | human gut metagenome | biome: human gut; feature: human-associated habitat; material: faeces | place: China | collected 2012 | reverse complement strand
GTTAGGGCTGTTTTTTATTAGCATCTTTATCAAAAGTTGAGGTAAATTATGGTTTAGATTAAATAATTTTAAAATTTAGGTCAACATTATAACTCGTAATAAATTTTTATTATTTTTCATCAGATTTTTTATTGGATTTTTGCTTTACCTTAGACAAAGGATTTTTCTCGGCGGCATTTTTCATCTGCTCGGAACTTAAGTGGGTGTAAATCTCGGTTGTGCCGAGGTTTTCGTGACCGAGAACATCTTTTAGCACTCGTATGTCAACTCCGCCGTACTGATACATCAGTGTTGCCGCAGTGTGCCTTAGCTTATGACAGGAGTAGCCCTGTGCATTCAGACCGATTTTTTCAAGATATTTGTACACCATAGCCTGTATGGTTTTTACGCTCATTCTGCGGTGATTTCGGCTGATAAACAGCGCATATTTGTCCTTAACGCCGTCAACGGGCCGCACCCGCATATAATTTTCGATTGCGGAAACGCAGGCGGAATTAAGGTAAATAATTCGCTCTTTGTTGCCCTTGCCGACAACACGCATAGTGTCATCCTGATGAATGTCCGTGTAATTCAAAGACGCCATTTCAGACACACGCAAGCCGCAATTTAAAAACAGCGTGAGAATACAGTAATCACGCTCCTTATAATCACCGTCGACTGCATTCAGCAATTCAAGACTTTGCTCAAGCGTAAGATACTTTGGCAAAGATTTTTTCTTTTTGGGAACTTCAAGCCGTTCAACAGGATTGCTGTCAAGCACGCATTTTTTTGTTGCGAGATAGTTAAAATAACCCTTAAGGCTCGAACATTTACGAGCACGGGTAACATTTTGATTTTTCCGCTCACGCTGAATATAATTCATAAATTCATATGCGTCGTTCAATGTGACGGTTTTCACAAGTTCAAGGTCAACATCAGAAATCGAAATGTTCTCAAATTCAGAATCATTCGGAACAAGTCCACGCTGCAATTTTATAAATCTGAAAAATGTACGCAAATCTATGTAGTACTCATCAACGGTTTTCTGTGATTTTCCTTTGACCGTCTGCATATAAAACAAGTAATCCTTGATTATCTGCGGCGCTTCATCTATGAAAGAAATACTCATTTAAATGCTTCACCTTTCCCCTCAATTATACAAAATATACCTTGCGAGTATAGTTAACCTTCCCTCAATTATACAAAACATTGATTGTTATTTATTTCATTATAATCTCAAATTTTGAAATTTTCAATCTTTTTATATGTTGAAAACTTTTTTAACGCTCAAAAATTCCCGAACTATGTTAAATATGTGGAAAACTCAGCTTTTCGGTCGGGAAAATAAAGATAAAAATGGAAGAGCGTTTCCGTCTCGGGGAAGGAGCGCAGCTCCGTGGGTCCAGGGAACCCGTTCCCTGGTGGGTCGAGGGCAACGCCCTTGGTCTAGCCTTTTATTAGCCGGAGTCAGACTTAGCACCGCCTTATCAGTCGGGCGTCTGCATTCTCGTTCTGATGTCTGTTTCCGTCTCGCTTATTCAGCATTCGCCTTGTGGCTTCTTCTTTCCTTTTTCTCTAATTTCTATTGCGCTTTCATACTTTCGGTCAAATAAAAAAGTCGGAACTCAATCCGACTTAACCCCCCTCCGCTAACAGGGGGGTACAACTTACAATATAATTTCAATATGAGTTAATGAGGTGAATAGATAATATAAAGGCTCGAAGTCAGACTACGAACCTTTGTGTTTTAATTTATTTTTTTAATGTATTTATAAATAACTCTGCATATCAAAATTATAATACATATTGCTATTACTACACCTAATGTAATAAATATTGGTTTCATAAATGGTAGTGCGTCTATGAACCATTGTAATATATTATTATTCATCTATTCACCTCCTTAACTCATATTTGCATTACCGAAATTGTATTTTATATTATTTTTAATTTTGTAGTTTGGTTCTGGGTTATTTGTTAGTCCTGCAATATAATCTAGGCTTACCTTGTATCTTTTTGCAAGCTCTATTATAATGTGCAATGGAATTTCTCTTTCTCCTGTTTCCCATCTTCTGTATGTTGTTGTTCCTACTTTTAAATATTCTGCAATTTCTGCTTGTGTTTTATCTTCGTCTTCTCTTAAATCTCTTACTCTGTTATATATGTACATAATTCACCCTTTAATTTTGTTTATATTAATATATCATAACTCCGTATGGTGCTGTTGACTTTCGCACCGTATGGTGTTATAATATTTAATGTAAACACCGAACGGTGTTATATAACAAAAAGGGGACATAAAAATGCTTGAACAGAAAGAACTTAAAATATTAAGACTTAATGTAAATAAATCAAAGATGGTAAAACTTTGTCGGTCTTATTTTCCTTTACTTAAAAATAAAAAATTTAACGATTTCTATTTTTTTAAAAGCGGTAGTTTTTTTAAACTTGTGTGCGGTAGTTATGAGTTTCACTTATTTGTTAATTGTTGCAAAGTTCTTTTAACTGAACGCAATTCTGATGTTTCTTATATCGTTGATTATGACGATTTATTCAAATTTTACATTGTTAAAGAAAAATAAAGGGGACATTAAAATGACAGAAAATGAAAGAATTATTCATAATGAAAAAATGATTAAATTAGCTAAACAAGCTGGTGCATCAGTTCTTGAATATGATGATGGTCTAATTGTTGGATACGGCACTGATTCTGATTATGACACTCACGCTGTTGATATTTCTAACGGTCTTGGCTATTACGACAACGACGGCTATTATCGTTCATTTTAACCTGCTGAAATAATATAATTTACATAACATTCGGTTTAGGTCGAATAAAAAAGACACAAATTAGAGTAATTCTCCCGGTAGGCATAACGGAGTATGTAACACTACGATTTTTAAGTTACTTAATGTCAAGTCTTTCCGAGTACATCCCATATATCTATTCAAAAAAATTAAGGAGGTAAAAAATGAAAGTAAAAATTGTAGGCAAGCGTTCTGGTACTTTCACCGACCGTACAACAGGTGAGATGGTTAGCTTTGGTAAAATGTCAGTAGTTACTCCTTTTCCGATTGACCAAAAGGGTTGTGAAGGTGATCAGGCACTTGAAGTATCAGTAAAGCCGGAGGTTCTCGCTAATGTACCTGTTCCCAGCGAGGCAAACCTTGACTTTAATTCTAAAGGCAATTTAATTTCTATTGAATTACTTTAAGGAGGTTTAAAAAATGCAGTATATTTTTACAGCTTTGCTTTTTGCTTTTGCTCTTTATGGAGTGATTGTATTTTGTAAGGCTATATCAAATGCTTTTAAGATTAAGAAGTCTTCTAAGGTTGTTAATGTCGAAGATGTTAAAGATAAAGAAGATTAGTCCATTTGTTTTATCTCTCTTTGTTGCTTTGTTAGCCTGTTTTCCTGTTTCAGCAGTTGAGCAGGCTAATGAATCTACTGCCGATATGGCATATAAGATGTATGAGCAACAAGTTCTAACTAACAATATTTTACTTTTTTCTCTTGGCTGTGTTTGTGCAGTATTTGTTTGCATATTGCTATACAGATTTTTTCAAAAATTTTTATAAAGGAGGTTTTATATGACTTTTGAGATTACAACCGATTTGGTAGCACCTATTACAACAGCTATCAGCTCTGGATTAACTACCCTTGTGCCGATCGGCATTGGCATTATGGCAGTATTCATCGGTATCGGACTTATTCCTCGAATTATTTATAAATTCCTCTAATAAGCTCCGAAAGCCTCTCGTTACTGCGAGAGGCTTATTTTTTTAGGAGGTGTTTTTTATTAAGTTTAAAAAATTTATTGTCGTTGCTCTTGCGGTTTTATGTGTGGTTGTTTCTTCTTGCGTTAGTGCTTTTGCCGCTGATGACAATTTAACTTATGATCAGGTTGTATCTAAGTGGGGTATTAAGTATGATTCATCTAAGTATCCTTATTATGTTTTAATTCGTAAATCTAATAAAGTTGATTATTCTTTGGTTATTTCACAACAAAAATATGCTGTTGATGTTAAAAATGGACTTGCTTTTGTTGATTCAGGAATAACTTATAATTGTTTTGTTTCTGGTGACTCTTACATTTGCAATACTCTTAATAATTCTTCTAGTACTTCTCTTGGTCGTTTGTCTGAATTAACTTTTTTAAGCAGTAACTATGATGTCAAGTATGAAGGTCAAGATAAGGTTTTTTTTCAGCAACCCACACTACTCAGCCAACTTCTGAGCCTAACACCGAGCCAAGTGGGGGAGAAAGTAGTGGGGGATATGGCTATTTTGATGGTTTGTGGAGTAGCTTGTCTAGCATTGTTGATTTCCTTGCCGGTATTGCTGAAAACATTGCACAAGTTCCTCAATTAGTTTGGAATTATGTAAAAGATATACCTTCTCAAACTTGGAATTTTGTATCGCAAATTCCATCAATGATTTGGGGATTTTTTGAAAGTTCTTTTAATAATATATGTCAGTTTTTAAGTTCAATATTTGATAGTATTGTATCAATTCCTGAACAGATTTTTGAATTTATTAAAAGAATTTTTATTCCTGATACTGATAAAATACAAAAATCTATTGATACACTTAGTAATACATTTAAGTCTACTTTTGGTATTGATTCTTATGATATATCTCATTTATTTGGCACTGAAACTGAAATAACAAATTTACAAGGTACTATTGTTGTTGGCGGTTATGAGTTTAATTGTACTGTTTTAGATGTTAAATATTTAGTTAATGCTGTTTCAACTTTTCGCCCTGTAATTCGTGGTTTTTTTGTATTTTTACTTCTTTTATATAATATTAATCAACTCTTGGCTTTAATTAGGCAAAATCCTATTGCTGTAGGTGTTCATATTCCTATGCAAGCTCCAGCAGTTAATAATTATCCTGCTTTACCCGGTAATGATGTTCCTCGTTTGAAAGGTTGATTTAATGATTATTGAAACACTAATTAATTTTGCAGTTGGTATTTTTTCTGCTATTATTTCAGGATTGAATTTTTTTAGTATTCCTACTGATTTTATCAACATTTTAGCTACATTTTGCGTTTATGGTAATTGGATTGTCGGTGCTGATATCCTTTTACTTTTTGCCGGCTGTATAGCTAGTTGGTTCTCGATTAAAATTAGTTTGGGCATTGTTCTTTTTATTTGGGAGGAGTTACCTCTTACATAATTATGTGGATAATATTATTAATAATGATTGTATTCTTTATCTTCCGCAGATTTTTAATACAATCACCGAAATTTTTTTATTACAAATATCTTGATTTGCTTAATGCTAAAAAAGATTATTTTAAATTATATGGTTTGCGTTTGTATTGCGGTAGGCAAGGAGCAGGGAAGACAATAGGTCTTGTGTATGACCTTGAGCGTTACCGTAAGCGCTACCCTCGTGCGAAAATATACACTAATTTTGGATATAAACATCAGACGGCTCCATTAACTTCACTTAATGATTTGCTTAATCCTTCATTGAAAAATGGTACTGACGGTGTCATTTTTGCGATTGATGAGATTCAGAACGAGTTTAGTTGTGCGAACAGTAAAGATTTTCCCGAAACGCTTTTATCACAGATCACACAACAGCGTAAACAGCGTGTTTGTATTTTAGCTACTTCTCAAGTTTTTACGAGAGTTGCAAAGCCTTTAAGGGAACAATGCTTTGTAGTTGTGCTCTGTCAAACATTTTTTTCACGATACACTCGTTTAAAATATTATGATGCAGATGATTATATTGAGTATGCTGACAATCCGAGCAGTGAGAAAAAACGCAAGCTACATAAAAAGCAACTTCAAACTTTTGTTCAAACAGATGAGTTGCGTGATTTGTATAATAGTTATGAATTAATTGAGCGACTTAACCGCACTGGTTTTGCTCCGAAGTTGCCTGATAATTCTACTAATGTTACATTAATTTCCGTAAAGGGCAAACGCTGAAGCGTTTGCCCTACGGTAATAATGAACTTGTAGTATATCTGCAAGTTTCAGAAAACAAAAAGGGGATGTTAAAAAATGGAAAATCGTATTATTTTTGACTATTTGGCTTTCAGCTCAACTATTGATAGTCCAGATTCAATTATAAAATTACTTGGTCTATCTGATGATATTGTTTCTTCTATGCAATGTATTAAAGGATGTTATGGTTACTGTCACAGACTATATTTTGACGGTATTTCTATACATTTCAATGGTGCAGATAATATGGGAATTTGTTTAGAACTAAGCGGCAAAGGTTGCAGAAATTTTGAGCAATTCGGTAATGGAGATTATAATGCTTTATTCAAATATATATGTGAAAATAAAGAAGTTAATATAACTCGTTTAGATGTAGCATATGATGATTTTAATAAACTTTTAGATATAGATACTATTTTTAATGATATAGTTGCGGGTAATTATGTATCTCGTTTTCTTTCTTTTCCTGTTGAATTTGTTTTATCAAAGTGTGATAAAAAAGTAAGTAAAACGCTTTATTTTGGTTCTCGTAAATCTAATATTCTTTATCGTATGTATGATAAAAGAGCAGAACAAAAAGCGTTTGATTTGGAACATTGGGTCAGGCTTGAAATGCAAGTGAGAGATGATAATGCTTTGACATTTATTCAAACATATTTATCAGTTAATAATTTGTCAGATGTTTATTTTTCTGTTCTTAATAATTACATTCGCTTTGTTAAACCGTCTTCATCTGATTCTAATATTTCTCGTGCTCCTTTGGCTGATTATTGGTCGAATTTTCTTGAATGTTTATGTAAAACATCTTTGTTTAGACCTGCATCAGATTTTAACGAATCTAATATTGAAAATTATGTTAAAAAGCAATGTTCTTCATCAATTGTTAGTTTTATATGTCTTTTTGGTTTTCAAAACTTTGTAGATTTTATTAAAGGACGAGCGAAATTTAGCTTAAATCCTCGTCACCAAGCTGTTTTAATGCAACATAACATTGATGTAGATGATGTGTTTAATTCGCTTGAGGGTTTACAAAATGACTGAACAGGAATACAAGATAATCGCAATGTGGGAATACATATTTTATGAGCAACAGCGTGCAGAAAATGACTACTTGCAGTACAAAGATTTCTTTCGTATATATGAATACGATACTATAGATTTACTTGAATTTATATTAGCAAAAAACCGTCTTGATGTGACTAATAAAATTTTAGACGATTTATCAAAAATTCTTTCTAATCACGACCAAAACGGTTTGAAGTAGTTATTATGCTGAAATCTATTAACGCAGCGTTAAAGTTTCTTTGTGCAGTCTGTCCCGAATTATACAAAATATACCTTGCGAGTATAGTTAATCTTCCCTCAATTATACAAAACATTGATTGATTTCTATTTTACATTTTTCTTTATTTTTTGTCAATTTTACAATGTTCTTAAAAGTTCTTTATTTGATAAAGTAATTCCTTGTTCAATTTTTTCTTTTATATTGTCTGTCTTTTTGCTATCTTTTTTTATTTCAATTTCAAGCTTTAGAATTATTTTATTTTCTATTATTTCTTGAGTGTATATGTAGTTGTAGTTTTTTTCATTTCCAATTTTTATAATATTTTCGTTCATGATTTTCTCCTTATTTCATTTCTATTTTTCCAAAGTTGTAATTTACATTGTTTTTTATTCTTGAATATGGTTGTTTTGTATCTGTTAGTCCTAGTATGTAGTCTGTGCTTACGCTATAATATTTTGATAACATTATTAAAAAGTCAACTGGTATTGTTCTATTTCCTTTTTCATATAGACTGTATTGTTGTTGAGTTATTCCTAAGTATTCCGCTATTTCTTTTTGCGTTTTGTCCTTATCTTCTCGTAAGTCTTTTATTCTTTTTATAAAAATATTTATCACCTCAATATTATTTTACATACATTTAAATAAATGTGTTGACTTTACATTCATACGGTTGTATAATATAAATACATTCAAATGGATGTAAAGTCTAATCTATGTAAATGTACTCGGTTTAGGACACATAAAAAAGTGACTTAGAACGTGTCTGAACATGCGTGTGAAAATCACGAGATAAAATTAATTTCATGAAGTCAGATTAAATTACGTGTCAGGGGTCCACTGTCGAATTACTAGAAACACTTTCCGAGTGCCCCTTAGCTATAAAAATTGAATAGAGGTGAACACTTTGAATTATTTATTTTCAATTCTGCTTTTAGCGTTTGCGTTGTACGGTGTATGGTCGTTTATTATTAAATTGCGTGATTCAATGACTGCAAAAATTGAGCAGATAAGGGAAGAGAAGTACGGTAAAAAAATTGATGTTGAAGAAAGTAAAGGAAGTGATATTGAATGATTTTAAACGGTGATTTTGAACTTCGCGGAATTGAGAGTAAAGTTTCAAAGAATAACAATGCTTACTATGTTTTTCATCTTGAAGATAGTAGCGGCGCAAGTAATAACGCTGTTGCTCGTCAGCCTTACGATATTGTTGGACTGAACAAAGGTGATATGTTACATTGTACTTTTGATTGTAGTTTCGGAAAATATCCGCGATGTGATTTAGTCAATCACGAGGTCCGAAATTTGACTTAGTCAATTACGAGGTTTTATCAAATGTCAACTGCTGATCAGATACTTGAGCAGTTGCAACTTAACAATACTATTCATCTGTTTGTACTCGGTTGTAGCGTTGCTATTCTTGTTTTATTGCTCTTGTATAAAGTTATAAAAACATTTCTTTAATTTTACAGAAAGGAGAAAATATGGATTTTTCTATTACTGCCGAACTTATTAAGCCTATTGAGACTGCGATTTCGAGTGGTTTAACAACTCTTGTTCCAGTCGGTCTTACAATTATGGGCGCTATGGTCGGAATCAGTCTTATTCCTCGTATCATTTATAAGTTCCTCTAAGCTAAAAAAGTTTTTTACAGCTCTTTAAAAAGTAAGCCGTGCCGGCTCCTTCAGGACGGCACGGCTCTTTTAATGCTAAAATTTTAGGTGGTGAAAATGTGAAAAATAAAATTAAAAAAATTGCTTTTGTTGCTCTTGCTGTGATTAGCGTTCTTGTTGCTTCTATAGTTCCTGCTTTTGCCGCTGATGACAATTTAACTTATGACCAAGTTGTGTCAAAATGGGGTATTAAGTATGATACATCTAAGTATCCTTATTATGTTTTAATTCGTAAATCTAATGAAGTTGATTATAAATTGGTTATTTCACAAAATAAGAATGCTGTTTATGTTACAAACGGACTTGCTTTTGCTTGTTCAGGAATAACTTATTCTTGTTTTGTTTCTAATGGCTCTTACATTTGTAATACTCTTAATAATTCAGCTTCTACTTCTTTAGGTCATTTGTCTGAATTAACTTTTTTAAGCAGTAACTATGATGTCAAGTATGAGGGTCAAGATAAGGTTTTTTTTCAGCAACCCACGCTCCTACAACAACTACTCAGCCTAGTACCGGGAGCGGGGGAGAAGATAACGGGGGATTTGGTTATTTTGACAACCTGTGGAATTGGCTGTCTGGCATTGTTGATTGGCTTAAGTCTATTGCCGAAGGTGTTGTACAAATTCCTTTAAATCTCTGGAATTACATCAAAGATATTCCGGGGCAAGTTTGGAACTTTGTAAAACAAATTCCCGGGCAGGTTTGGGGTTTCTTTGAAAATTCTTTCTCAACGCTTACAAGCGTTTTTAAGAATACTTATGATTTTGTAATTACTATTCCTGAAAAGATTTTCGAGGGTATTAAAAGCATTTTTGTTCCTCGTGAAGAAGTTGTTAATGACAAGATTGACAGTTTAAAAAATGTCTTTGTAACTACTTTTGGCATTGAATCGTATGATTTGTCAAATGTTCTTGGTGTAGAAACTCAAATTACAGACCAAAAAGGTATTATTAATATTGCAGGTTTTGATTTTAATGTTACTTTCTTAGATGTAACATATATAGTAAAAGCAGTTTCAACTTTTAGACCTTATATAAGAGGATTTATAGTTCTTCTTATGATTTTCTATAATATAAATCAATTTTTAACTTTGATTGGTCAGCATCCTATTTCTTTGGGTGTGTTAATTTCTAATGATTCTAGCGCTCCTGCTCTTCCTGCTCCTGCTGATTATCCTAGATTGGAGGGTTAAAATGTTACTTGAATTTCTTATTCAGATTGCGTGTTCTGTTTTTACTGCCGCACTAAGTGGCTTAAACTTTATTAATATTCCTGCGGATTTGGTTAATGTTTTAGGTACTATTTGTGCTTATGGTAATTGGGTTGTTGGTGCTGATATTCTGTTGCTTTTCGCTGGTTGTCTCGTTTTTTGGACAGGTGTTAAACTTAGTTTTGGCGTGATTGTCTATATTTGGAAGTTATTGCCTCTTACATAAAAGGAGTAAAAAATGATAAGTATAATAATCAATTTCATTTTGCTTTTGCCTGTAATCATTTTCCTGGCTAATGCGGATGCGGCGAAAAATAAAGGCAAAGTGCATTTGTACGGAATATATGGTTTTTTCGGACTTCCCGGCAAAGGTAAAACAATGTGTATGTCAAAGTATTTAAACGATATGCGGCGGAAATACGGCAATAAAATCTATATAATGACTAATTACCATTACAAGGACCAGGATTTCGAGTTCACGACTTGGAAGCAGTTGCTTGAAGATTATGACAAGCCCTTGATTGTTGCCTGGGATGAGGTTCAAAACGAATTTAATTCAAGAGATTTTAAGTCTTTTCCGATTGCACTTTTAACGCAGCTAACGCAAGTCAGAAAAGGAAATGGAATACAAATTCTCTACACTGCTCAGCGGTGGCATTTCGTTGATAAGAATTTCCGCAGCCTTAGTTTTGGCTGCTATGACTGCGGAACTTGGTTCGGTCGCTACACTTTCGCAAGAATGTATGACCCGCTTGACTATGACGAAAAATGCAATCAAGTTCACGGCGACAAGCGTATGAAAATTCACGCTAAACGCTCAATGTCATTCATTCAGACCGATAAGCTCCGCAACTGCTATGATAGCTATAAAATGTTACGCACTGCTAAGAGTAAAGAATATATGAGCAGACAAGAAATAGCAATGACTGAACGCATACTTTAAAAATTTTCAGTCGGGAATTATATTTTAGAATAAGCTAATTTTTCCGTCCCGATTTTGGGGTTAAGGGGCGCGCTCGCCCCTTATGGGTAAAGGGCAACGCCCTTTGTCTAGCCTTTATTAGCAAAGTTTATTATATAACTAAGTATTAATCGGGCATTAAAGGTTTGACTTTTGCAGACTGTTTCCGTCTCGCTTATTCAGCATTTCGCTTTATGTGCCTGCATTATGAATTTTATGTTACTCAAAATGCGCAACACGGCGTTGTGATTATAACATTACATAAGCTCTCGTAGTGCCGCTTGCGGCCCAATTGGGGGCCCGCACTACTAATTTCCTTTGCGGGCTTTTAGGTGGGGCTGTTGCTCGCAACAGCTCGGGTCAAGACAATTAATCATTTTCGCTTGCGGAAATGATATACATTATTGACGGTAGTTGTGATTATTACAAACATTAATATAGCAACTTGCATTAGTGATTATTATTGCATTGATTCAGGCTTTTAAGTCTGAATTGATGTAATAATATTCACGGTAATAAAATTTTGTCGGAATTTAAGCAATTCCGAATAGCGTAGCAGGCTAACAGCTACGCACTATCTACAATTAATCTAAAATATTGTTTTTTGGGGTGTTAAAATGGAAAATAAAATTATATTCGACTGGCTTAGTTTTACAGTTAAAACGCATAGGGTAGATGTTAATGGTGTTCTTCTTCAAGAGATTTCAGAGAAAGATTTAATTTCTTTACTTGGTCTTGAAAATGTAGAATTTGAAGAGTTATCGGGGATAATGGGTATTCACGGATTTAAAAGGCGTCTTTACAGTAATAGCATCACAATTCACTATGATTCAAGTCTTGTTGATTATATGTGGGTTGAGATGTCAGGTCAAGGCTGTAGAGCTTTTGAGAGTTTATCAACTCACGCAGATTATAACTTTATTTTCGATTTTATCATTAATAATTCAGATATAGTTAATGTAACACGTCTTGATGTTGCTTATGATGATTTTCAGGGCTTACTTGATGTTTATGCTATTGCTGATGATACTGTTCCTGATTGTCGAGATTTAAAGCAATATAATTTTGTTAGCCCGTTGCGTTCTCATAGTGTTCAAATTTCTGACAAAGGTATATGTGTAACTATTGGTAGTTGTCGCTCTGACATAATGTTTAGAATTTACGATAAAGCTGCAGAGCGTAACAAGTCGGATGATATACCGCATTGGGTTCGTTGTGAAATTCAGCTTAGAAGAGATAGAGCATATGAGTTCATCAGACTTCTAAGAGAAGAAAATGAAACAGTTGACAATTTATATTTTCTCGTTCTCAATCACTATTTAAGATTTGTAGAACCGGATCTATCTGATTCAAATAAATCTAGATGGAATTTAGCAAAGCATTGGGTAGCTTTTGCATATTCAGTTACAACTCAAAAAAAGTCCTTATTCGTAAAGCCGGGGCTTGATTATAACTTAGCAAAACTTGATAAAGTAGTTGAAAATCAATTCGCAGGTGCAGTTTTTACATATCTTAAGTGTCACGGTATCGACAGACTTGTTACAACACTTGATGAAAAATTCAGTAAAGTTAAATTAAATCGTAAATATAAGCGTTTACTTGACGAACAAGATGCATTAAAACAAATAGTTGAATTAAATGATGAAATTTATCCTGACTTGTCATACATTGCATATATTAATGATGAATTTTGCGAGGTTTAAAAATGACAGAGCAAGAATACAAAATCATTGCGATGTGGGAATACATATTTTATGAGCAACAGCGTGCAGAAAATGATTACTTGCAGTACAAAGATTTCTTTCGTATATATGAATACGATACTATAGATTTACTTGAATTTATATTAGCAAAAAACCGTCTTGATGTGACTAATAAAATTTTAGACGATTTATCAAAAATTCTTTCTAATCACGACCAAAACGGTTTGAAGTAGTTATTATGCTGAAATCTATTAACGCAGCGTTAAAGTTTCTTTGTGCAGTCTGTCCCGAATTATACAAAATATGCCTTTTGTATAATTAACTGTATTTTTATACAAGGGTAGAAAACCTGTAATTCGATTACAGATTGCAGGTCTTCTACCCACTTTACTTACACATTATTATATCATATGACATATAAAAAGCAAAGCGTTTTCTCAATTGCATTTTACATATCTTCTGCGTTGTAAATAGATGCGACCATCTGTACTTTTTCTCCCGGTACCGTCAGTTCCGGATATATGCGAATTGCCTTCTTCTTACACTTGACAAACTATATCCGTATTTTCTGCTTCTCTTTTTTATTGGTTCACATCATTTTAACACACACAATAAAAGCGGTATTTGCAAAAATATAATAATTGACTTTTACTGCAAAAAAGACTATAATTTACTGGTATGCTTTTGTCTTTACAATATTGCTACAGTAAATTGTAGGGGCGGACAGTGTTCGCTTGGTCAAAGCTTTTGCCAATTGTCACTCTCCGTCCTTTAGTTATGCAATAAATACAGCATATTAGATTTTTTATGAACAGGGGTGCGTGAATGGAGCAGTCAGGAAAAAATACCATTATATCTTTAAGGGATATATTCGTCCGATTTGACGGAGAGGTAATATTAAACCATATAAATCTTGACTTTAAAGACAAGGAATTTATTACTATTCTCGGGCCGAGCGGCTGCGGAAAAACCACTACCCTAAGAATTATCGGCGGTTTTGTCGAACCTGAAAGCGGAGATGTTCTCTTTGACGGTAAAAGAATCAACGGCACACCGCCAAACAAAAGAAATGTTAATACGGTCTTTCAAAAATATTCGCTTTTCCCACATCTTAATGTGTTTGACAATGTCGCTTTCGGTTTAAAACTGAAAAAACTACCGAAAAACGAAATTAAAGAGCGTGTTTCAAAAATGCTTGCGGTTGTTGACCTTAAAGGATATGAAAAGCGAGCTATCACAAAACTTTCGGGCGGTCAGCAGCAGCGTGTTGCCATTGCAAGGGCTTTGGTGTGTGACCCGGAAGTTATTTTGCTTGACGAACCGCTCGGTGCGCTTGACCTTAAGCTAAGAAAGAGTATGCAGATTGAATTAAAAGAAATTCAGCAAAACTCTCAAAAAACTTTTATATATGTAACACACGATCAGGAAGAGGCTCTTACAATGAGCGATACCGTTATTGTAATGAACAACGGTGTTGTTGAGCAGGTTGGCTCACCTGAAGATATTTACAACGAACCCGTAAATGCGTTTGTTGCGGATTTTATCGGCGAGGCAAATATTCTTAACGGCACAATGCTCGGCGACTGCCGTGTAGAAATTCTCGGCAAACAACTTGAATGTGTTGACAAGGGCTTTGGCGAAAACACACCTGTCGATGTTGTAATCCGTCCCGAGGATATTGAAATTACAACTCCCGAAAAAGGTCAACTTGCAGGCACTGTAGTAAAATCAACATTTAAGGGTGTTCACTACGAAATGAGCGTAATGTGCGGCAAGTGTGAAATTCTTATTCACTCTACCACATCAGCCGAAATCGGCAGTCAGATCGGTATGCAGGTAATTCCGTTTAATATTCAGATTATGAATAAACTCCTGCCGTTCTATAATAATGAAATCGAAGTAACGGTTTCTTCCGCAAACGAAGACGAAAATACATTCAGCTTTGAGTTTGAAGACGAAACCATTGAAGTGCCAAATCATTATTTTAAGGAAGGCACAAAGTTAAAAATCATTCTTCCGCCGGACGCACTTTCACTTGCGGGTGACGGCAACGGTGACCTTACGGATTTATATATTGAATCTGTTATTTATAAGGGCGAACATAATGAGATTATCCTTGAGTCGGACACACGAAAATGGCTTATGCTAAGCGACACTGACGAACAGGTGGCCACTTATGTACCGCTCTCGTTTGATTTTGATAAAGCGAAATTTGAAGTTTTATCCGATAAGGAGGGCTAAAGATGAAATCACGCAAGCCCTCTATTCCCTATATAATTTGGATGGCAGTATTTACAATGATACCGATGATAATGGTCGGTATTACAGCTTTTACAGGCAAGAACGGCGGATTTTCGTTTGAGGCTTTTGAAAAGGCTTTCTTTTATAAAGAAGTATTTTTAAGGTCGCTTTGGATTGCATTAATATCAACCGCAATCTGTTTGCTTATTGCTTATCCGCTTGCTTATATGCTTACAAAAATGAAACCGTCAACGCAGAATTTTGTAAATATGCTTTTGATGATTCCTATGTGGATGAACTTTTTGCTTAGAATATACGCATGGGTTACGATTTTACAGTCAAACGGTCCGCTCGATACAATTTTATCATTCTTCGGAATACACGGTACATACCTCGGAAATTCGGGTGCGGTTGTGCTCGGTATGGTTTATGAGTATCTTCCGTTTATGATTCTTCCGATTTACACCGTAATGAGCAAAATAGACAACGGTCTTATTGAGGCGGCTCAAGACCTCGGTTCAAACGGATTTCATGTGTTCAGCAAAGTTGTGCTTCCGCTTAGTATCCCCGGTGTTATTTCGGGTGTAACACTTGTTTTTGTTCCGTCGGCAAGTACATTCCTTGTAGCGCAGTACCTCGGCGGCACAAACGATATTATGATCGGTGACATTATAGACAAGGTGTTCTGGACAGACCAAAGTACGGGTTCAGCGATTTCGCTGATACTGATGGTATTTATCCTTGTGTTCCTTGTGCTTATGAATTTCTTTGGAGATGAGGAGGCGATTGCATAATGAAAAACAAGCATATTGCCTCAAAGATATATACAACGCTTGTGATGTTGTTTTTATATCTTCCGATTTTTGTACTCATTATATTTTCGTTCAACGAGGGTAAAACTACTGTATGGAAAGGCTTTTCGTTCAAATGGTATGAAGAACTTTTCAGAGATGATAAAATTATAAACGCTCTCGGCAATTCACTTATAATTGCCGTACTCGCATCAATTTTCGCAACCGTACTCGGCACTGCCGCCGCTATAGGAATAAGCAATTTCAAAGGTAAAAAAAGACTGCTTATACAAAGTGCGTCTAACATTCCGATTATCAGTCCTGACATTGTAATGGGCGTATCGCTTATGCTTTTATTTACATTTTTAGGTGTTTTATTTAACTTTGAAATGGGTTTTGTTACCGTGCTTATTGCTCATATATGTTTTTGCGTTCCTTTTGTAGTGCTTAATGTTATGCCAAGAATACACAAGATGGACCAAAGCATTTATGATGCGGCGCTCGACCTCGGTTGTAATCAATGGCAGGCTTTTTACAAGGTGGTAATTCACGAGCTGATGCCGGGTATTTTCTCCGGACTTTTAATGAGCTTTACTTACTCTCTTGACGATTTTATAATCACATATTTTACAAGAGGCGCAAAGTTTCAAAACTTATCAATTGAGATCTACTCAATGACACACAGAAGAATATCACCGAAAATCAATGCACTTTCCGCACTTTTGTTTTTAGCGGTACTTATCGTTATGATACTTATAAATATTCGTGACAAACACGAGGAAAAGGTGAAAAAATAAACTTAATAAGGGAGATTGAAAATGAAAAAATTTGGCTGTGTTGTTCTTTCTTTACTCATCGGTACAGCGGCTTGCAGTGCAATGGCAGGCTGCGGCAAAAGCTATGATGGTGAAGTTAATGTATATAACTGGGGCGACTACATTGCAAACGGCGAGGACGGTACGCTTGATGTAATTGACGAATTTGAAAAAGAGTACAACATCAAGGTAAACTACACCACTTACGAAACCAACGAAGAACTTTACAATATGCTTAAAAACAGCAATGTAAGTTACGATGTTATTATTCCGTCAGATTATATGATAAGCAAGCTCATAAGCGAAAATATGTTGCAGGAACTTGATTACAGCAACATTCCTAACAAAGATAACCTTATGGAACGCTTTAAAAATCTTTCCAGCGACCCTGAGGGTAAATACACTGTTTGCTACACCTGGGGCGTTACATCAATGGTTTATGACAAAACAAAAGTGGCAACAAAACCAACTTCATGGGAATCACTTTGGGATAAATCGTTAAGCGGCGACATTCTTATGTTTAACAACAGCCGTGACGCAATGGCAATTGCAATGCAGCTTTGCGGCATTAATCCTGCCGAATGCACAAAAGAAGATGTTGACAAGGCGGCGACAAAGCTTTCCGAACAAAAGCCTTTGCTTAAGAAATATGTAATGGATCAGGTTTTCACAGAAATGGAAAACAGTCAGTCGGCAATCGCACCGTACTACGCAGGCGATATCGTTATGATGATGGAAAATAACGAAGATTTGGACTATGCAATGCCCGAAAACGGCTCTAACCTTTTCTATGACGCAATGTGTATTCCTACTTGCAGTAAAAACAAAGAGAATGCCGAAAAATTCATTAACTTTATGCAGTCACCTGAAATTGCGGCAGCTAACTTTGAATATCTCTACTACGCAACACCTAATCAGAAAGCATATGACGAGTATCTTGACGAGGATATAAAGAATAACGAACTTATCTTCCCGAGTGACGAATATCTCGACAAATGTTATGTATTTACGAATGTACCCGACGATGTTTACAGCTATATGCAGGAACAGTTCGTAAAAATTCAGGCGGATAAATAATCAAAATCAAAGCAAACAGAGCAGACTTAAAATTACAGTCTGCTCTGTTTTTATGTTTGTATGATTTTGTTATGTATCAAAAATTAAATCAGCATTTTACTTTTTAATATTCTGTCGCATATCAAGCACATATTTTTCTCCTAATCACTTTTCGGTTATTACCTTATAGCAATCCGGGCGTCTGTCACGGAATATTCCCCAGCCGAGTCTGTTTTGAAAAACCTCATCAAGGTCAAACTCTGCTGTAAGCACGGTTTCTTCATCTCTTGACGCAGATTTAATAATCTCTCCCGTTTCGTTTGTAATGAAAGATGAGCCGTAAAAAACAAGTGAGGAGGTCTGATTGCCGTTTTCGTCACAAGGGGTTACATCTTCCCTGCCTATGCGGTTTGCCGCAATTACGGGAATTACATTCGCCGCAGAATGTCCCTGCATACATCTTCTCCAATGCGGCATACTGTCACACTCAAGTATAGGTTCTGAACCGATAGCAGTCGGATAGAAAATCAATTCAGCGCCGTTTAACGCAAGCGCTCTTGCGGTTTCGGGGAACCATTGATCCCAGCAAATGCCTACACCGATTGTACCGAACTTAGTTTTAAAAGTTTTGAACCCCGTATCACCAGGAATAAAGTAAAATTTTTCCTGATAATAATGGTCGTCGGGAATGTGAGTCTTACGGTATAAACCCAGAATTTCGCCGTCCGCATCAATTACCGCAGCACTGTTAAAAAGGCGGTTTTCGTCACGCTCATAAAAGCTGACAGGAATAACAATTTCAAGTTCTTTCGCAAGTTTTGCAAAATGTTTTACAGCATCGTTTTCAAGGGTAGGCTTAGCAAAATTGTAGTAGTCATATCGTCTTTCCTGACAAAAATACTGTCTTTCAAACAGTTCGGGGAGTAAAACAATATTTGCGCCGTCTTTTTTTGCCTGTCGCACAAATTTTTCGGCATTTGCTATATTCTCCCAAACATCGGTTGTACATTTCATCTGAACCGCCGATACCTTAACTTTTCTCATATTTTACCTCCCTTATCGGTAAACGGAATTTGTTGTGTAATGCAATGAATATTGCCTCCGCCGACAATAATATCTCTTGCATAAATCGGAATAATTTTTCTGCCTTTGCAAACTCTTTCAAGAATTTCTGCGGCAACTCTGTCGCTTTCGGCATTTTCACCGCCGAATTGAGGCAAAATCACAGCGCCGTTGCAAAAATAAAAATTAACATACGATGCCGCAAGCCTTTCTCCGACTTCTCTTGTGTCCTCTCCGTCCTCGAATATATATCCTTTTATATCGTTTTCGGTAACTGTCACGGGAATTTTCGGAACAGGCAGTTTATGAACCTTAATCTTTCTTCCTTTATTGTCGGTTGAATTTTCAAGAATATCAAGGCACGCTTTTGATATTGCATATTGCGGGTCATTTTCATCATCACACCACGCAAGTACAACCTCGGCGGGAGCGACAAATGCGCATATGTTATCTATATGCCCGTTGGTTTCGTCATTATAAATACCCTTTGGCAGCCAGATCGTTTTATTTATACCGAGGTATTTATTTAGCTTTTCTTCAATCTCGGTTTTTGTCAGCTGCGGATTTCTGCCTTTGCTTAACAGACATTCTTCTGTTGTAATGAGCGTGCCCTCTCCGTCAGTATGAATTGAGCCGCCCTCAAGCACAAACGGATGTGCGTCATACAACGGAACGCCAAGCGTTTTGCAAAGTTCATATGGAATTTTATCGTCATTCTCCCAATTTGCATACAGACCGTCATATTCGCCGCCCCATGCGTTGAATTGCCAGTCGATGGCACGAATTTCGCCGTTATTGTTTACAACAAAAGTCGGGGCGGTATCCCTTGCCCATGCATCATCGGAATTTATATTCAAAACTTCCGCATTTTTAACACCTTCAAGGCAAGCCTTTGCGTGAGCAAATTTTTTGTCGCTTGCAAGCACAAATACCTTTTCAAACTCCGCAATTTTTCCTATAATTTCCGCAAAAACCTTTTCGGCAAATTTTGCCTCATAGCACCAACTTCCGGGTCTTTCGGGCCAAATCATAACGGTGGCGGAATGTTTTGAAAATTCAGCAGGCATAAAAAAGCCATCGTCAGTCGGAAATTTGTTTTTTATATACTCAAAGCTCATTTATGAAAGCCTCTCTTTAAAATCGTTGTACGAAAATTCTTTTATAACCTCGCAGTTATCTTCATTATGCATAAGCACAATTGACGGCAGCGGCATACCGTTAAAGGTATTGTTCTTTACCATTGAGTAAATCGCCATATCCTCAAAAATCAGTCTGTCGCCGATTTTAACTTCACTGTCAAAGCTGTAATCGCCGATTACATCGCCTGCAAGGCATGTACAAGATGACAAACGATAAGTAAACGCTTTTTCATTAGGCTTACCGCTGTTTTTGAGCGGCGGCCTGTACGGCATTTCAAGAACATCAGGCATATGACAGGCGGCAGATGCGTCAAGAATCAGAATATCAAGTCCGTTGTGAACAATGTCCATAACCTCTGTAATAAGATAGCCTGCATTCAGTGCCGCTGCCTCACCGGGTTCAAGATAAACTTCAACATCGTATTTATTTTGAACATACTTTATAAGGTCAACAAGCGCCTTTGTATCGTAATCATCTCGTGTAATATGATGTCCGCCGCCAAAGTTGAGCCATTTTGCGTTATAAAAATACTTGCCGAACTTTTCTTCAACTGCCTTAAAAGTAGACACCAAATCATCTGAATTTTGCTCGCACAATGTGTGAAAGTGAAAGCCCTCAACTCCGTCAAGCAAATCTTCTCTGAAATTTGCCTTTGTAACCCCAAGTCTTGAACCGTAAGCGCACGGGTCATAGATTTCGTGCCCCTCTTGTGTGGAAAATTCGGGGTTAAGTCGTATGCCTACGCTTACATCTGCATTTTGCCATTTATCCCTGTATTTTTCAAGTTGAGAAAATGAGTTAAAAACAATATGACCGCAGATTTTTAAAATCTCTTCAAAATCATTCTCCTTAAAAGCAGGTGCGAAAATGTGCGTTTCTTTTCCGAAACATTCGTGACCGAGTTTAGCCTCATAAAGCCCGCTTGCGGTTGTTCCCGACAGATATTTGCTCATAAGCGGATACACGCAAAATGCCGAAAAAGCCTTTTGAGCAAGCAGGATTTTACAGCCTGTTCTGTCTTGAACGCTTTTTAATATTTCAAGGTTTTTTATCAGCTTTTGCTCATCTATAACATAGCAAGGTGTTTTTAATTCTGTAAATTTCATCGGCTTACTCAACTGTTACGGGATTTTCGTCAACAACCCAAGGAAGACCGAATTTATTAAGTGCCTCCATATACGGATCTGGGTCAAACTCCTCAACATTATAAACACCAGGCTTTTTCCACTGACCGCTAAGAACAAGCGACGCACCGATCATAGCCGGCACACCTGTTGTGTATGATACAGCTTGCGAGCCGACCTCTTTATAGCACTCCTGATGGTCGCACATATTGTAGATGTAAATTGTCTTTTCTTTGCCGTCCTTAACGCCTGTAAAGATACAGCCGATATTTGTCTTGCCCTTAGTGCGTGGACCGAGAGATGCAGGGTCAGGCAAAAGAGCCTTTAAGAACTGAATCGGTACAATTTCTCTGCCCTCATACATAACAGGCTCGGTAGAAAGCATACCGACATTCTCAAGGCACTGCATATGTGTAAGGTAGCTCTGTCCGAATGTCATAAAGAAGCGAATACGCTTTACATTCGGAATATTTTTTGCGAGTGACTCGATTTCCTCGTGGTGAAGCAGGTACATATCCTTTTCGCCCACACCGTCAAAGTTATACACTCTTTTAATCTCCATAGGTTTGGTTTCAATCCACTTGCCGTCTTCCCAATACGAGCCGTTTGCGGATACCTCACGAAGATTGATTTCAGGGTTAAAGTTTGTTGCAAACGGATAGCCGTGGTCGCCGCCGTTGCAGTCGAGAATATCTATATAATGGATTTCATCAAAATAATGCTTGAGCGCATATGCTGTAAATACGCTTGTAACGCCCGGGTCAAAGCCTGTACCCAAAAGTGCTGTGATACCTGCTTTTTCAAACTTTTCTTTATATGCCCACTGCCACGAATAATCAAAGTAAGCGGTAAAGCCAAGGTCTTTGCAGCGTTTTTCATAAACAGCTTTCCATTCGGGGTCTGTTGTGTCCTCCGGTTCATAGTTTGCCGTATCAATGTAGTCTGTTTTGGTTTCAAGGCAAGCGTCCATAATTGTTAAATCCTGATACGGAAGTGCGAGGTTTAATACCGCATCGGGCTTGTATGAATTAATAAGAGCCACAAGCTCGTCCTTACTGTCGGCATTTACCTGTGCGGTTGTAATAACCGTTTTTGTTGTGTTTTCAAGTTTTGCTTTTATAGCGTCACACTTTGATTTTGTCCTGCTTGCAATGCAAATTTCTGTAAAAACATCGCTGTTCTGACAACACTTGTGAATTGCAACACCTGCAACACCGCCACAACCGATAATTAAAAGTCTGCTCATTTTGTTTTCCTCCAATATATAAAATTATTTTTCTTCTTCTGCAAGTAAATCTTCAACATATTTCGGCAGCATAAATGCACCTCGATGAAGATTGGTCGTATAATACCAAGTTTTTATGCCACGCTTGTTCCATCTTTTAGCGTCAAGGTCTTTGAGCGGATGATACTTTTTAGATGCAAAGCCAAAAAGCCAATAACCTGCGGCACAGGTAGGAATATGAGCCTGATACACACGGCTTATCGGAAATGAGTTGTACACTCTCTTGTGCATAGCCTTACAAGCACCCTCGTCCTCATCATAGAACGGACTGCCGTGCTGATATACCATAATTCCGTCATCTTTAAGTGCCTTGTAGCAGCTGCCGTAAAACTCTTTTGTAAAAAGTCCCTCAGTGTGTCCGAACGGGTCTGTAGCGTCATTTATAATTAAATCATATTCGTTATGACTTGTTCTTAAAAACCTTAAACCGTCCTGATAATATATATTTACTCTTTTATCGTCAAGACCCTTTGAGTTGTCGGGGAAATATTCCTTGCACACCTCAACAAACATCTCGTCAGGCTCAACAACATCTATAACTTCAATCTCTTCATAATGTGAAAGCTCTCTGGCAACACCGCCGTCGCCGCCGCCGATTACAAGCACCTTTTTTACATTCGGATGAACCGCCATAGGCACATGAACAATCATCTCGTCGTAGGTGAACTCGTCTTTCTCACTGAAAATCACATTACCATCTGAAGTAAGAAATCTGCCAAACTCCACAGAATCAAAAACATCAATTCGCTGAAAATCACTCTGACCGCTGAATAGCTGTTTTTCAACTCTTATAGAAAGCTCAACATTATCGGTATGTCTTTCAGAAAACCAAAATTCCATATAAACACTCCTTTGGTTTGTTTTTTACAAAACGCATTATTAGTAACCTTAAAAAACTTTATTTCAATACATTAAGTTTTTCAATATACGGGTCTTCCGTACCCTGCATTGAGCAGCCTTTTGCTTTTGCATAATTAATATACTCTATAATTTCATCTGTAATCATTTCGCCCGGTGAAAGAATCGGTATTCCGGGCGGATAGCACATAACAAATTCACTGCAAATTCTTCCTGCCGTCTGTTCAATCGGCAGCATTTCTTTGTCTGCATAAAACGCATCTCTCGGTGTTGCCGATACAATAGGCGGAATGTACTCCATACTAAGCATTTTTGCATTGTCCTTTGAATAAAGCCTTTTAATATCGGCAAGCGCACCTACAAGTCTTTCAATGTCCTGTATTCTGTCGCCGATTGAAATATAGGCAAGTATGTTGCCTATATCGCCGAATTCTATCTGAATATCGTATTCGTCACGCAGTAAGTCGTAAACTTCAATTCCGGCAAGCCCTATATCTCTTGTGTAAACTGAAAGTTTGGTTACATCGTAATCAAACACGCTGCTGCCATTGTTAAGCTCTCTGCCGTAAGCGTAGTAACCGCCGATTTCGTTTATCTCATTTCGGGCATATTCAGCCATTTTCATTACTTTACCGAACGACTCTTTTCCTCTCAAGGCAAGGTTTCTTCTTGAAATATCAAGACTTGACATAAGCAGATAGCTTGCACTTGTGGTTTGAGTAAGATTTATAATTTGAGCCACATACTCCCAGCGTACATTTTTGTTTGTAAGCAGCAATGAGCTTTGCGTAAGACTTCCGCCGGATTTATGCATAGACACCGCCGCAATATCTGCACCTGCCGCCATGGCCGATACAGGCAAATCTTCACCAAAATAGAAATGTGTGCCGTGAGCCTCGTCTGCAAGCACTTTCATACCGTGAGCATGCGCAAGTTTTACAATTGCTTTTAAATCAGAAGCAATACCGTAGTAGGTCGGATTATTTACAAGAATAGCAACGGCATCAGGATTTTCTTTGATTGCGTTTTCAACTTGAGAAAGTTCCATACCGAGCGCTATTCCGATTTTTTTGTCAACATCGGGATTTACATATGCAGGCACCGCACCGCAGAGCACAAGAGCATTAATAACGCTTTTGTGCACATTTCTCGGCAAAATAATTTTATCGCCTGCTTTGCATACAGACCAAATCATACTCTGCACTGCGGAAGTTGTACCTCCGACCATAAAAAATGCATGACCTGCGCCGAATGCATCCGCCGCAAGCTGTTCCGCCTCCAAAATTACCGATACGGGGTGACAGAGATTATCAAGCGGCTTCATTGAATTTACATCAAGACCTACGCATTTTTCGCCGAGAAGTTCAACAAGTTCGTGATTTCCTCTTCCTCTTTTATGTCCCGGCACATCAAAGGGCACTACCCTTTGTTTGCGAAATTTTTGCAGAGCCTCATACAGGGGGGCTTTCTTTTGTGTGTTTATATCCATTTACATTACCCTTTCGGCTTATCAAAAATAATGCAACAAAAAACAGGCGGCACAATGCACCACCTGTTTGATTAACGGATATATGATTTATTTTCTGTAGCTTATGCTGACAGTTAATAGAAGAATTCCGTTTTCAGAGCTAATGTAGCAAATATACCGTTCTGCTCTTATTGACCGTTTCACAAGTGATGTGCTGTTGCACTGATGATAAGTAATCGACTTATAAAATTTGAGCTTTTAACTCAATCAATAATGTGGCTTGCGCCACGCTCGGCAGCTGACCCGCCTGTCCGTATGGGCTTAACTTACATATGCAAGTGGTCATATATTTGCATGAAAACAGAAATCTTTTTCACGCTAAATTAAGTAAGATATACTCTTACAACAAATTTATAATAAACCAAAACTAATATTTTGTCAAGAAATTTATAGGGTTTTACATAAATTTTATCTTAGAGTTCCTCTATAATTCTTTTGAGCAAATATGTTCGGTTAAACGGGAAAGAAAAATAATAACCGTCCGCAAAATCTCTTGTAGCCGCAATCATTTCTTTTGCAAGTTCAACACCTACATTTTCGCCGTCTTCACGGTCGGCGTTTTCGGGATAACGCTCAATAACTTCATCCGTAACATTAACTCCCGAAATTTCGTTTTTCATAAACAGAGCATTTTTTCGGCTGACCAACGGCATAATTCCGCACAAAATTCTTGCGCCCGTCTCTTCTTTTACTCTGCGCAAACGCTCGGCATCTTCTGCTGTAAATACAGGTTGAGTAAGGAAAAATTCTGCGCCTGCCTCCATTTTCTTTTGCACACGCTTAATTTCCGATTCTATTCTTCGTCTGCTCTGATTTATAGCGCCGCCGTAAGTGAGCGGACTGTCTTTTAATGCCTCGCTGTTCATTTCATCGGCAATGCGCATAAGACCCACGGAGTCGAAATTAAACACAGACTTTACTACTTGTCTTGCCATAACGGGGATAGGGTCACCTGTTATGATAAGAAAATTATTAATGTCGTTTATACTTGCGCCAAGAAAAGTTGAGCGCATGGCAATGGCGTTTTTGTCACGGCAACAGATGTGCGGCATAACTTCAAAACCCGTTACATTCTTGACTTTCTGCGCCATAAGCACAGAGTCGATTCTTGTTCTGCCCGAAGGAGAATCGGGAAATGTAAGTACATCTACTCCAAGGCCTTTGAGCATATGTGCTGCCTCAAGCAGTTTTTTATCATTTGCGCCGAAAGGCGGAGCAAGTTCTACCGCAATAAGTTTTTTATCTTTAATTGTACCGTCGGCATTTCTGAAAAAGCTCTTTTTTATAACAGGCTTTTCGTTTTCGTTGTTTGCGGAAGTTTCATCCGATTTTACGGTAGGTGTAAGGTCAACGGTTTTTGCAACTTCTCTTATGTAATCAGGTGTTGTACCACAGCAACCGCCTATAATATCCGCTCCGAGCAAAGCCATATCATTTACCTTAGACGCAAAATATATCGGATTATCAGCATATTTTACACGGTTGCGCACAAGTAAAGGATAACCGGCATTTGGCATAGCCGTGACAAAACAATTGTTGTTAAGATTAATTCTTGACAATATCTGCTGCATATGGGCAGGGCCTACACCGCAGTTAAGACCTACGGCGTCAACGCATTTTGAAAATGCAGTTTCGCTAACAAGCCTTTCCGCACTTTCGCCCGCCTCACTGTAACCATACTGATTCACGCAGAACTGCACAATTATAAACGGATTACATTCCTCTTTAATTCTCTTTATTGCAGGCATAATATGTTCGGACTGTGTAAAGGTTTCAAAACATAAAATATCTGCGCCCTCATCTATAAAAGTTTTCGCAATCTGATAGTATTCTTCTTCCACGGCCTCAAAATCAGGCTGAAAAACTGCGGGAACAGGACCGATATTGCCTGCGATAAATATTTCTTTTCCGCTCTGCTCAACCGCTCCTTTTGCAATTTTGTAAGCCGCTTTTATATTTTCCTTAACCTGTTCGATTGAGCAGTCAAGAGAGTATGTATTGCTCGCAAAAGTGTTGGTTCTGATAAGTTTTGCACCGCTGTTTATATACTCGGTATGAATTTCCGATATTCTCTGCGGAGCGCTAATATTTGCATATTCGGGAATATCGACCGTTTTATATTTTTGTGAATAGTATGTGCCGAAAGAGCCGTCTGCAATCAGCTTGCTCTTTTTAAGGTATTCTCTGATATTCATAATTTCTCCTATATTTTTATTATGCCTGCTTTGCGCAAGCCTTGCAATTCGGGTTTTGTTTCGGGAGTTTTATTTTGCGAAAAGACGCATTTAAAGCATTGTAAATAAGCATATAACCGCATAAAAGTTCACCCTTTGAGAGTAAAAACTTAATTGCCTCCATTGCCTGCAAACTGCCTGTTACTCCGCAAGCCGCACTTATAACTCCTACCTCCTTTGGAAGAGGTACATCGCCCGCTTTCGGTTCTTCTTCAAAAACACATCGGTAGCACGGGGATTTGTGCGGAATATATGTCATAAGCTGACCTTCAAAACCGACAACGCCTGCATGACAAAACGGCTTTTCCGCCTTTACACAGTAATCGTTAATCAAAAACTTACTGCCGAAATTATCGGTGCAATCAAGCACAAAATCATAATCAGAGATAAGCTCGGCTATATTTTCACTGTTCACATATGTTTTGTAGGTTTTGACATTAACATCGGGATTCAACTTATTTATTTTTTCCTTAGCCGATTCAACTTTTGCTTTGCCTATATCGGCACAGTTATGTATAACCTGTCTTTGCAGATTAGACACATCAACTTCGTCGGCGTCTGCAATGCCAATTGTGCCTACTCCTGCGCTTGCAAGATACATAAGCGCAGGTGAGCCAAGACCGCCCGCACCGATTACAAGTACGCTTGAAGAAAGCAACTTTTTCTGTCCGCTCTCTCCTATCTCTTTCATTACAAGCTGTCTTGAATAGCGTTTGTTTTGTTCGTAGGTTAAATTCATAAAAACTCCTAAAATAAAAATCAGGGCAGAAAAACTCTGCCCTAATATTTTAATACTATTTAATTGCAATTGTCAACTTAAATCAGATAAAATCTTTAATATCCTCGCAAATCTGCTCTTTGGTGAGATGATTTTCGGCAAGAACTTCATTATAGTCATATCTGTCGAGAAACTCTTTCTTTAAGCCGTAGTTAAATACTTTGACATCCGATTTACCGTAAAATCTTGCAATTTTTTCTCCGAAACCGCCGTTAAGAATACCGTCCTCAAGTGTAATTACAACATCGTGAGTTTTTGCAAGTTCTGCAAGCAAGTCTTCGTCCGTACCTGTAATGTAAACAGGATTTACAACGGTAGCGTCAATACCGTACTGCTTTTTAATTTCATCGGCAACACTTTCACCGAGCTGATAGAATGTGCCGAGTCCGAGAATTGCAACCTTGCCGCCTTCTTTTGTGACGCTGTATTTGTTAAGGTTGTCAAAGTCAATCGGTTTGTAATTCGGATTTGAAACAACTCCGTTGCCCGGTACTCTGATTGCAACAGGGTACTTTCTCTGCGACATACTCCATTCAACCATAGCAAGATATTCTTCCTTGCAAGTAGGTGCAAGATATACAAGGTTAGGAATATTGGAAAGCATTGCAATATCGTAGATACCGAGGTGAGTTACATCGTTCATACCGAATACTGTCGCAGCAAAAACAATAATTGTAACAGGGTTTGAATTAATACATAAATCCTGTGAAATCTGGTCATATGTTCTCTGTATAAATGAACTGTAAACACCGTAAACAGGTTTAGCGCCGTTTTTTGCCATACCCGAAGCAAGAGCAACTGCGTGCTCCTCGGCAATGCCTACATCAATAAACTGCTTGCCTGCAATGTCACGCTTGTCCTTTGTAAAGCCTGCAACTGTAGGTGTGCCCGAAGTAATAACGGCAACGCTCTTATCGTTCTTCATCTTATCAAGAAGATAATTTACCGTAATATCATCATAGCTTTCGCCGTCAAATTCAAATTTAGATCTGCCTGTTTCAATGTCAAACGGCATACACCAGTGCCAATTCTCTTTGTCTTTTTCGGCAGGAGCATAACCCTTACCCTTTTGTGTGCAAATATGAACGACTACAGGGTGGTCAATATCTTTTACGCTTTCAAAAGCTGAAATAAGCTGTTCAATATCGTTGCCGTCCTTGACAAATACATAGTCAAGTCCCATTGCCTTAAAGAGGTTACATTCGGCTTTACCGTCCGTATCTCTTAAAAGTTTGAGATTTTTATAAAGTCCGCCGTGATTTTCGGCGATAGACATATCGTTATCGTTTACAACAATAATAAAGTTGCCGTCAAACTCTCCTGCATAATCAAGACCCTCAAGAGCCTCACCGCCGCTTAACGAACCGTCGCCGATTACGGCAATTACATTTTCCTTGCCGCCGTTTAAATCTCTTGCCTTTGCAAGACCCGACGCAAGGCTGACAGATGTTGAGGTGTGACCGATATTAAATAAATCGTGCTCGCTTTCGTCAGGATTTGCATAGCCTGAAACATCGTCATACTTATCTTCAAAAATGAATGCGTCTTTTCTGCCTGTAAGAATTTTGTGGCAGTAACTCTGATGCGATACATCAAAGACAAACTTGTCAACAGGTGAATTAAACACATAATGCAATGCTATAATAGCCTCCGCCATACCGAGGTTAGGGCCGAAGTGTCCTCCGTGGATACTTAACTTTTTTATGAGGACTGTACGCATTTCCTGTGCAAGCTGTTTCATTTCTTCCGTATTGAGTGCTTTTACATCTTGAGGTGAATTAATTTTTTCAATATACATAATAACATCTCCTGTAAATTTTATAAAGATATTATAACTGTTAAAGCTGACTTTAAGTCAATAGTTTTTTAAAATTTTTTGCAAAAAATTTGCAGATGCCGCTTAAATCGACATCTGCAAATAAAATTATGAAATTGAAATTACATTGTATCCCTGGTCTTCGACAGTTTTCTTGAGTACATCGTTTGAAACTTCTGCGGTAAGTGTTACAACAGCTGTGCCTTTTTCGTGGCTTACTTCTGCCTGACTTACCTGTGCAAGTCCCTCAAGACTTTGTTTTACCCTGCCCTCGCAGTGTGAACACATCATACCGTCAATTTTCATTGTCTTTGTCATAGCATTATCATCCTTTTTTGATTTATATTTTATTTTTCTGTCTTTCTTTGGATTTGTAATGTCAAAGAAATTCAGCCTTAGAGCATTGGTTACAACGCAGAAACTCGACAGGCTCATTGCCGCTGCACCGAACATCGGATTAAGCTGCCAGCCGAGCAACGGAATCCAAACGCCTGCCGCAAGCGGAATACCGATAACATTATAGATAAATGCCCAGAAAAGATTTTCGTGGATATTTCTTAATGTTTTGCGGCTAAGTCTTACCGCTGCGGGAACATCCGTAAGTTTGCTCTTCATAAAAACAACATCGGCGGCATCAATTGCAATGTCCGTACCCGAACCGATTGCCATACCTATATCCGCTCTTGTAAGCGCAGGTGCGTCATTTATGCCGTCGCCGACCATAAGAACCTTGCCCTGCTTTTTGAGTTCGGCAACAACTTTTTCTTTACCGTCAGGCATAACGCCTGCAATAACCTCGTCAACACCTGCAAGTTTTCCTACAGCCTTAGCTGTTCTCTCATTGTCGCCCGTGAGCATTACAACCTTAATGCCCAAATTTTGTAATTGTTTAATAGCCTTCGGACTTTCCTCTTTTATTACATCGGCAACGGCTATTATTCCCAAAAGCTTGTTATCGAGCATAAAGAACAGCGGTGTTTTGCCCTCTTCGGAAAGTTTATCGGCTTTGCTTAATATATCGTTTGAAATACCGATAAGTGAAGAAATATATTTCTTACTGCCGCCGATAATCCTTTTACCGTTGTATTCGGCAGACAATCCGTTACCCGATTCAGCCTTAAAATCTGTAACTTCATACGGATTTAAAGAAAGTTCCTCCGCTTTTACGATTATCGCTTTTGCAAGCGGATGTTCGCTTTTGACTTCGATTGAATATGCATATTTTAAAAGTTCATTTTCTGTGATTTCAAACGGAATAATATCTGTAACCTTTGGTTCGCCCTTAGTGATAGTACCCGTCTTGTCAAGTACGGCAATTTGAGTTTTGCCTGCCTCTTCAAGAGATGCCGCGGTTTTAAAGAGAATACCTTTTCTTGCGCCCATTCCGTTGCCGACCATAATAGCAACAGGTGTGGCAAGTCCGAGTGCGCACGGGCAACTGATTACAAGAACCGATATACCTCTTGCAAGCGCATAACCTACAGTCTGACCGCACAAAAGCCAAACCGCAATGGTAATAAGGGCTATCACGATTACTGCAGGAACGAATACACCCGAAACCTTATCGGCAATTTTAGCTACGGGAGCTTTGGTTGCCGCAGCGTCGCTTACCATTTTAATAATTTGAGAAAGCGCAGTGTCTTCTCCTACAGCCGTTGCACTGCATTTAATAAAGCCTGATTTATTGATAGTACCTGCCGAAACAGTGTCACCGACAACTTTATTGACAGGAATACTCTCTCCTGTAAGAGCCGACTCGTCAACAGCGGTACTGCCGTCTGTGATTTCAGCGTCAACGGGAATACTCTCACCCGGACGAACAACGAATACATCGCCTTTTTTCACCTTATCAACAGTTACTTCGGTTTCTTTGCCGTCAATCAACAAGGTTGCTTTTTTAGGTGCAAGGTTCAAAAGTGCCTTGAGCGCATTTGTCGTCTTACCTTTTGAGTGAGCCTCAAGCATTTTACCCACCGTAATCAGCGTAAGAATCATTGCCGCCGATTCAAAATAGAACTCGTGCATATAACTCATAACAAGTTCAGCATTGCCTTTTACCTGAGCGTCTGTCATAGCAAAAAGTGCATATACGCTATATACAAACGATGCACCCGAACCAAGCGCAACAAGCGTATCCATATTCGGCGAACGATGAATTAATCCTTTAAAGCCGTTTATAAAGAATTTTTGGTTAATCACCATTATTATAACGCAGAGCAAAAGCTGAGCAAGTCCCATTGCGATATGATTGTCCGCAAAAAACGCAGGCAACGGCCAACCCCACATCATATGCCCCATTGAAATATACATCAATACGACAAGAAAGCCGACAGAGGCAATCAGTCTGTGCATAAGTACAGGAGTGTCTTTATCTTTCAATTGATCGGTTTCGGCAGACTGTTTTTTCTCTGCGCCTGCCACACTCGCACCGTAACCCGCCTTTTCAACGGCTGCGATTATGCTCTCTTCACTTGCACTGCCCTCTACTCCCATAGAATTTGTTAGCAGGCTTACCGAGCAGGACTGTACGCCCTCAACCTTTGAAACCGCTTTTTCAACACGGGAACTGCAAGCAGCACAACTCATTCCCGTAACATTAAATTTTTTCATCAAAAGCACCTACCTCATAAGCTTTTGCAAGGTTGCGACAAGGTCGTCAATTGTTTCGTCTTTACCGTTGCGAATATCCTCCGCCACACAGGTTTTGATATGATTTGCAAGCAGCTCTTTATTAAATGAATTGAGCGCCGCATTAACGGCAGAAACCTGAACCAGAATATCGGTGCAATAGGCATTTTTCTCAAGCATACCTTTAATACCCCTTATCTGCCCCTCTATGCGGTTAAGACGATTGATGAGAGCCTTGTACTCTTTCTCGCTTCTTTGCTTTGTTTTATTACTGTGACAATTTTCACATGCCATAAAATCAGTCCTTTATACTTTCATACCCCATAAGGGTATATTTATTATATACCCCCGTATGGTATATTGTCAATACTAAGATATTGATTCCAAAAATTTTATAGATATACTTATAGCAAAAAGCATTATATTCACCTTAAAACCTGTCACATACTTTTTCGTACGAAATTCGTGCAAAATGAAATTTAAAATTCTCTTGATTTTTAAAAATAAATCTGTTATAATAATCACATTGCGGATTAAGCGATTAGCTCCGCCTCGGTTTGCTATGCCGTGTAAAAATTAAGAGCACCTATGCGGGTGTGGTGGAATTGGCAGACACGTAAGATTTTGGTCACACTACCTCGGTGAAACAATTTAATATTTTGATTTTCGCAAGTTTATCTTGTTGAAATACACACGTGCGGGCGTGGCGGAATTGGCAGACGCGCTAGATTTAGGTTCTAGTGTCAACCGATGTGCAGGTTCAAGTCCTGTCGCCCGCACCAGTATGAGTGTTCATAACGGATTTATGTTATGGACACTCATTCTTTTATTCAATTTCATCCGGTTTGTATGTGGTGAGCAGGTTTTGTGCCTGCTCACCTTTTGTCTTATGCGGATTTCACTGTGGGAATATACTCCACATCTACGCCCTTACGGGTGTTGGCTTTGTAGTTTTCGTCATCTGATGACGGTAGTTCTAAGTAACCGACAAAACGATAATAGATGACGATACGTTGAGTGTAGTTCTTTTTGCCGCCTTCTTTTTCGTACACATCAATGTGGTCAATAAGTTCCCGGAGCATTGGTGCGGTTAAGGATTCCATCTCCATAAACTTTCTGACAGCTTTAAGAAAGTCATCTTTGTTTTGCTCCATTTCACTGATTTTGGCAAGGCGCTCCTTGTACTCAAAAATCTTTGTTTTCAGTTCAAGACGTTCAACCTCGTATTTATGGGATAGCTCCATATACATCTCATCGCTCAACTTGCCCGATACATTGTCCTCATAGGTTTTGGCGAAAAGCGAAGTGAGCATTTCAGTTCTGGCGGTTACCCGATTTAGCTCTGTTTCCAAGGTTTTCTGCTCCGCCAACATATCGGCATTGGTTTTTTCGGCGAGGAGCTTTGCAAATTCTTCCTCGTGGGATTCCAAATACTTTGCTAATCTCTTTAATTCAAGCATAACGATCTGCTCGATAGCGTCGGCACGGATATAATGGCGGGTTTCGCAATTCCCACGGGTATCCTTCTTATAGTTGGAACAGCTGAAATAATGGATTTCCTTGTTGGTAGTATTCGTGTGATACCATAACTTGCTGCCGCAATCGGCACAGTAAAGAAAATCGCAAAACATATTCTTCTCGCCGTTTTCCTGTTTAGGAGCACGGCGCTTTGTCTTTACGACAAGCATCTGCACCAGCTCAAAATCATCACGGCTGATAATCGGCTCATGAACATCCTTGAAAATAACCCAGTTTTCTTTAGGATTGTCGTAGCGTTTCTTATTCTTGTATGATTTGGAATACGTCTTGAAGTTGATGATATCGCCGCAATACTCCTGCTGGGTAAGAATCTTTGTAACGGTAGTTTTGCACCATTTATATTTGTTAGGCTGTGTGACCTTACCGCCTTTACGAATACCCTTTTCTTGCCAATACGCTATAGGAATCAGCACCTTGCGCTCCTGCAATATACGGGCAATCGTTTCGTTGCTCTTACCTTCAAGCGCCATTTTGAAGATGTCACGAACGACCTGTGCCGCTTCGGGATCAATAACCCACTTCTTAGGATTATCGGGAGATTTGATATATCCATATGGCGGCGGAGCTAACGGCTCGCCTGTGCTACCCCTGATACGATAGGATGATCGACATTTTTTGCTAATGTCCCTCGCATAAAACTTGTTCAACACATTTTTGAACGGCGCAATTTCACTTTCACCTTCGTCGCTGTCGATATTGTCGTTAACGGCGATGAACCGAACATCTCTGTCGGGAAAATAGGTGTCCATATAATATCCGACCATATCGTATCGACTGCCAAGACGGGACAGATCTTTGACTATTACCGTTGAAATATATCCGAGGTCAATGTCCTCAATCATTTTCTGAAAGCCGGGACGCTCGAAAGATGAGGTTAGATAACGATACTTTTTGAAACACAGTAAAATCAAGGTTTTTCGGACAACGGACAAGCATGGTTTGTACTACAACTAAATATTGCACCGCACAAGCGGCGTTTCCCACTTCCACACGGAAGAACAGGAACGCC
>OGZO01000308.1_pt1 | contig 34812 bp, 34 predicted proteins | sample 1576721 | NCBI WGS metagenome assembly OGZO01 (sample SAMEA3541516, study PRJEB24748) | human gut metagenome | biome: human gut; feature: human-associated habitat; material: faeces | place: China | collected 2012 | reverse complement strand
CCCCAACACGGCGGACGCGGCGGGCATCAACGTCACAAAATATAAGTATGTCGCCACCTGCGCCGGCAGCATGATCGCCGGTCTCGGCGGACTCTATTACGTGATGGACTATGCCTGCGGCGTATGGTCCAATAACGGCTTCGGTGACCGCGGCTGGCTCGCTATCGCGCTCGTTATCTTCACCGTGTGGCGTCCGAACATCGGCGTTTTCGCTTCGTTCCTCTTCGGCGGACTGTACATTCTCCATATGTTCATCCCGTCCGGCATGAATCTCGCGGTGAAGGAGCTTTACAAAATGCTCCCCTACGTGATCACGATCCTTGTTCTGGTCATCGTTTCCATGCAGAAAAAACGGGAGAACGATCCCCCGGCAAGTCTCGGCCTTTCGTACTTCCGGGAGGAGCGCTGAATGAAGTACTCCACCGTGCTCTTCGATCTGGACGGAACGCTGACCGATCCGGTGCAGGGCATCTGCGGCAGCGTCCGCTATGCGCTGGAAAAGGCCGGCCGCCCGGTCGGCCCGATCGAGAGCTACCATAAGTACATCGGCCCTCCCCTGCTCCGCTCGTTTGAGGTTTATGCGAACGCGACACCGGAGGAGGCGCAGGAGCTTCTCGGCTATTACCGCGAGCGCTTTTCGACCGTCGGTCTTTTTGAAAACGAGGTATATCCGGGCATTCCGGAGCTGCTGCGCGATCTAAAGGCGTCCGGCGTCCGCATTGCCGTTGCAACCGGGAAGCCGACGGTTTTCTCCGAGCAGATCCTTGAACACTTTGGTCTCCGCCAGTATATCGACGTTGTTTCCGGCATTCCGCTCGACCGCGAGCCGCCGGATAAGTGCGAGGTGATCCTGCACGCGCTGTACGAAATGGGCATTTCCGATCGCTCCGGCTGCGTCATGGTCGGAGACCGGTCACACGACGCTATCGGCGCAAAAATGGCGCGGATCGATTTTATCGGCGTGCTTTACGGCTACGGCAGCCGCGAAGAGCTGGAGGCCGAAGGAACCGACGCCATCGCAGACAGCGTTGCAGCGCTGCGAAGCCTCCTGTTTTCATAAAATAATTTAACACCCCGCCTGTCCGACGGCATCGACCGTTCGGCAGGCGGGGTGTGTGTTTATCGGAGTCCGCTTTTTTATTCTATGGTCACTTCCGCGTTTGGAAACCAGCTGATGGCTTCCTTGATTGCGCGCTGTGCCGGAAGCCCGTTGCCGAAGAGGACGACAAGCGTATTCTCCTCCCCGGCCGGAGCATTTTCAAATTCCCTGAGCTCGACCATGGGGCCGACGCAGTCAACCACAAACCGTCCCTCCGGCGTACTTGCAAAGCCCTTAATCCGATACGTTTCCTCGGCAAACATCCGAAGGAAGGACGTCAGGTCTTTTTTGCTGAAGCCCGAAACGTGCAGCAGGAGCTTGCGGAGCGTGATATCTCTCGTGTGGACCTGTCCGTCTGCAGGATCCTCGGCGGGCGGTTCTTCCATCGCCGTCAGCCATTCCGGTCGGATCTGGCCAAACGTTGTCTCAAAGGTCGGGCGATTCGGCTTCTGCGCGCGGACGATGGTATTGATCTCATCCAGCTGCTCGCGGGAGGCAATGTCGCACTTGTTGATGATGATCATATCGCTGATGGCAAGCTGCATACGGCAGACGCGGGCGGTCTTATAAACGGTCATAAACCGTGCACCGTCCACAAGGCAGATCGCTCCCGCGTATTCCAAATCGGGGAATTTATCCCGCTGCCGGAGGATCGTACCGACGGCGGTCGGGTCGGACAGACCGGAGGCTTCCACAAAGATCACGTCAAAATTCTCCTTCTGCAGACGGAGAAGCGCGTCCTCAAACTGTTCGATCTTACAGGCGCAGAAAATGGAACCGTTGTTGATCTCTTCCATCTTGATATCGAGATCCTCCAGCAGCGTTCCGTCTACGCCCTGCTTGCCGAACTCGTTGACGACTATGGCTGTGCGCCGGTCCGGAAACAGACGTACAAACTGGTGCAGGAACGTCGTTTTCCCCGCCCCGAGAAATCCGGTGATAAGATACAGCTTTGTCATAATAACAGTCCCCTTTTCAGTGCCACCGCACAAGACGTGTTTCAAGCGCCGTTACCGCGCGGTTGAGCAGCGTGATGACCAGCGCCACGAGCAGGATGCCCGCAAGAACGTTGGTATAGTTTGCGTAATCGGCAAAGTTACGGATGAAATAGCCGAGACCGCTGTGCGCACCCATCATTTCAGCGAGCGTCAGCAGCATAAAGGCCGAGGAGAGCGAACCGCGCAGACCGGTGAGTATACCGGGCATGACCCACGGCAGGAGCACCTCCCATAACAGCTCTCGCTGTTTCAGACCCAATACTCTGGCGCTGTCGAGAATGCGCTGATCCAGCGCGCCGACGCGCGCTGCCATCTGCAGAAACGTCGGCCAGAAAATACCGATGATCAAAACCATGGCGGAAGCCGAGCGGAACGACGGCATGATCGCGATAAGATACGGCGCATAGATGATGGCCGGTATTGGCGACAGCACGCGTGCGATCGGCACGACGGTATCGCGCAGACGAGAGTTCCAACCGGCGACCAGTCCGAGAGCCACGCCGAGCGGCAGCGACACGCCGAAGCCGATAAGAAGCAGCGAGAGCGAGGAGAATACGCCAAGGATCATTCGCTCGCGCATGGTATAGAAGACCGAGAAAACGGCTTCCGGCGTCGGCACGAGGATGATATGTCCGCGGCCAAGGCGCGTTGTATACACCTGCCAGAAAAGCAGAACAAAAAAGACGATCGCGCCGATATCTCCGGCGGTACGCGCTTTTTTCCGACGAATCAGCTGATAGATCACGGCAAGCTCGATGAGAACGCACGCCACGGTCATACACACGGGGCTTGCCTTGACCTTGGCGTTTCCCGGCAGATACATGGAGAGCATCAGCGCGGCGAACAGAATGTGAACGGCGAGAATCGGGCGGCTTTTTGTTTCGCGCTTCGTCATGGGTTCACCTCCGCCGCCTCGCCCCACTTATAGAAGAGCGAGATCATGCCCCGCCGCAGCGCGCAGCACTCGCTGGAAATAAGCAGCGTTTCCCGCTGGCGCGGGCGTGAAAACGGGATCTTGTGCCGGAAGACGATCCGTCCCGGCTCCATAAATGCTACGCGGTCGCCAAGCAGGATCGCCTCGTCCATATCATGTGTCACGAACAGGACCGTTTTTCTGTCCTCTTCCCAGAGCTTGAGCAAAAGCTCCTGGAGAGCGAAGCGGTTTTTGGGGTCCAGCGCAGAAAACGGCTCGTCCAACAGCAGCGTAGGACAGCCCATACCGAGCACTCTTGCAATAGCAACGCGCTGCTGCATGCCGCCGGAAAGCTGGTTTGGCAGCATGCTCATGGAATCGGCAAGCCCAACACGGCACAGCGCCTCCTCGGCGCGGGAGCGCGCTTCGGCTCTGGAGAGCAAATGTTCGCTTTTTCGGATGGCAAAGGATACATTATCCCGCGCCGTCATCCATGGAAACAGGGCGGGGCTCTGGAAGACGACGCCGCGGTCGCTGCCGGGGCCGGTTATCGGAACGCCGCCGCAGAAAAGGCTGCCGCTTTCCGGCCGTTTCAATCCGGCGAGCAGCCGAAGTAGCGTGGACTTTCCGCAGCCCGAGGGCCCGATGAGCGAAAGGAATTCTCCCTCGCCGACAGTGAGATCCACGCCCCGGAGCGTCTCGGAAGACGTCCCGGGGTAAGTGAAAACCAGATCTTTGACTTCAATGCCGCCCATATCAGAGGTTATTTTCCTCGTAGGCCTCCATCATGGCCGTCCACCCGTCGAAATCGGGATAACGTTCCATAACGGTAGTCAAAGCATCGTAATAAATGCCGGAATCTACATGGTCGGTCATGTCGTACTCAGAATCGACGGCAATATCGCCGTTTGCCTGCATGATCTCATAGAACTCCTGCACGCGGTTGGCAGAGGGGTCCATGGAGATCTTCATAACGCCGTCGTAAATGCAGTTGTCAACATACTGCTCATCAAGACCGGAGAACTCGACCAGTTTGGCAATGGTCGTCTCCTTGTCGGTCAGCATGAGCATCATGGCACGCAGATTGGCAATCTCAAAGCGGACGTAGGCGTCACGGTTCGCTTCCACATTGCTCTTGAGCGCGGTCTGGCGGCAGCAGACAGCATTCGGCGCATATTCACCGACGAGGAACGGCACTTCAAGGCCCTGCGTCCTGGCGTTCTGGCCGAAGCCGCTGTTCACGAAGCCAACGTCCGCCTCGCCCTTGAGCACAGCTTCAACAACAGACTGGAAGCCGTCAAGCTCCACAAACTTCACGGTCGTCATATCAACACCGGCCTGCGCGATCTTCTGCATCATGATCATATGGCCGGTTTCCGGACGGACGCAGGCGACGGTCTTGCCGGCAAACCAGGTCAAATCGCCGTCGGTGTAGGTCGCGGCATTTTCCGGCGTCATAACGCACTCGCTGCCCTCGGCGATCGTGCCGCCGATGACGGTGAGATCGGCGCCCTGCGCAACGAAGGTGCAGGTGGGGATCACGCCGAACGGAAGGATGTCGAGACTGCCGCCCAGAATGGCGGTGATGCCGTCGTTCAGATTGTTGATCGGCTCGAACGTGACATCAAGACCTTCCTCGGCATAGTAGCCCATTTCGTTGGCAAGAACGACCATGGCCGCCTTAATGCTGGTGCCCATCTGCGCAACGCGCAGAGAATAATCAACATTGGAATTATCCGGTTCCGCAGACGATTCCACCTCAGCAGGAGCTTCCGCAGGAACTTCGGTCGCCGCGGGTTCGGCGGGCTGCGCAGTCTGTCCGCAGGCAGCGAGAGACAGGAGCAAAATGGCAGCGAGCACCAGTGCAATGGTTTTTTTCATGGTTTTATCCTCCGTTAATTATTCCGCTTTTTTCTTTTTTGGGAAGAACGGGCAGGCGGTTCCACGGCATTCCCGGCTTTGGCTGAAATGATGGCAGGTGTGCTCCGGTATCTCGCCGAGATCGAGACCGAGAAACTCCCTTGCTGCGGGAAGCGCCGCCGAGAGTGTAAGATACGTCACTCTCTTACAGCAGCGGGGGCCTTCCACCGAAGCGATCGAAGAGAGGCAGCGGGCGGTCATCTCATTCCCTGCCGCCCAGCCGGTTTTGGAAAGCGACGTTGATCCCTGCCAAACGCAGGCAAAAATTCCCGCGCCCACAGCGGCGCCACAGCAGCCGAACTGTCCGCAGCAGCCCCCCGGCACCGTTCCGGCGCGCTCCCGCGCCGTTTTGAGCCGTTTCTGCAGCATTTCCTCCGTTTCGCCGCTTATTCTGCTGGCGGCCGTGAGCAATACGGCAGGGATCAGATAATGGTGATACGGGCAATGCATGGGAAGCTTCGGATCATCCATAATATTTTCGCAAAGCGAAAATACGCCGACCGGCTCTTCCGCTTCAAAGGCAGAAATGCACGCCTTATCGATGATGTCCATATGCGCCGGATCAGGAAGCATCGGCATGTTTATCTCCTCGAAATTCGTTCATATTGGCTTCGTCTTATATTGGACGTGGTCTACTAAATATGTAAAAAAACAAGCACAGACCGCGGGGTGACCGTCCGGAGCGAAACGCTCCGGACGGCCGCGCTTGGTTACATGACTTCGCGGATCGCAGCCTCCAGTTCGTCCTTGGAGGGGATAATGGAACGGAACTTCATCTTGCCGTTGATGTAAACGGACGGCAGATTGGGAACGCCCATCTTTTTCATGCGGGCAATGTCTTCCTTGACGGTATACTTATAAACGTTATAATCGATGGCGTCGCCGAAAGTCCGCTTCGCCTCATCCGTGGCCGCAACCATGTAGGTGCAGGCGGCGCAGGTGGCGGGGTCAAGCGTAAAGGCTTCCACCAGGGGCTTGGTGAGATGCTCATAGTCGGGCAGCTCAACTTCGATGCCGCTATCGTCTTCCGCAACATAGTCTTTGACCATTTCGCGGACCTCGTCCGTCTGCAGCACCGCCTGCATGCAGCCGATCGTGTTTTCAAACGGTACGCCGTACGGCATATCGCAGCCGGTGGCAACGATGAGACCGTTCTTGTTTTCAATGCTGTCGATCAGGTCAACGCAGTACTTCATGTTGTCCATCTGCGTGCCATGAAGCATGATGGTCGTAAGCGGGATGTTGCCGCCGAAAGCTACGCTGTACTTGTCGCAGATCTCTTTTGCGGGCTTGAAGTTGACGTTCTCGTCGACCGAAATGGAGTCGCAGCCGGTCTTGCACATGACTTCGATGTTTCTCGTGGCATCGCCGCACACGAAGAACGAGGAGTAAGCGCCCTTTTCACGAATGTGGTCGAAGAGCTTCGTAAACGGCTCGGAGCAGAACTCTTCAAAGTGCTCGGTGGAGATCTGAGAAATCAGCGGGTCAACAACAGCGATAACGTCCATACCGGCGTCGATGAAGTATTCCGCCATCTTGCACGCGGCCTTATAGCAGTAGTCGAGCAGGTCATGGACAAACTGGTCGTCCAGAAGCATGTCGAGGAAAATGTCGGTGCCGCGCAGATGCGATGCCAGCGTAAACGGGCCGGTGATCAGGCCGTACAGAGCGGTGGTATCGCCGATTTCCTTCTTGACGCGGCGCATGGCTTCGCACACGAGCGGGATGCGTCCGTCGTTCGGGCCGGGGAGCGTGCATTCGCAGGGGACAACGGGAGTATCTCCCATTTCGGTAGCCAGAGGATGGGATGCAACGCTGGGAGGGCCGTCATCCGCCCACATCAGGTCGCAGCCAAGGACTTCCGCTTCGATCTGAAGATCGAAAATGCAGCACTCGCCGTCCGGCTTGAACATGCGGTTGACCTCGAGAAGGCATTCCGTCAGCTTATCGGCGCTCTGGAACATCTCCGTCGCGGTATAGCCTTTCAGACGGGAGGCATAAGCGCCGGCAAACGGGATCCATGCGGGGCGCGGCGTCGGCTTACACTTAAGCGTTGCCAGCAGTAATTCTTTGGGAGTCATGATCTGTTCTCCTTTGCATGAATTAAAAATAAAACCGTGTGTATCTCCGTCTTTTAACGCCGGATCGTCTGAGTTAGTTAACACAGACAAATAGATGCTGCCGAAGCGTTAATATACATTGATGTTTCTGTTTCATTTTCGGACAAAGTATAACATATGCAGTAATTGATAAAATAGAAAGATTTTGGACAATATTAGGAAAAATCCGCAAAGATTCTCTAGCCGGGCCAACCCGCAGTGCAGCACACGGGCGAGGCATATTGACTTTCCTGCGTTGTTTGCGCTATGATTTTAACGGAACAAATACATGCGGAAAAGGGGCGTCATTTTATGGATGCATGTTTGGAAAAGTGTGCCTGTCGGGGCTCCTATCTCGATAAATTTCTTCAGCCTGCCATACTGGTCGTTCTGCAGCGCGGCAGCAGCCACGGGTTTCAAATGATCAGCGATCTGGAAAAAAGCGGTATGGTCTCCGGCAACGGACTTGACCCGGCCGGACTGTACCGCACGCTTAAACGGATGGAGACGGCCGGACTTGTCACATCCTACTGGGACACCGAATCTGCCAGCAAGCCGAGACGCGTTTACTCCATCACGGACGAGGGGCGGCACTGTCTTTCCGCATGGGAGAAAACGCTTCTCGAATATCGGAGCAACATTGATGCTATTCTCCGCGGCATATTATCCGCCGAAGAGCTTTGAGACTGTCAAATATTACATTTCTTTCTTTCGCATAACCGCGGCTGTCAAGGCCAAAATAGGCTCGGACACAGCAAAAACGTGTTCGATTCGAGAGAAAGGAGTTGCAATCAGATGTCTACCAACAAGAGCAATCATCTTGTCAATCCTCAGGCCCGCGAAGCGATGGATCGCTTTAAGATGGAGGCTGCCAGCCAGGTCGGTGTGAACCTTACGAATGGCTATAACGGCGAGCTTACCTCCCGCCAGGCCGGCAGCATCGGCGGCCAGATGGTCAAGAACAATTGCCCCGTACGAACTATGAATTTCGTGAGGAACGACAGGACTGCTTTTGGACACAAACAAGCAATCATGTACATAATGAGCATAACAGTCTAAAATCCTAAGCAAAATACAGGTATCATCAACCATCTGATTCAGCACATGGCCATATCTGTTGAAAAGTGAAGCCAAGCCCGAGGCGGTTGCCTCGGGCTTGGCTTCGTCTGGGAGTGTAGTACCGCACTAATGACTGAAATGGACAAAAGCTATACGGGCGGCCTGCCAATTACTTATATTAAAATAGTGCGAGCTCATAACTTTAGTTTCTTTTTTACAACAAAGAAAACAACAACCAACATGTTGTAACGGCAAAATTAACTTATTTAATAAGCATGTTATTCATTAACTGAGAAATATTTTATCAATTACGCCTTGACATATGCGGATGCGGGTGTTATAGTATCCTCAGAAGGAGGGGTGCCCAATGATTCCGGTTGAAAGACAGCTTGGCGAAGTAGCAGAAGTTATGACGGGTATGGCAGGTTTTGGGACTGGTGGTGAATACCGCTATAAAGTTGTCCAGCCGAACAACTTTAGTGATACCGGCATTATGGGTATGGTTGAACAGCAAAAGCGCAACGACGAGATTTCCGAAAAGCAACGGCTGATGATCGGCGATATCCTTGTTAAGCGATTAAATCCTTCGTTTGTACATGTGGTGGCGCTCGAATCTGTCGGCATGGTAGCATCTCAAAACTTACTTGTCGTAAGGCCGGTTGGCGAGGTCGACCCGTATTACCTTGGATATTTGTTGGAGCAAAAAGAGATACTCGGGCAAATAGAGCATGTGACCGGTAGTGCCGCGGCGATTAAAGCAATTTCAGTAAAGAAGCTGGCAGCCATTGCAATTCCGATCGTTCCAATCGCTGAGCAGCGCAAAGTTGGCGAGATATGGAAACTGAGTCGAAAGCGCAAGGAATTGTTAAATGAATATATAGCCGAAAACGACCGCTTGGTGTCGATGTTGGCTTCGAAAATTATTAGCGGTGGAGGAACCGAAAAATGAGCAAGACAACTTCTCAGGATATAAAAGCAACCCTTTGGAAAGCGGCAGGAACTTTCCGCGGAACCATCGACGCAGCGAATTATAAGGACTTTGTTCTCTCTATGCTGTTCCTTAAGTATCTGGACGATACATATAAGGAGCACCTGCGAGACTTGGAAATACGCTATAAGGGCAACGAAGTTCGCATTGAGCGTGCTAAGAAGAATCTGCCCTTTTCTCTTGGAGGAAAAGAACGGTTTGACTATTTGTACGAGAATCGCTTCGATCCCAAGATTGGCGAGATGATCAATACTGCGCTCCAGGGCATTCAGGATAACAACGCAGAACTGAGAGGCGTATTCCGCAGCATCAACTTCAACAGTGAGTCTATGCTGGGTAACCCGCAGCAGAAAGTTACGAAGCTTCGCACACTTCTGGAAGATTTCAAGCCTCTGTGCTTGGAGCCTTCTCAGATTGAGGTTGGTCCCGGAGAGGATCCTGCGTATGTGATCGGCGACGCCTACGAGTACATGGTTGGAGAGTTTGCTGCTGAAGCAGGCAAGAAGGCGGGAAGTTTCTTCACCCCGAGTATGGTTTCTGAACTGATGGGAATGCTGACCGCTCCCCGGGTAGGAGACTCTATCTACGATCCCACATGCGGCTCTGCTTCTCTGCTGATCCGTACTGCTCGACAGGCAGGCAATCTGGATCAGGTTGCTATCTACGGTCAGGAAATGAACGGCTCCTCCTGGTCAATGGCCAGAATGAATCTCTTCATCCACGGCATCCATGTCAGTGGTAACGACATCGCCTGGGGTGACACCTTGGCAAATCCGCAGCATCTGGATTCCGATGGAAATTTGAAACAGTTCGACGTGATCGTAGCTAACATGCCCTTCTCTTTGGACAAGTGGGCAGAAGGTTTCAATCCTGGCGGACAAGATGACGGAGATAGCGGCAAAGAAAAGAAATTCAAGATGACAGCCAATCTTGACCGCTTCCATCGCTTCGACTGGGGTGTTCCTCCCGCCAGCAAGGGAGACTGGGCATTCCTGCTGCACATGCTTCACTCTCTGCGTAGTAATGGTCGCATGGCTGCTGTTGTTCCTCATGGTGTTCTGTTTAGAGGTTCTGCAGAAGGCCGTATCCGCCAGACTGTCATTGAGAAGAATCTGCTGGATGCTGTTATCGGTTTGCCCGCCAATCTGTTCTATGGCACATCTATCCCGGCATGTATTCTGGTGTTTAAGAAAAACCGTGCCACCAACGATGTCCTCTTCATCGATGCTTCGGGCAAGGATGCGGAGGGCAACCTGAGATACCGCAAGGACAAGAACCAGAACAAGCTGGATCAGTGCCATATCGACGATATCTTCCGTGCCTATACTGATCGGGTGGATGTGGAGCGGTTCGCTCATGTGGCTTCCTTTGAAGAAATCAAGGCCAATGAGTTCAACCTGAACATCCCTCGCTATGTAGACACCTTCGAGGAAGAGGAACTCATCGACATTGAAGAAGTGCAGGGAAACATCGAGCGCATCAAGGCAGAGATCGCAGTGGTCGAAGCCCAGATGGCTCAGTATCTGAAGGAGCTTGGTTTATGAGTGAACTTGTAAAATACAGTGAGCAGACCTTTGAGAGCATTAAGCACGTCAACGAATACGGCGAAGAATACTGGCTGGCTCGTGAACTCCAGTTGGTCCTGGAATATGCCCAGTGGCGCCGTTTCTCGGATGCCATCGAGCGTGCCAAGCTTGCTTGTAAGAACAGCGGTTTCGCAGTTGAGGACCATTTTGCCGACATCGGCAAAATGGTTGACATCGGTTCCGGCGCAGAACGTCAGATTGATGATGTCATGCTTTCCCGGTATGCCTGCTATCTGATTGTGATGAATGGCGATCCCCGGAAGGAGGTTATCTCCATTGGTCAGTCCTATTTTGCGGTAAAGACCCGGCAGCAGGAACTGATTGATAACTATGAGCAAATGTCGGAGGATCAGAAACGTCTGGCAATCCGCAATGAGATGATCGCACATAACAAGTCGCTGGCAGAAGCCGCTCAGATGGCGGGCATTGAGGATCAGCGTGAGTATGCGATTTTTCAGAACAAAGGTTACCAGGGCTTGTATGGCGGCCTTGGTGCTAAGGAGATCCACGCTCGGAAGGGTTTGAAGAAGAGCCAGAAGATTCTGGATCACATGGGCAGCACTGAACTGGCCGCAAATCTCTTCCGCGCCACGCAGACCGACGAAAAACTGCGCCGCGAAAACATTCAGAGGAAACAGGTCGCTTATGATACACACTACGAGGTCGGGAAAAAGGTTCGCCAGACCATTAAGGAATTGGGCGGCACTATGCCGGAAGATCTACCGACACCTCAGAAGAGTATTGCTCAGATCGAGCGGGAGCAGGAAAAACGAAAACTGAAGCCCGGCGGTGATAATTGAATTACCACTTATTTGTGGAGACGGTAGGGGCTTGCATCCCATTCGCACTAACCTATATAAGAGCAAAGGAGATGATGCCAATGGTACAGTTTGTTAATTCCCAGCTTATCTCCGCCATTACCAAGGCGGCATCATTTGCCGCATACTCTGTCGCACTGCTTACCACCGGCGATGCAAGCTTCGCTACTGCGCTACGCAATTTATAGATAGAGGATTGAACTATGAAAGAATCAATCAAAAAACGAATAGAGGCGGTTCGCCGCGGTGAAGTACCGGAGGGGTACCGCCTCGAAAACGGTTATCTGATTTCGGATGATTGGAAAACGACGCCGCTGAACAGCAGATTTACCAGATCCACCAGAAAAAACAGCACAGGGTGTGAAAATGTTCTGACAATTTCTGCTCAGATGGGGCTGGTTAATCAGAGGGAGTTTTATGACAAGGATATTGCCAGCGAAGACAAAAGCGGCTACTTCTTAATGAAGAATGGTGAGTTCGCGTACAATAAGAGTTATTCCACAGGCTATCCGTATGGTGCAATTAAGCAGCTGACAAAGTATGATGAAGGCATTGTCTCGCCGTTGTACATCTGTTTCGCTCCTAAAGCTGGGACCAATACAGCTTTTTATACTCAGTACTTTGAAGGCGGCCAGTATAACCGTGAGATTTACCGAGTTGCCCAGGAAGGCGCACGAAATCACGGTCTGCTGAATGTCGCCGTGGATGATTTCTTTACAGGTACACTGGTAGAACCGAGTGCAGGTGAGCAGCAGAAGATCTCTGAGATTCTGGAAGCCTGTGATCGGATGATCGAGCTGAAGCAAAGTAAAATAGACGAACTGAAAAAATTAAAACAGGTTTGCCTGTTGGAAATATTTCCTCAGAAAGGCCAAACCATCCCCAAAAGACGCTTCCCCGGTTTTTCTGCTCCTTGGGAACAGCGTAAGTTGGGAGATGTTGCTGACATTGTGGGTGGTGGAACCCCAAGTACAGGAAATCAGAGCTATTGGGACGGCGATATTGATTGGTATGCACCTGCTGAAATTGCGGATCAAATCTATGCAAATTCGAGTCAGAAAAAGATAACCGGCTTGGGTTATGAGAATAGTTCAGCCAAAATGCTTCCTCCCGGTACAGTCCTGTTTACATCTCGTGCAGGGATCGGGAAAACAGCTATTTTAACCCGAAAAGGCTGTACTAATCAGGGATTTCAGTCCATTGTCCCACATCGTGGAGAGCTTGACTCTTACTTCATTTTTTCTCGAACCGAAGAATTAAAGCGATATGGAGAGCTTGTTGGGGCTGGATCAACTTTCGTCGAGGTTTCGGGAAAGCAAATGGCTGTAATGGAGCTGATGATGCCGCCAACGATGCGAGAACAACAGACTATTGGAGGTTTCTTTCAGCAGCTCGACCACCTTATCACCCTTCATCAGCGTGAGTTGGCAGAGGTCGGGAAGTACAAAAAGGCCCTGATGCAGCTTTTGCTGACAGGACTTGTGCGTGTGAACGCTTAATGGGAATGCCGGTGTGGCGGCAACCGCACCGGCACCCCTGAAATATAGGCGAATAAAGAGAGAGGCGGTGAGGCCTATGAGGGAACAAAAAATGAGTGATTAAGCTGCGGCAACAACTTAATCACTCAACATAAGCAGACGACAAATCACACTTACGTGCTTATATTAGCACGCCGCGTTGACGCAGTCAACAGAAAGGTTACTTATGGCAAATTTGAATATGAACGGCCCTTATTTCTTTAACAAGGATAAGGTTGACGAAGTAGTGACACGAACAAGTGCCGGAAACTATGCGCTTGGATATGTAAACGACGAAAATGCCTTCATCGTGCAGTACGTCGGCAGAGCGGATATCGATGTGAACACTCGCTTGAAACAGCATATTGGAGAGCCGTACAAGCGTTTTAAATTCAGTTATGCATCTTCTCCCAAAGTGGCATTTGAAAAAGAATGCCGAAACTACCATGATTTCGGCGAAAGCAAAAAGCTTAACAACAAAATTCATCCGGATCGCCCCCAAAACAGCAGTTGGAAATGTCCCTGCTGCACCATCTTTGATTGAGGGGTGACGGTATGCCAAGAAAAGAACATCATATCGTCCCCAATCCCGACGGCGGTTGGGATGTGAAGCGTGAAAACGCAAAGCGCAGCAGTGGTCACTACGATACCAAGAAAGAGGCCATGGATGCCGGGCGGAGAATGAGCATCAATCAGGGTACCGAGTTGATTCCCCATCGTAAGGATGGAACAATTCAAAATTCTGATAGCCACGGCAACGACCCCTGCCCGCCGAAGGACAAGCGATAATCAGTACCAGGCCAGCGGGGCCTTGTGCCCCGCTGTGCCTCTTTATCATACAGATCGGAGGTTTTCACTATGCCGAATCATCAGATTTTTAATGAGCGTCCGGAATCTCAGGACAGAGCGCTGAAAGAATTACAAGCTATGGGGTATCAATATATCCCCCGTGTAGAGGCCGAGCAGAAGCGCGGCCATCTTTCACATGTCCTTTTTCCTGATGTTATGCGGAAGTTTTTGTCATCTCAATCCTTTGTGTACAGGGGAAAGCAGACACCCTTCCCTGATGAGGCCATTGGCGAAGCCATTCGAGATCTGGATGCTCCGCTGGAACGCGGCCTTATGTTCTCCAGCAAGGCAGTTTATGACCGCCTGATCTATGGAAAAAGCTGTGATGTGAACCTGTACGATGGAAACACACAGTCTTTTGATATTTCCTATATTAACTGGACCGAGCCGGATAAAAACATCTGGCAGGTTACCGATGAGTTTTCCGTAGAGCGTCCGAACGGAAAATATGCACGCCCGGATATCGTTATACTTGTCAACGGCATTCCTCTGGTTGTGATTGAATGTAAAAAATCCAGTGTGGATGTGGAAGAGGGCGTGAAGCAAAACGTCCGCAACTGGCAGCCGGATTATATCCCGCAACTGTTCAAGTTTACACAGTTAGCAATTGCAATGAATCCGGAAACCGTAAAATATGGTACCGCAGGAACCAGACAGGAGTTTTACTGCAAATGGCATGAAGAAGATGTGCAATGGCAGGAGGACGCCGCAAAACGCTATGTGGATGATGGCCACATAACCGAACAGGACAGAGTGATCGTTTCCATGCTTTCTAAGAAGCGGCTTTTGGATATTATTCGTTTCTATATTCTGTATGACAGCGGCATCAAAAAGGTTGCACGCTACCAGCAATTCTTTGGCGTTGAAAATACGATGCGTCGCATTTACGGCGAAGATGATTGCCCCAACCGAGGTGGCGTTATTTGGCATACTCAGGGAAGTGGCAAGTCCCTGACAATGGTCATGCTTGTTAAGCGGATTATTGCTGACGAGCGTGTAAAAAACCCGCGTTTTGTATTAGTTTGTGATCGACTAAATCTGATCAAACAGCTGCGGGATAACTTCGTTCACACCGGTATGGACCCCGTGGAGGCAACTACCGGTCGTGGTTTGGTTTCTTTGCTTAAGGATAGCGCGAACACGCTGATTGCAACCACGATCAACAAGTTTGAAGCGGCGGCAAAAGCTCGTACCAAAATCACGGATGAAAATATTTTCCTCTTAATTGATGAAAGCCATCGCTCTCATACTGGCGAGTTCCATAACATGATGAACGATGTGCTTCCTAATGCCTTCAAAATCGGCTTTACCGGAACGCCTTTACTTAAAAAGGACAAAAGCAATACTTATCTAAAGTTTGGTAAACAGATTGGTCACGCCTATCGTTTTGAAGATGGTATTCGTGATGGGGTCATTGTTCCTCTGGTTTATGACGGCCGTGTTATTCCTCAGAACGTGACCAGTGACAAAATCGACGATTATCTTAAGAGTATTCTTGCACCACTGACCGAACCGCAAAAAGAAGATATGCGCAGGAAGTGGAGTTCTTTCATACACTTGGCGCAGACGGAGCAGCGTCTGTCCATGATTGCATTTGATATTCATGAACACTTTCTAAACTATTGTAAACCTCGCGGATTTAAGGCTATGGCTGCGGTGTCTACTCGTGCACTTGCAGTCCAGTTGGAGCGTGCCATCAACGGCTTGGGTGGGGTAAAAGCCGCCGCACTAATCTGTGACTCTTCAGTTTCCACCGAGGGTGACGAGGGAACAGTTACCAAGAACGACAAAGCAATTATCCGCGATTTCTTCAAAAATGAAGTTGAACCCCGGTTTGGTACCAAATACGACGATTATGAAGAATACGTAAAAAGCAATATTATTGGCGGTGAAGATGTAGATATCGTCATCGTTCAAAGCATGCTACTGACTGGATTCGACGCTCCGCCTTTGAGCGTGCTGTATATTGATAAGCCCATGAAGGAGCACACTCTCTTGCAGGCAATTGCGCGTGTCAATCGAATTGCTGCTGGAAAAGATTTTGGCTTAATTGTCGATTATTGGGGCTTGTTTGGCAATCTGAACAACGCTATGGAAATGTACAGCGATGATCGGTCTGGTTTGTCCGGCTATGATCCCGCTGACATCGCTGATTCTATTGCAACCGCAGCAGAGGGCCAAGAAAAACTGAAGCAGGCACATAAAGAACTCTGGGATTTCTTTGGCAACGCATCCTTTGACCAAAACAATCCCAGAGCGTGGGTTGCTTTTTTTGAAAATGAGGATCCTGCTGAAAGTGAAAAACTGAGAAAAGAGTTCTATGAGAGGCTGGCAGCTTTCTCCAAGATGATGACCATGGCAGTCGGCAATTATTCCCTGTATCAGAGCATTGGTTTTGAGCAGATGCAGAAATATAAGGCAGATTTACTGTTCTTCCAAAAACTGCGTTCTGCGTTGATGATGGTCTATGCAGAGAAAGTTGATTTTAGTAAGTACGAAGATGGTATTAGAAGTTTGTTAAATACCTTCGTTACTTCTGAACCTGTCGAAATCGTAGTTGAGCCGGTGGCAATTCATGATAAGGCTGCAATGGATAAGCAACTCAAAGAAGTTGAAGGTCAGAAAGCAAAAGCTGCATACATCCACACACGTATTGTATCTGAACTGGAATCCAGAAGATACGAAGATCCTATGCTATTCAAGCGGTTTTCAGAGAGAATCCGCGAGACCATTGAGGAATACAGAAGATCCAGAGATGAAAATGTATATCTTGCCAGCATGAAGCGAATGGCAGAAGATCTCCGACAGGGTTTCACTGGGCATTCTTATCCGGCTTCAATCTCAAACGACAGTGATGCAAAAGCATTCTACGGTGTTGTCTCTGATACTCTTAAGCAGTATGGTCAAGATAGTTTGGAATTTGATGATGCTGTTGGCAAGCTTGCACTGGATATGAAACAGGCGGTACAATCACTTGCGCGTGTCGATTGGAGAAGCAGCACTCCCATTCACAAAAAGATGAACCAAGCCGTAGAGGATTTGCTATGGGATTTCTGCGATGAATTTGGCGTGGAATTGCCTATCGACAAAATGGATATCTTAATCGAAAATACAATCAAGACAGCGATGAGCAGGTATTGATATGGATTTTTCAGTTACTATAAAAGGAACCTCGTTCCCAGTAATGGTTTCCTTAAAGAAAATGAAGCAGGTGCGTCTTAAAGTGTTTCCTTCTGGTGAAATAAAACTGTCTGCGCCGGTCGGAACACCAGAAAAGTGGATCGTCGAATACCTTAACGATAAAATGAGTTGGATAGAAGAGAAAATGGATCTCTTTGTTCAAACTCGGGCAATCGAAAAAGAGGAACATTTTGTATCAGGGTCATCCACTCGTGTCTTGGGTAGACAGCTTACAATTCAAGTACACAGTGCCTGCCGCAAGCAAATTGTGTGCGAAGATGGTATCCTCCATGTTTATACACCAGAAACCGACCAGCCAACAATCGACAGGCAAGTAAATAACTGGTGGCAGAAAGCATCAAAGGAGTATTTTCAAGACGTTCTCGATAGATTGTATCCCATTGTTGAAAAACACGGCGTTGAGCGTCCGGCAATATGCGTCAAGAAAATGCGAACATTATGGGGTAGTTGCAGCAGGAATAATCAAAAAATTAATTTGAACTTCTATTTGTACAAAGCAAGCGTTCCGTGCGTAGAATATGTCATTTTGCACGAGTTGGCCCACTTTCTTTACCCGTATCATGACAAGGATTTTTACGATTTCATTACGATATACATGCCAGACTGGCAGTATCGAAAGCAACAGCTTGATTACGAGTTTGTATTGGGGATTTAGTTTCGATGATATGAGAAAGAGCATCCTATCTCAACACACGATTTTGTTGAGTAGAATGCTCTCTTTTCATATCTGAGGTAAAAAAACCGGTCTCACCAGATAGCGCCCGATGCCATATCCGGAGTCCCCGCGTTCAAACATTTCCTTCGGCAGGGCAGGCAAATACTTTCTTCCGAAAGCCGTACCAAAATATGCCTCGAAATTGGTTGTCGGGAGCACGACCCAGTTGGTATCGTCCTGCCTGTGCGCCATGTAATAGAGAACCAGCGCTTTTATGACTTCCAGTGGGATCTCCTTTGGCGTGACCGCACGCAGCTTTTCCAGATACTCCGGCGGCAGCTCACGTTCCGCATTTTGCAGTGGTCCCAACTCCAGTGCATCGGCAATAATATCATCGAAGCGCAGTGTCCACGCCCCTTTGGTATTCTCAGAAAACAGCGGCACCTGAAACTGAATCACCTTATTCCGCCATGCGGCGTCAAAACTTTTTTCTATAACCTCTGCCTTTGGGATGACCGTCTTACGCACCTTATCAGGATCATTCAGCACAAAGCGGGCAAGACGGTGAACATGGCGGCGGAACCAACCGCTGCCGTCCGCACCAACCAGCTCGGGAAAACTTTTGTGCAGTTCTTCAAAATGGCTCTTATCCGGCCGCGCCTTCTCGGGCGCGGCTTTTTTGCTGTCCGGAACACTGCACCAGGCACACAACACCTTGCGTACATAGTCCAGACGCTCCCTCGGGTCGCCCCCAAGGATATTACCGTCTGCATCATGGAACATATACCCACGAGCGATAATCTTCAGGACCCGAGCCAGACCCTTGAATTCCAAAATAGTGGTAAAGGTGAAGCGACCCATATAGGAGATGTCGTTTTTGCTCTTGGCGGTGTAGGCTACAATTCCGGTGTAGTCCAGAAACTCCTGCCACTCATTCAGCATAGGACACCTCCAACACGTTCTTTTCGATTTGGTCGAGCAGCAGTTCCCACAGCAGATCCCGCTTGCCCAGCGCCACCACATACTGTACGGCGATACTGGGGCGCACGATTTTGTTCAGTAGTTCGCGGCACTTTTTCGAGACAGGCTCTTTGTAGTCGGCAGCAAAAGAATGCTCCATGTATGCCTTCATCATTGCGGTAAAGCTGGCCGTGTCTGCTTTGTGCAAAAGCTGTTTGCGTTCCAGAGCGGTGTTTTCATCGTCGATATCGCAGATCAAATCGCCCAGGATACGATAGCCGCTCTGCCGGAAGTCGGTTAGCAGATCGTAATAATCGGTCGCCTCCGGCAGATGCTCTGCCAAAAACAGTTCCCGTTCCTCTGTATTCATAAAAGGCCACTGCCGGTCTGAGATAGCAACCCTGAGCGCTGTGATGCGCTCAGGCGGGAGCTGGCGAAAGAAAGCATACAGTTCATCGGAGTCGCATAGGTCTTCCTGCCCTCTGGCATACAGGATGCGCTCGATATCGCTTTTCTTTTGTCTGTCCTTTACCGGAATACGGCAGGCTCGGATGCGAGAAAGACAGTGCTCATAATCTTGCAGCAACTCAGAAACAGAGGAAAGAATTTTGGGATCGAGCCGGTCCTGCCAACCATCCTCCTGCGCAAAAGCAAACAGTTCTCTGTCCTCTGCGGGAGTAGCTTTAATTCGCGGCGTGTTCTGCTCCAACTGCCGCGCCAGATAGGGCAGCTTCTCAATGTGGGACTCGACCTTGCTCCAGTCCGTCCGAGCAAAAAATGCGTTCAATTTTTCCTTGTGGGTCGGCTCGTACCACGCTCGCCGTGTTTCCTCTGCCTGCTCCGCCAGATATTTGTACTGGAGAAAGGCGCTGCGCTTGACTCGCTTTGTACCAATGTATTCGTCAAGGTCAGGGCGCACACCGCTTTTGGCGGCGTCGATCTCCAGACCACTGAGAATGGCCAGGGTCTCAATTTCTCTGCGGCAGCGCTTCCGTTCGCCCGGGTCGGTGCTGTCGGTGTAGGCGATCACGCTGCGATCCATAGCGGCATTGCAGATCTGGCCGATGCGGGCGGCAAAGGTATTCTCCACCGTGCGGAACCGCTCCCACCAGTCGTTTGCATCAGACAGCGGCGCAGACAGGGATGGGATCTTCAGCAGGGGCAGATTGGCATTGTTGGAAAGCTGCTGATTTACCTCGTATTCATAATTACGCTTGACACAGCGGTTCAGGATAGGATCGGCAATGGTCTTGATCTGGTCGCCATCGTAGTCCGCTCCGCCCAAACGCTCCGCCGCCAGCGAGTCGGCAGACACAAAGACCACATCGGTCAAATGGCCAAGATAGTGTTCGCGCAGTTCATCCCCGGCCGGATAGACGGAAAGCTGCAATTCTTCGTTGCGGGCAATGTGCGGATTGCGGAGCAACGTGCAGCTGTCGTCATGTTCATAGGCGGCGCCGGGAGCGTAGAAACTGTCCTCCGCAAAGAATGCCGCAAGAACCGAATCGCAAAAGGCACTCTCCGCAGGCATTTGAAATGCACGGGGCAGTATCAACTGCCGTAGCAACTCCAGCAAATCACCGGAGAGGAACCGGTTGTCTCCCGGCACCAGCAGGTGACCTATGGCGTAATTTTTCAGCAGTGTTTTTGCCTGCATTTCCAAAGCGTCCGTGTAGATCGGCTCGTTAATAAACCGGGGATTTTTGTTCGACACCGCCGCAAGAATATGTGTCCGAGTTTTGCGCGGCTGGCTCAAACCGTCCAGGAAATATTTTTTGCGGAAATATTCGTTGGCACAAAAATTGTAGTAAGCCGTTTCGGTCGCCTTGGTCAGCCATTGCCGCTTATCTGCTTCCGGACTGTAGATCCAACCATCGGGTAGATCGGCGGGACGAAATTCCTCTGGCTGAATAGATACTGTGGACAAGAATTGATAGTTCAGCGCAACAAGGGATTCGGCCTGTTCCTTATTCGTGTTGGTGATATACAGTGCGTGGCGGTATTTACGAAACGCCTTCCAATAGTCCTTCCAGTCCATATCATTTTCCTGTAGCCAGCGGTCTGCCTTGAACTGACTGCGGGTCAGAATGATATCTACATCCTTGACCGAATGGTTGACACCCCAGATGTCCTGAATGACCTGCGTTCCGGAACGCTTCAAAAAATCCTTGAAGTTCACCTGGTGGAGCATCCCTTTGATGTAGGGCAGACGGATCTGGAAAGAGGCGTGACAGTGCCGCCCACAGTACGCTTTGTCTACTGTCTCTGCGTATTCCTTTGAAATCAGGCCAACACCGTCAAAACAAGTGATGTTAATATCTTCAATCGTTTCGTCCCGATAATATTTTCCGTGCTCGTCCCCCTCCACCACGGTAATAACAGGCACTCGCTGCATGAGCTTCTTGGGATTGTCTACGACGATCACGCGATGCGGCTTATCGATCCGGATGCCGTCCACTCGTGCGCCGGAGGAAAACATCAAACCGTTGTAGGCATAGAGCTTACTGATCTGACAGCGGCGCAAGGTCATGTCCAGCATGATACGCCGGCGCATGGGTTCATACAGGTCGGCACGAATGAAGGACAGTCGGGACTGGCGGCTCATACTGGCGGACCGTTCGAAGCTGACATAGCGGTGAGGCCCATTGCCGAAATCCAATGTCACGCCATCGGGCCGAAACATGTCTCTCGCTTTTTCTCGGCGGAGCTGCTGTGTGCGATTGCTGCCGCGGCGATCAAAGATGCCGGAGAAGTCCATATAGAAAATGACATCCGCAAGGTCGGTGATACAGGTGTCCTCCGCACGCTCCCGATAGCGGTCGCCGCGGAGCTGACACATCAACTGAAAGAACATGGCGCAGTCATCCTGCTCGTGTTTTGCGCCGGGAATCTTGCAGTGATCCATCGCAGTACGGTTCAACTGAAATGTGTATACACCATTTTCCTCTCTGGCATAACTCATAAGCGTTCTGGCTGAGAGTTCATAGATCCGGTATTTCATTTGCGGCATCGTACCACCTCCCATTTTTATTCTGGCAGAAGTGCAGGCCTATAATCTGTACAGCTACATCATATCACAAAATCGTTCAGTTGCAATAAGAATACTGGCCCCACTTTTCAGTGAGGTCAGTATTCTATTTCTTTTAAGGAGGTACACCATATGTACAAAACAAACGTTCAACCCCTCAACACCATCGATGGCGAGACCCTGTTGAGCATCCCCATGGAGCCGCTAAACTTCGTGGTAGACTCCCTCATCTCCCAGGGCCTGCATATTCTGGCAGGCGCACCGAAGGTGGGAAAATCCTGGCTGGCTCTCTGGCTGGCTACAACCATCGCCAAAGGCGAACCCGTTTGGAATCTCCAGACGAAACAAGGCACTACGCTCTATCTCTGCCTTGAAGATTCCACCCGCCGTATCCAGAACCGGCTCTTCAGTATCACGGACGAGGTTCCGTCCAACGTTCGTTTCTGTACGGAGAGCAACATTCTGGAAAAAGGTCTGGAGCAGCAGCTCATCCAGTTCCTCAAAGAGTATCCCGACACCGTGCTGATCATCATTGACACGCTGCAGAAAGTGCGCGGCGTGAAAAATGATAACGCCTACGCCAATGACTACCGTGACCTTTCTCTGCTCAAGCGTATTGCAGATCAGCACGATACTGCCATCCTGCTCATTCATCATCTGCGCAAAGAAGGTGACGAAGATGTATTCAACCGCATCTCCGGTACCACTGCCATCAGTGGTGCGGTGGATTCCAGCTTCACACTGGTGGAGGATAAGCGCGGCAGTGGTCGTGCAAAGCTCTCCTGCATCGGTCGTGATATTGAATACCGGGAGATAGAACTGGAACGCAACGAGGATAACGTGTGGCAACTCATCAGCGACAGCAAGGTCGCTCCCGGCGGAAGTATCCCTGCCGCTATCTCTGCATTCATGTCGAACCGTACTGAGTATATCGGCACTCCTACTGAGTTCGCAGAAGCGATCGACCCTGACGGAACGCTGGGCATCACACCGAAGAAAGCTGCTCGGTTGATCTCGGAAAGCATTGCAGTTCTAAGACAAATCGGTGTTACAGTCATTCTCCGACGAAGCAACGGAAAGCGCATCATTGAGCTGCACCGTGCCGAAAGTGTCGACACGCCGGGGTTTGACCCTATCGACCCTTGTGAGGCCACAGGAGGCGATTTGTCGGCTGTTTCCACCTCTGCCGGGTAAACACCCCACCTCGGAAACTACTCCAATTTTCCGCCATGTTCGGGGAGAAAAGCGGAAGATTCCGGCAGAGGAAGAAAAGTCCCTCCTTTAGGAGGGAGCGAGCATCGCCTTTGGCTGTCCACCGCCGCCCTGTTGGGCGGCGGCGTACTGCCTTCGGCATCTCTTTTCTGGGCAGAAGCCCGGACCCACTTTTATCACGGAGGTATTCATTTGAAGAAAAAAGTCAACCGCACAAAATCGGTTTCATTGACCTTCCGTGTCACGGAATGTGATGCGGAAACCATTCGGCGGAACGCAAAGTCCGTGGGGATGGATCTCACAAAGTATCTGACCACCTGCGCCGTCGGGAAAGAAATCGTACACATCAATGGTCTCGATGACTGCGCCCGTGCGCTGCGGCGGCAGGGAACAAATCTCAATCAGCTCACCACGCTGGCGAACATGGGCAGGATCAGTTCCGTCAACGTCGGTGAAACCTATGAACTCTATCTGGAGATCCAGAAACTGCTGAAAGAAATTCTGGAGAGGAAGGCGTGAGTCATGGCAACGGTCACGCCAATCAACCGTCCGAAAGGACAATGCCGTGCCGGACTGTCTGCAGCGTTGGACTACGTCATGCAGGAGAAGAAAATCGAGTCCGATGGTCGGCAGTTGGTCACAGGAATCAACTGCCAGCCTGAGATTTGCTACACCCAGTTCATCAGCACCAAACTTCAGTACGGCAAGTGTGCCGGCAAAATGTATTTTCATTTCGTGCAGTCCTTCCACCCGGAGGAAAACATCACACCAGAGGAAGCACACGCCGTTGCTCTGGAGCTGGCGCAGCAGTGGAAGGACTACGAAGTCATCGTTGCAACGCACACCGATGCAGAGCACATCCATTCCCACTTCATTATCAACTCGCTCAGTTTTGAAAACGGCAGGAAACTGCATTTCGAAAAAGACGATCTGACGCAGCTCCGAAAATTTTCAGATGAGATCTGTATGCGTCATGGCCTGTCCATCTGCCAGCCAAAGAAACAGCAGACCTCCGGCATCAGACAGTCAGAGTATCATGCGGCGATGCGCGGCGAGAGTTGGAAAGTGGCTCTCGCCATTCAGATCGACGAGTGCATGAAGTACGCCATCAACAAGGAGCAATTCATTGAGCTGATGCAGAGTGAAGGCTACCAGGTCAAGTGGACGGACAGCCGCGCGAATATCACCTACACCACACCCGACGGCAAAAGCTGTCGGGATTTTCGTTTACACGAAGAAAAATATTTAAAGGAGAACATGGAATATGAATTCTACATTCGAGCGCAGCAATACGCGACCCAGCATGGCGGATATGAAAGCTATGCAGCAAACGGCTCTGAGCCGCAATATAGAGAAGGCCGGAAATATCCAGAAAGCGGTTACGCTGACGCAGGAGAACTGGACAGGTCTGACCAACGCGGTGGAGCTGACCGGACAGTCCGTTCTGCGGCTCCAGGAGAGCGTGGAGCATCTGCTCACGGACGAGCAGATGGACGCGAAACTCAAAGCGCAGGTGCAGTCCCTGATGGAGCAGCACAGAACGTCAATTTCCGAGATGCAGACAGCAGTACAGGAACTGAACGAGAGCAGTACCAGGCACTGGACGCAGATGGAGAACAGCGTGGAGCGCACACTGAACAGGATGCAGTGGGATCACGAGGCAGCGCTGAAGGAGTTCGGGAAACAGGTTGGGAGAGCCAGCGCGGAATACTCCACCGAACTCTCCAGGGCGAGCGATTCCGTGAGAGAGTCCGCGAGTCGGATACAACTGCAGATGTACCTGCCCACCATCATTCTGGTGGTGTGGGAATTGGTGCGGCATCTGTTCTTGCTGGACTAAGTGCCATGGACGCCGACAGCGATGATCCGGAGGAACAGCGCCGCAAGATGGAGGCCAAGGCAACGGCACAAAATCTCGGTGTGGCAATTGGCATGGTGGCTGGATCGGTCATTGCAGCAAACAGACACAAGTCCGCAACAGAACCGGACTTTCAATCGAACGAACAAACACAAACCTGGCAGCAGACCATGTAACGGTCTGCTGCCTTTCTCATTTTCAGATAGAGGTGTTACTCAAGACCTGTATTTTTCTTTCCTGTCGGGGCAATAATTTTTACAGCAAAGGAGGTGGGCGGCAGTGACTGCGCAGCACACCCAATCACTGGAACAGAAAAAGAGACACGCGGCGGAACAGATCTGGCTTCACTATTACAACCAGACGCTGTTCGAAAAGGGCTTGATCACGGAAACAGAACGAAATCGTATGAAAAATCTGATCAACGGGTTAGCGCCGTCCACCGCTAAATAGTTTTCTCGGGGAGCATCGCACACGATGCTCCCCCTTTTTCGAAATTCATATTGCTTTGTTCATACGGAAATGATATACTGATTATGATAATGATAAAACGAAAAGTGAGGAGGCGGAGTCATGGACATTCATACCATCCGAATGATGCTCAAGACACGTTCTGTTTACGATATCCCGTTGCGGGTGACCTACTATGCCCGAGTATCCTCCGAGAGCGACGAACAGCTCAACTCGCTTGGAAACCAGATCGCCTACTACGAGGATCTTATTAGAAAAAATCTGACCTGGACATTCGTCCCTGGGTACATTGATGAAGGCCTCTCTGGCATTTCTACAAAGAAGCGTGAGAACTTCAATCGTATGATTGACGATGCGGCTATGGACAAATTCGATTTGGTAATCACAAAGGAGATCTCCAGATTTGCAAGAAACACACTGGACTCCATTCAGTTCACACGGCAACTTCTCGGATACGGCGTCGGTGTGTTCTTCCAGAATGATAACATCAATACCTTCGACGAGGACTCAGAATTACGCCTGTCAATCATGTCCTCCATCGCACAGGACGAGTTGCGCAAGCTCTCGAGCCGCGTGAAGTTCGGTCATCAGCAGGCAATCAAATCCAACGTGGTGCTTGGCAACAGCCGCATCTTCGGATACACAAAAGCTGACGGAAGACTGGTCATCGACGAAACCGAAGCGCCAATGGTCCGCGAACTCTTTGAGCGTTACGCTACCGGCGAATATTCCATGAAGCAACTTGAAACGATCTTCTGGGATAAGGGCTACCGCAATCACAATGGCAACAAAATCGCCCACACCACCATGTCTAACATGATTGCAAATCCCAAGTACAAAGGCTACTATGTGGGGAACAAGGTCAAGGTCGTGGATATGTTCACCAAAAAGCAGAAGTTCCTCCCACCGGAGGAATGGGTCATGTTCAAGGATGAAACAGGAGAAATTGTCCCCGCAATCGTAACGGAAGAAATTTGGGATCAGGCCAATGCCGTGCTGAAAAAGCGCAGCGAGGATGTAAAGGCCCGCCAGGGAATCAGCAACCATGCAAACCTTCTGACCGGAAAATTATACTGTACCCACTGCGGAGCAGCCTACTATCGGCGGGACACTGTCGACCGCTCCGGTAACAAAAACAGTAAATGGGTATGCTCCGGCAAAATCAAAAACGGAAGCGACTCCTGTCCGTCCTTTGCGGTGTACGAAAGCGAGATAAAGCCTCTCCTGCTGGAAGTGTTGAGGGATACCGAGGCAGATGCAAAAGCTCAGATTGAGCGATACATGGAACTATATACCAGTCTGGCGGGCAGCGGTGGGATCACTGAGCAAATTGAAGAACAGGAGCAAATCATTGAACTGGCGGAAAAAAAGAAGCAGAAGCTGCTCCAGCTCGCCGCCACCGGAGAAATGAGCGACCGGGATTTCCTGTCCATGAACAAGCAGTGTACTGCTGAAATAGACACAGCAAGAGAACTACTGTCCGAACTATATGCCCAGCGTGAGTCTGCCGATGATTTGAAAAAGCACCTTGATACCATTCGCCAGGTGCTGAAGGAAGCTGAGCGGGATGCAGTAAAGGGTGTCGTCAACAAAGATTTCGTGGACAAGTTCATTGACAGGATCTTCGCCACCATGGTCGATGAAACCACCATGCAGCTCCAGATCAAGATATTCACCGGCGAAGTCACGGAAAAGTATCTGGCAAATCTCAGAGTTCGTGCAGGTAACATCATTGGTGTATCCGAGAAGCCAGACGAGAATGCAGTGGCCGCAATGGCTGTTGCTGACGATAGTCGTACGGGTCACACGTTCAAGAAAATGATCGAGGCCTACGAAAACGGCATGAAGTAATCATTCCCCATAGAAAGAGCGCGAAGGGATCTTCCCTCCGCGCTTTTTTCAGTTCCTCACCTCGATCACATTGATCGCAGCGGCCGTCATCTCGGTGTTAGAGAGAACGGCATCGGTGATCTGGGCGACCTGCGTTTCGGTCAGGCCGTCCGCACCGGACGGGACTGCGACCGTGCAGCCCTGCGAGGAGAGATACACCACACAGTCGGCAAAATCTTTGGCAAGAAGCTCGTTTTCGATCTTGCTTTCCAGCAGAGACCAGTTGGCCATAACGGTGATCTCGTTCATGGCGCTGTCGATGACATCCTGCGAAGCGGACTCGGCACAGGCCGCCGTTTCAAGCAGCGAAAGCGCCTGATCTCTTGACTGCTGGCGCGTGAGCCGCGCTTCCGAGAAATACCCGGACACGGACGCTGGGAGCGCTGCGGATACGGTTTCCTCCGGCGCGCCGTCCGCGGCGTTTACGGCGGTCGTCATTTCGTCCTCCGCGTCGGCCATGGCGCTGTTGCCGTCGCCCCAGCGCTGGTTGTACGACCAGTTGAGGAATGCCGCCGCGCACACGAGCAGCAGCACCGCTGCAATGAGAATGTTTCGCTTGAGATGGGGACGCAGATTTACCGTCTTCATATAATCATCCTCCTAAGATATCAATTCTTCCACAATGATCCGGTTGCTGCCGAGACCGGTGAAGGCGCTCACGGCCTGTATGACGCGGAGCCGTATATCCGGCGACCTTGCGCCGGAACAGACGACCACCGCCCCGGTATACTCGCCTCGGCGGTTTGGCTCTTCGGAGAGCAGCGCGTACACCTCTCCGACGCCGTCGATTTTTGAGAGCACCGCACAGAGCCGCTTTTCCTCTGTAGTTGACACATCCTCGTTCTTTCCTGCTGTGCCGCTGCCGGACGATCTGGGCCAGAGCAGAAGCAGCAGCCCCGCGGCAAGCAGAACGATCAGCACGCTTTTCTTTTGCAGCATAGCGCTTAACAAAGATTTCCGCTCACTCATCGGTCCAGTGCTGCCTTTCCGCCGGAATGCCCAGCTCCGCGGCAAGATAAGCGCTCAGGCGGTATCGCTGTTCGGCGGTAATCTCTCCGCGTATCGTAACTTCACAGGGCACCCAGCTCTCATCCCCCCATTTCACCTTCACCGAAACCGACGGTTCCGGCATCCCTATGGATCGTGCCTCGTCCAATATGTATGCCGCGGTCTTCTGTTCTATGTATGTTCGCAGCAGTTGATTTTCCTGCTCCTCCAGATCATCCGTCAGCTCGGCAACAGTCCGCCGGTAGTCGTTTAGCGCGAGCGAGAATGATGTCTCGTCCGTCCGCAGCACGGGCGACAGGAGCGTACACGCAAGGAGAATGCCGCACGTAAAGCGTGTTACACGCTTTACGCTCCCCTCCGGCGTGAGCTGGAGAGCCAGCGCGGAGAGAAGCGACGCCGCGACCAGCGAACGGATCCATGAAAACAGCCATTCCGTCATGCGTTTACACCACCGTCTGTATCAGAGAATAAAGGGAGAGAAAGAGCATCATCGCCCCTGCGCCGTTTATCGCAAGCAGCAGCGCAAACGCCGTGCCAAGATTCGATATTAGCTCCGAAAACCGCTTGTCCGCCACACACTCGCACACAGCGGCCGTCAGCTTATAAACGAAAAACCGCACGCCGAGCGTCAAAACGGGCGGCAGGCAGATTGCCGCCACCGCAAGCAGCCCGAAGATCCCGATCGTTGCCTTGAGCGTCCCGGCCGCGGCTGCGAGCGTTGAGGCCGCGTCCGACAGAATGCTCCCGACGACCGGAAGCGCCGCGGAAACCGCCGTTTTCGTCACCCGCGCGGCGAGCGCGTCCGCCGTACCGGTAACGACGCCGGTGAGCGATAGCCACGCGGTAAACGCCACGCATACGACGCTCAAAAGAGTTGTGCAGACCGTTTTCATGATCTTCTTTGCGGTTTTCAATATTTCATTTCCTACAGCGGCGTCGGCAACGGACAGAGCGGCATACCCGCATACGCACGGGACGAGAACGCTGCGCGCAACAGACAGAAGCACATCCATACATACCGCCGTTGCGGCGTACTTTGCCGCTGCGCTCCCCGCCGCCCCGGACGCTGCGGCGGCGGACGAGAGCACCGGCAGAAGGACGTGGGAATAGTCCGAGAGTGTCTGGAGCGTCTCCGTTCCCAGCGAGAGGTACGAGCGGAGATCCGAGATCGTCGCCGTACCGATCACCGCGACGGCGGCAAATGTGATATACGGCGGGGCCCGGCTGCCGAGATCAAGCGTATCCGTGAGCGATACAAGCACGCACACACAAAGGAGTATCCCTCCCGTGCGGCAGATATCCGCGGCGGAAGAGCGTACTTTTTCCCATGCCTTTCGCAGGAGCGTTCGCCATACGCTCTCCTGCGGCAGTTCCTCCGGCGAAATGCCGGAAAGAATAGGCGCCGCTTCCTCCGGGAGAGCTTCGGTCAGCTCGTCCATCCCGGGGAGCGGAACATCTGAAGCGGCAAGCGCCCTCCCTGGGCAGACGGCGAGCGCCAGTACGAGCAGCATCAAAGCAGCTGCTCCACAATGGCGAGGAGCGAGCGGATGAGCGGCAGGGATATATATAAGGCGCAAAGCGTTCCGCAAAGCTCCACAGCGGAGGCAATGCTCCCCTGCTGTGCGTCCCGGCAGACCTGCGCCGCCAGATGCGTGATCATCCCGATCCCGATGCATTTGAGCACCGGGGAGAGATACACCGCGTCGATGCCGCCCTTCTCGGCGATCTCGCGCAGAAGATCGGAAATACGCGAAGCCACCGCAGCCGCGAGCCATACGATGATCACCCCTGCGAGGATCGTCACCGTGAGCGACAGCTCCGGCGTATATTTGCGAAGCAGCAGCGCCAGAATGCTGCCGATCACCGCCGCAGCCGCGGCGCGAATCACAATTTCCATTCATTCCCTAAAACCCGAACAGATCGCGGATCAGATCAAAAAGCTCGCTGATCTCCTGCACCACGATCACCAGAACGACCACGAGACCGGTGATGCTCGTCATAAGCGCCTGATCTTCCCTGCCCGACCGCGTGAGCAGAATGTTCAGCACAGCAACAAGGATTCCGACGGCTGCAATTTTAAATATCAGATCCACATCCATAGGGCGCTCTCCTTTGCGGGGTTGTCCACTGTCAAGGTATGAGCGCGTACGGCCGTATATGCGAAAACCTCCGGGACATAGCCCCGGAGGTTTACATAACAATATAGCAGCCTGCCGTATCAAATGAGTCCGAAATGCTCCAGCGCCAGAGCGAGTCCGTCTTTCGTGATAGGTGCGGTCACATAGTCCGCCTCTTTCCAAAGAAATTGCGGAGCGTTGCCCATGAGAACGCTCGTCCCCGCCTCGCGCAGCATGGGGAGATCGTTCGGTCCGTCGCCAAAGGCAAAGGAATCCTTGATAGCAAAGCCGAGGTACTGCATCACAGTTTTCATGCCGCCTGCTTTGGAGAGTCCTTTCAAAATGACCTCGCGCATGGAATGCTCGCGGCGGATGAAATCGAGCCGGTCAGAAAACGCGCGCTCAAAACGCTCGGGATCGGCGCACTCCTGCGGCCAGCAGACAAACTTGTCAAAAGCAAAGTCCGGCACGGCGGTGTCAGTGAAAGCGGGCACTCCAATGCTCTTGAGCCACGCAAATTCACGCCGCGCGATGGCGGATGTGCATCGCTCATCCATCCATACCCCCTGCTCGGATTCAAACAGCACATCCATGCCGCATGCATACCCTGCGTCACGGATCTGCGCGGCCTCTGTGTGCGGGATCGTTCGGTACAGCAGGTCTTTCCCATCCAGAAGGATGTGTCCGCCGATGGAGCAGATGTATCCGTCAAAGCCGAGAGCGCGAATCTGCGGCTCAATGTGCCGGAACGGGCGGCCGGTGTTGATTATGAGGATGTGTCCTGCGCTCTGCGCTTTTTTCAGCGCGGCACGCGCGCTTTCGGGAACGACGTGGTCCGATGTCACGATCGTCCCGTCCACATCAAAAAAGAGGATCTTTCTATTCATATTTCTATTATCACCCGCCGACAGTTTGCCACAAAGCCGCCGAAATGTAAAGACTAAAGAAGCAGAACGGCAAGAAGGCAGCCCGCGGCAAGGCCCAGCGACGGATAAAGCCGAACGGCGGCACGGTCCTTTTCGCGCAGCGCATCGCGCACGAGCCGGACCGAAGCGTCCAACGCATCGAGCGCCTGCTCCGGCTCTGTGCCGGAGCAGAGCTGCGTCCCCAGCCGAAGAAGCGGCTCTTCCAGCACCTTGGGCAGCGCGGCACAGCGAATGCTCGCCGTCCAGACCGAGAGAAACGAGAACTCCCGAACGAGCATGCATGCGTTTTCTGCATCCGGGAAAAGACGCGGATACCGCGCCCCCAGTCGCTCCAGCAGCTGCGGAAGGGGTGTCCGGTGACAGAGTATTTCCGTTCGCATATCGCGTGATGCGTCAAGAATCGTTTCGGCACTTCGGAGGGCCGTCCGCAGATGTTCCAGCGCGGAGAAACCGGCGTAACCTCCCGCCGTGATGAGCAGGATCGCCCCAAATGCGGATATCACAGCATAACCTCCTCATAGCTCCGGCAGCCATCGGCACAGCGGATAACGATAGCGCGGAAAAACACCTTGTCGCGCAGCAGTCTCTGATAAACGTCCCGTTGGGAGAGCTCTTCGGCGTCTGAGGCATGCGCCGTGGCGAGGAGCGATACGCCGCAGTACGCCGCGCTGCGGCAGGCGCCGGCGTCCTCCGGCTCGGATATCTCATCCATTGCGATGAGCTCCGGCGACATGCAGCGCAGAAGGATCATGGCCGCGCGCGACTTCGGGCAGTCAGACAGCACGTCCGTCCGCTCTCCGATATCAAATCCGCAGCTGCCGGCAGACAGCGCTGCGATTTCTCCGCGCTCGTCGCAAAGACCGACGCGCATTCCCCCATCGGAGAGCGTCCGCACCATATCACGCAGCAGCGTTGTTTTCCCGCCGCCCGGCGGGGAGAGGATCAATGTGGAGGGAAACGGACGTGCGCAGAATCTCTTCCCGATCCCTTTTACCTCTCGCGGAATACGGATACACACGGAAAAGAGATCGTCCCGATTCCAAAGGCCGCGCTCGCCGCCCGGAAACCGCCCGCAGAATCCAACACGGACACCGCCCTCCGCCGTAATGAAGCCGCGGCGCAGACAGTCCGACGCCGCATAGGGGGATGCGCCGCTCGCAAGCTCCAGAACGCGGGCGAGATCGGCCGCCGTTACAGCGGACGTATCAAGAAGCGGATGTTCTCCGTCCGGCAGAGTTACCGTCGGAAGCCTTCCGCGGCGGAGCCGAATTTCACATACTTCTGAGGTTAATTTCTCCGGCAGATGACGCAGTGTATTCCGAAGCTCCCCCGGCAGCAGCCACAAGGAATTTTCCAAGGCAGAGATGGTTACCGCCTCCCTTCCCTGCATGACTATGCGGCCATGGTGCGAATTATTTTGAATTGTTCGTGTTTGCCGCCGCAGGGCAAAGCGGCGGTATTTTTCAAAACCGGGTTTGACTTACCCGCCGCCATATGCTATCATCAAAACGCTATAAGCGGGTATGATGGAATTGGCAGACATGCGAGATTTAGGTTCTCGTGTCGTGAGACGTGCAGGTTCGACCCCTGTTACCCGCACCACGTCGTCGCAAGCTGTGTATCGCTTGCGGCGATTTTTTATGCTTTGCATAAAAAACACCATGCGCTCACTCCGCTGCTCCTCCTTTCCAAACCGAACCCGCTTCGCTGGGCTTCGATTTGGTTCCCCCTGAGAGCAAACACCGTTCCGTTTCCGCCTTGCGGCGAAAACTGCACTATGTTAGCTCCTTCTTCCTTACCAATTCTTCCCTGTGGGAAACGGGTTCGGATTATTTGTTATGTCCCTTAAGCGCACAACCGAAACCAGGCGCGGCAGTCCGCGCCCGTGAATGCCGTAAGGTTTTTTTCCGCACCATGCAGCGGTGTTTTTTTCACACCACTGCGCTTTTGGAAATAGAAGGCGGGCAGACACTGCTTGTGCCTGCCCGCCTGTATGGATTTTGAGCTTTCGCTTACGGCTTGGTGAGAATGGCGCTCACGTCGGTCATTTTTTCGCCGAGGGTGAATGTGACGGCCTTGCCGTCGTGGGTGAGCTTGTAGGTATCTCCGCTTTCGCCCTTTTCCAACAGATCAGAGAGCATAAACGCGGATGTCGCGCCCTTGGTGACAAAAATGATTTTCTCCACGCCCTGCGCCTTGAGGGTGCGGATGCCGCTGAGTCTGCCCGTGAGGATGGCGAAGTCCTCGTCAACGTTGACGGTCAGCACGCCGTCTTTACGCTCTGCCGTGTAGACAATGTCCCTGCCGTCCTTGTCGGTCACGCGGTAGAGGGGTGCATCCATGCCGCGCTCCGCCTCTGGCTGCTCAGGCACGGCGGGCTCGATGGGCTTCTCCGGCTGGGAAGACGTTCCGAACGTGATACTTGTCGGCTTATCATTCTCCATGTCCGCACCAGGGGCGTAATACGCTATGCTTCCGTTCGTAGTCAGACCGGAGGTATCCGGCTCCACCTCTGCGCCGAGTATCTTGGTTCCGTACGCATTGCTGCCGCCGTCGCCGATGCCTGCTCCCGCTCCGTCATAATGGTCTTCATCGCCGCCCTGCACCTTCAGCTTCGTGTCACCGGAAACGGTGATGTCTTTTCCTTTACTCCGCAGACCGCCGCCGATGCCTGCGCCGTTTACGCCGCCGCTGGCATTGACCTCGCCGCCGGAGATGGTGATGTCGCTGCCAGTGCCGCGAGATCCGCCGCCGATGCCTGCGCTGAATCTGCCGCCGGTGGCATTGACCTCGCCACCGGTGATGATAATGTCCTTGCCGATGCCGTATTCGCCGCCGCCGATGCCTGCGCCGTACTTGCCACCGGTGGCATTGACCTCGCCGTCGGTGATGGTGATGTCGCTGCCATTTCCATTGTAGCCGCCGCCGATGCCTGCGCCGCTTGTTCCGCCGGTGGCATTGACTTCGCCGCCGGAGATGGTGATGTCGCTGCCATCTCCCTTGCCGCCGCCGATGCCGGCACCGTATTGGCCGCCGGTGGCCTTGATCTCGCCGCCGGTGATGGTGATGCCGCTGCCAGCTCCCTGATCGCCGCCGCCTATGCCCGCGCCGTATTTGCCGCCCTCGGCGGTCAGCTTGCCGTTTTTGTCCTCGTCCGCAATGGTCAGCTTGCCGCCGTTTTTCTTTTCAAGGCCGGCATGACCCTTACCGCTCTTGAGCGTGTTGTCGCCGTTCAGCTCGATGCTGACATTGCCCTCGCCGGTGGTGGTAACGGCGGCCTTGCCCTCACTGCTCACGTCGATGTTCACATCGGAGAGGGTAACATTTGCGGTCTGATCCTTCTCCGCGTTGATGGTGAGGGTGTTTTCCGTGGAGCTTCCCGTAATGACGGGGGCGCTGTCCGGAATATCGACCTGCGACCCTTGGGTGACCGTCTGCCCGCCGCTTCCGGCGTTTACCGTGATGTTGCCCTTGCCGATGTCCCACACCGCCGCGTGCGCCGACACGGGCAGACTGGCGAGAAGCAGCAGCACAAGGAGCGTTGATACGATTTTCTTTCCCTTCATGTGCAAAAGCCTCCTTCTTTGTTCTGGTTGATCGCCTCGATTCATTTTAGTGCTTAAACACAGTAATTTTACCAGAC